>WNGG01000850.1_pt1 | contig 41499 bp, 33 predicted proteins | sample 5400661 | NCBI WGS metagenome assembly WNGG01 (sample SAMN13153372, study PRJNA577476) | soil metagenome | isolation source: 100 cm soil or saprolite under Garry oak tree replicate 1 | place: USA:California | collected 2016-06-15 | reverse complement strand
TCGGGTTATCAGGCATCCCCAGATTCGTCCTGGACATATCTACCTGGAACTCTGCACACCTGCTGGTTTGGAAAGTTCTATCGTAACGCGCAAGAACAAAGAGGCATTTCGGGAGGCCCGAAATATTGAGTGGGGCGACAGCATTCCCCCAAATTATTGAGAAGACATCGACACTATCAAACGTGATTTCCTACCGAAATAATATGGAGCAATTTGCTCGGAATTCTCGCACATAGCAAGGAATTTCCTACCTGACACACCTGATACACCTGATACTCTTGAAACAGTGAGCCACCTCGGCTCAAACTTATCTGATACACCTGATACACCTGATACACCTGATACTCTTGATACACCTGATACAGTGAGCCACCTCGACTCAAACTTATCTGATACACCTGATACTCTTGATACACCTGATACACCTGATACTCTTGACATTCAGATTGAGTAAAGGGCTGCACGCAGACTTGCAGACCAACATACCTGATCTTCTGTTGGTAGTAGAAGGCATTTCAACTTACGTTTATAGGATTCAGTATCCAGGCTTGTTTACATGCGCTACTGGTTTACAGAATAGCATCGAAAGTTATACCGTATTTTGGAGAATGCGTCTTACGTAGGATAGCACGGGCCGGCGCACCATCGCTGTCGGCAATCTTGAGCGGAAGGCAAATCAACTCGTACGTCCCAGGTTCGATCTGCGAGAGATCGAGCCCTTCAATGATCCAGATACCGGCTCCTAACAGCGCCAGGTGTGTCTCAAGCCCATCCTTCGCGAATCCACCAACTGAGAGATAATCGATACCCACGGTTTGAACCCCAACTGACGCCAGGTAGCGCGCTGCCTCCTGCGAGAGATAGACGAAATCCTCAACAAACGTGTCGGTCTTCCAACAACGGGTAGAATTCAGTGTCTTGAAAAGCAGGCGTTCGCCTTGCTGGACATTATGGGGCAGAAGTTCGTCCGGCTTGATCGACTCGGGGTCGTAGATCTCGATGACGCGTGCCCGTCCAATAGCAGCGTCAAGAGGCATCTCGTGAAGCCCCTTGCCCTCTAGCAGGAAGTGAAACGGGCCATCCATATGGGTACCGGTATGCGAACCCATGGAAAGCGTCGAGACAGTGCATATATCTCCACGACGTATATGCAACAGGTGTTCAACCCGCACCGGTGGATTGTCGGGCCAGTGTGCCATGCCGGTATAAATCGGGACAGAAATATCCATCCAATCGTTGCTCATCTGCTCTACTCCTTGCTCGTTGCACGAGCGGATGCATCAAAGGTGATCACGTTCTTGATGCCGCCAATCCCCTGCGGGCCTGCCTCGAAGCTCTGGGCATCATCCCCGGGGTAACCCATGCCCCTGTAGAACTCGGCGCCCCCATCCTGCCAGAAGAGGGGCGCCACATTATCTACAAACAAGTTTCAGCACTCTACCGGACACTTTTAGGAGCCTGAACGTCTACTTGTCCTTCTCCAGTTCCTCTTTCACCTCATCGACCATCTTATCAAAATCGACCGCAAGTTCGCGTGCAAGCGTAGCCAGCCCACGAGTGAATTCGCGCCCAGCGCTCACGAAATGTTCCCGGGGTTCATCTGGCAGCATATACACGGGCGTCATTGCCAGGTGTACCCCAGCTCGAAATAGCGTGCGGAAGAATTGCTGAGAAGCCTCCTTGAGTTCATCGCGATCAGTTTTCTCGTCAGGTGTAGGTGTCTCAGTGCCGGGCGTCTCCGTTGTTTGTGCCTGCTCTGCTTGCGTTTTCGTAGTGTCTACCATAAGTTTACCTCCATGCTTATATTAAAACAATTATCATGAGTCTGCCCAATTGCTATTATAAACGATTTACGCGGCTAATGCTGCCTCTCAACTACCATTTTGTCTCCGAAATATACAATACCACGATGGACCCTGGAAACTTCTTCCCTTCATTTTATTACTTCATTTTATTGCTTCAGTTCGTCGCACCAAAACCGTCCAGGAGCCAGGAAATGCAACATATTCACAGAAATGCTGTCAATTGTCGTTGACACGCGCTGTTGATGTAGGAATAATGACCTTTTTGGCTACGTTGGTTGATAAAGAGAAACACCCAGTTCTACCATTAGGTAACATAGACTTGGGTGTGATAATGGCTACACTATGTGAATTACTATAGTGGAATAGACTGCCAATTGACCAGTGCGTCAAAGTGATTAAGTACAGTGGGATCGTTATCCGCGGCCCAGCCGTCCGGATGGATCAGTATATGTCTATGCAAGTACAAGAGAGCAATGAGCCACTTGCGCTTCCCGGTGCCACGAGGACCACGCAGTAACTCAAACTCAGCCTGTTCCAGCAACAATGTGATGATCGTAAATTGTGCCATGCGCTCTACGAGGCCACGTAGAGGCAACTGAGCGCTGTCCGCGTCAAGAGTAGCGAGGGACTGTATGCGTTCCGAAACCTGCCGGATGAGCGTTTGCACCTCCTGAACAACGGGGACAACAATTGAATGTTGTAGAGATCGCAAACGCTGATCCAGCATCGCGAAAAGGGTTGTGTCTGCACCTTCCCTGGCAATAGCGCGTGCCACATCTAGCGCAATGACGTTACTGGAACCTTCCCATACGACATTCACGATGGCGTCGCGCAGAAAACGCGGATTCGCCCAATCTTCGACATACCCATTCCCTCCGAGCATCTCCAGTGCTTCCAACGTCACATACTCGCCACGCTTTGGTATATAGTTTTTACAGAGCGGCGTGAGGATGCGCAGCAGGCGATGATCTTCCTCGGTGCCATGGCGGTCGACACGATCCAGTACCGCCACCGTCTCAAAAGCCAGAGCGGCACAACCTTCCACCTCGATGAGCAAGTCCACCAATTGGCGACGCATCAAGGGATGTTCGGCCAGTGGACGATCGAAGGCAACGCGGCCCCTCGTATAGGTTAACGCCTCTAGATAACTGCGGCGCATCGCTGAAAGCGACCCGATAGCCGCCCAGATACGGGTGAGATTTATCATCTCAGTCATCTGAACAAAGCCACGATCAATTTTACCAACGAGATATGCTTGTGATCCATGCAGCGTCACTTCACCTGTCGCCAGCGAACGCGTGCCCAGTTTATCCTTGAGGCGATTGATCGTGTAGGAATTGCGTGCACCATCATCAAGCATCCTGGGAACTAAAAACAGGCCGAGACCGCGAGTTCCGGCGGGAGCACCTTCTGGACGCGCCAGCGTCAGTATGAGGTCAGCTGAGACATTGGAGCAAAACCACTTATCTCCCCATAATTCCCACTCAGGCTGGAGTGTATGGTGTGCATTAACAGATCGAGGCCGTGCAACTGTAGCAGTCTGACCTACATCTGAGCCGCCCTGCTTCTCAGTAAGAAACATGGCAGCTTGTTGTAATTCGACCATGGAAGTGGCAGTTAAAGCAGGCAGAAAGCGTCGTTGCAGGGGTTCGCTGGCATAACGTTCAAGTACGCGAGCAAGAGCGTCGGTCATAGAGACAGGGCAGAATACGCCTGATTCCGCTTGCATTCCGAGGTAACCCAGGGCAAATTTGACCCGCTGCGGCACTCTTCCCGGCCAACCCAGAGCGCCTTCCCGGTGTGAGCAGGCAGCAATGGCAAAATCTTCGTAGGCGATACGCTCCAGTTCGTGATAGGCTGGATGAAATACCACCTCGTCAACACGCTGACCACGTTTATCATATTGTACCAGCACAGGCCCCTGGCGATTCGCAACCTGGGCCAATCCGTCCATTTTCTGTGAGGCGACCTCTCCCATCTGTTTCAGGATTGTGTGCGTTCGCTCAAAATCCTCTGGTGAGAGGGAACGTTGTAAAAGATGTGATAGGTCAGGATCAGCGGTATAGAAATTTATTCCGCTCGTATCAGGCATGAGTAAGTCTAGATCAGCCATTGGCGCGTATCCTTTTCCTTTACTCTTGTTGGCGTAGAACCGCTTCACGAACAGCAAGAACACTCATTTGCGGGCTGCCCGTGTTATAGGCTGTCTTGCCGAGAGCCTTCTCAATTTGTGGTATAGGGGCGGCTGAACAGGCGGAGGCGGGCTGCTGGTTTGTCACCAAACAAGTAGCAGCCGTCAGATAATTTGCTGAACCAACAATCCCTTTAGTAACATCTGAGCTCGGATCTGACAATTTGTTGGCGATATCCTCCAACGTGAGATTAGCAAGCACCTGTGGGGAATAGTTGGCCCCCTGCATCGCATACTGGTTGGCAATATCGATAAAGGGAATGCTGCCAGCAATGGAAAGGTAGGGTGGTCCATCATATGTCTGAATCAGATGTTGCTGCTCAGCCGTTGGTGTTTGCAGCGCAGTATAACCACCGGCACCATCAGGCTGGTTCGTTGTTTGCTCTACCGAGTCAAAATAGATATATTGGCTGGTGTAGGCACTTTGATAAAAGCTAAAGGTTGCTGTATTCGGAAAGCTATCGGTTGCGGAGGACGTTGTCTGATTGAGTTTACTGAATGTGCCAAAACGGCTAAGCGCCACCACAACTGCCCAGCGCTGGGCAGCACAGAAGGGGCAATATTCCGCGCCTGCGTAGAAAAATTCTGGTTTGCCGTTTGGCCCAGTCAGCGCTGGTGGAGGAGGTGACCCTTTGAGAGGCGTCAATACGTTATTCTGCCCACCGGTGCCAACTGCCGCCGATACTGCAGGACTCACATTGGTCACTGCTTGCAACACAGCAGGACTGGTAGTAGCCTCAGTTGTAGGTGTGGGACTCCCATTACTTGTTGACTGCTTTGACAGGAAGAAAAAAATACCAATGATCGCTGCTATCACAAGCAGCACTACACCGATAAGAAGCCATGGACTTCGATTTGGCTTCTTTTGTGCTCGTCTCTTATTTGGATTATTTGATGATTGCCTCTGTTGGCGTTGTTTTTTCACTTCTTCACGCCGTTTTGAGGCTGATGATGATGGTTGTTTCGCTTTTGCCATAACGCTGCACTTTCACTGATAAGTAGATTTCTCCATTGTATCATGGCTGCTTGGGATTGAAAACTGTGTACTGGCTCATTTATCTTGACAAAGCACCAGCATTAGAGTACAATCCAGGCTGTGATCTGTAAGCCTCGTTCGTCTAGTGGCCAAGGACGCCGCCCTTTCAAGGCGGAGATCATGGGTTCGACTCCCATACGAGGTACTTATTTTTAGACAAGCCTGGCATTCCTGCTTATTTTGGTTTGCCAGGCTTGTTTGTATCCATCTCTTCAAAGGACGGAAAGGAGACTATTACTATGATGAGCGTAGAAGAGGCCCTTGCGCGGATACTCACTGAGATTTCGCCCCTCAGCGTCATGCAGATACCTCTGCCCGAATCTTCTGGATTGGTACTGGCGCAGGACATTGTGGCGCAAGAAGATATTCCGCCATTCGCAAACTCAGCTATGGATGGTTTCGCATTGCTCAGCCGCGACAGTCAGCCAAAAGAAGGACAACCTCCACGCCTGCTTATCACGGGTGGCGTGGCGGCGGGTTATGTGGCAGATCACGCGGTTGTAGAGGGGACAACCATGCGCATTATGACAGGCGCACCTGTGCCAGAAGGGGCTGACAGCGTCATACAGGTAGAGTGTACACGCTCCGAATAGCCAAACGGTGAATGGGTAGAGATCCTGGAAGTGGCTCCCCCAGGCAATAACATCCGTCCAGCAGGTGAAGATATGCAGCGAGGTCAAACGGTGTTGCAACAGGGCAGCGAGATCGGGCCCTGGGAAATCGGCGTACTGGCCACGCTGGGTTGGGCGAGTATCCCGGTAATACGACGCCCTCACGTAGCTATACTTGGGACAGGGGATGAGGTAATCGATGTCAATGAGCCGTTGAGACCAGGGAAGATTCGCAACAGCAACAGTTATCTTCTTGAGGCGGCTGTACGACGTGTAGGGGCGATACCTCACCGCTTAGGAGTTGCTCGTGATACAATAGAGGGCCTGAGGGAGAAGTTTAGCGAGGCTATTCAATATGATCTCATCATCACTTCAGGCGGCGTCTCAGTTGGAGACTTCGACCTGGTGAAGAATATCATGGCAGAGCAAGGGCAGATTAACTTCTGGCGCATTAATATGCGGCCAGGCAAACCAGTTGCGTTCGGATACATTCGTGGTGTACCTCTTTTAGGGCTTCCCGGCAATCCTGTTTCAGCCGCCGTGACATTCGAACTATTTGGTCGTCCTGTGATCCGCAAGATGATGGGGCATACGCATCTTGTACGCCCACAAGTTGATGTAATCGTGGAAGATGGAGTGAGTGATCGCGCTATGCGCCGGCATTATGTGCGGGCACGCGTGGAATGGCGCGATGGTCGCTTTATAGCCCATACAACCGGCAATCAAGGCTCACACATTATGACTTCGTTGCTGAACGTCAATGCCCTGGTAATAGTACCTGAAGGTGGAGTTGAGGTTCATCCTGGAGATACAGCAAAAGCAATGATGCTTGATTGGCCAGAGATATAGTAACGTAAACAGTAGGCATCCAGAGAGTTTCTGGATGCCTTTTTTGATTATCTTCAGGGTGTTTACGATGGTTACCCTGTTTCGTATGAGACTAACGGCCACTTCCGATGGGAGCATAGACGCCATTTGTGGCGTAGAGCGGACCACTTGGCTGTACGGGCTGTACGAGTTGCACAGGCTGAGGATTAGCAACCCAACCTCGTCCAGGAACAAAGGTTGCACCATTACCACCATTGCCCCATTGGGACATCGTCTCAAAGGGAACAGATACACCAAAAGAAGGGGAAAAAGAATCCGTAGTGGAAGTAATAGCAACCCAGGGTTGCGGAGTAATTGTGGCATACCCGTTGGAAACGGAGTCATTGTTAGTAGCAGGGGAGATGAGGTCTCTTGAAACGGGTGGCAATTCGTTCTTTGACACCTGCTGCATAGGTATTGATACATGTATTACACCAAGTGCTATGAGTTCGCCAGCAACCTGACACAACATATCAGCCGGCATTCCTAGTTCCAGGCAAGCGCATTGTAGTGTCGTGCGTCCATCTACTCGCGTAAGAACAAACCACTGCTCAGGTGTAATAGGCAAATGCAGACCTTGCTGACGTAGAGCAGAAAGATCAAGCGGCATTAACACCATTTCAGGCCTCATAAAGGATGTATCAATACGCAGTGGGGGAAGGGGTTGACTTATGCGCATTGGCGGTGAGAGTTGAGGGAAATTTTGCGCATCGGCATCGCCAAACATATTCACAGTGCGCACGGATGACACAGGCGAGGGAAATGAGGCAGATATTGGCGGCGTTTCAGTGATAAGCTGTGATGCACTTAGTAATCCAGCAGATTGAGTCTGAACAGAGGCCATTAATTCATTCTGCGGTTGCCTATTCTGGAGCCTGACTTCACCAGCTTCATCCTGTGTATTGTTTGCCGGCGTGGTAGCTGACTGTGTAGATGGCAACAAAGAACAAGGAGAAAGCGCGACGAGGAGGCGATCAGCTGGCGGTTGCATTCCGTCCTCAAAATATATTTCACCGCCTGGCCATGTGAGGAGTACCTGTATGACGCCACTCGCTTCTTTCATCGCCCAGGCACGAAGATCCTCATGACTGATATATCCGAGGTCCATCAGCGTCAGAGCTATCCTGGTCTCACCAGATTGTGCTATATCCAGGGCTGCTGAAGTATCTTGCAATGCTGATGACGAGATTACGCCGGCGCGTAAGAGGCGATCCCTTAGGGTCATATCTGGCCGCACAGGACCAATACACATCAACCGCCCATCCCTGAAATAAAGCTCTACCCTTTGAACGTCTTGCTGTACAAGAAGCAACCCAGTTTTCGCGTAGGTCTCAACCCCTTGTAAAACCAACGATAGATTGAGCTGCTCTAACCGACCTATAAGTGACACAATAATTCACCACCCGTCCAAAATCGGCTCTTCATAGCAGAGTACGCTCCGTCCCCCACCCTTGCGGATTAGTACAACGGCTTAAGAGTCCACTACGAAATGTTGCACTACAAATATACGTCGACTCAATTAATCACGCTTCTCGACGAAGCTTTTCGAAGTTGACGGACACCGTCAACATTAGAGTTTATGCGAGGGTAACGACGATCAGTATTTTCTGAACTAATACAGTGAATACTCATCATCAAATAATAAGGCACCATTGCCTCGTTAGCGGAGGGAAAGGGATTCGAACCCCTGGGGCTGTTAACCCAGCTGTTTTCAAGACAGCCGCAATAGACCACTCTGCCATCCCTCCGTGCTTTAGTTTACCACAAGATTTATCCAAAATGGAAGTCTCCCGCACAAATGTCTCACTGGAAGTGCTTACTTTTGCAGAGAACTGCTTGTAAAACCTCCTGTATAAGCTTTCCCACGCTAGAAAGATACAATCGAAGTCCCCATAGAAGGGCGTAGGACTTTTGGGATAATTACCGTTCCATCTGCTTGTTGATACACCTCTAAAATCGCAGCCATGGTTCGCCCAACGGCTAATCCAGATGCATTCAACGTGTGTACATACTCAACGTGAGCACCCCTTGTAGGCCGATATTTGATATTGGCGCGCTGCGCCTGAAAGGCTTCACAGTTGCTCACCGAAGAGACTTCTACATAACGACTCTGACCGGGCATCCAGACTTCCAAATCAAACGTCTTTGCGGCGGCGAATGGTAAGTTGGGAGCACTCAGTGCTATGACACGATAGGGTAGCTCCAAACCGCGCAAGACAGCTTCCGCATGTCCCAACATCTGATCCAATGCGACATATGAATCCTGGGGTGCAACGATTTGAAAAAGCTCAACTTTGTTGAACTGGTGGAGGCGCAACAAGCCCCGTGTCTGCCGCGAAGCTGAACCGCCTTCGCGCCGAAAAGCGGTAGTCCAGGCAACATAACGAAGAGGAAGGGTACCTGGCGGCAATATCGAATCACTGTGCATTCCAACGAGGGGAACTTCAGCAGTAGGATTGAGATAGAGCTCATCTTCGGTACATTCATATGCTTGATCTTCAAATTTCGGCAATTGGCCTGCCCCAAGCATTATCGAGCGTTTGACAAGATATGGAGGCATGATTTCGATATAGCCATGTTCACGCGTATGCAAATCGAGCATAAACGAGATCAGGGCGCGTTCAAGCCGCGCACCAGCACCTTTCAAGGTGACAAATCGGCTTCCTGCGATCTTTGTCCCTGTTTCGAAATTAATAATGCCCAGACGTTCGCCAAGATCCCAATGAGCCAGCGCTTCGAAACCCAGAGGAACTGGTTCTCCCCAACGTTTCAGTTCATCATCTCCATATTCATTATTACCGCCCCTGACGCTCTGGTGAGGAATATTTGGTAAGCTGAGAAGTAATGGTTGAAGACGCGTGTCGATGTCGACAATTTGTAGCTCAAGCTGACGTATATCCTGTGTAATGGCCCTGATTTGCCTGCTCAGTTCGGGGCGCCGCTCAACAGGAACTGTTTTTACTGTCTCTTTGAGCGGCTTCAAGGTATTATAAAGACCATCACAGCGCGTCACAAGTCCGCGCTTCTGTTCAGCCAGGCGGAGTAGTTCGTCGATATTTTGAGTGTGACGACGTCGATACAGCCCCTCCCGGACGACCTGGGGATTTTGGCGAATAAAATCAAGGCTTAACATGAGCACAGTATAGCATACCTCAGCTGCATTTCTTCTTCGTTGTCATTGGCGATAGCCTACATTGATAAACGGGCATTCGCTGTCTCGTTGACGATTATACCAAATATCCCGTATAATACAGCTAACCAATTTTATAGAACTATTCCTAGCAGGAAACAAACAAGATGAGAATTGGACTACTCGAAGACAATACCGCAATCCACGAATATATTACGACAGCGCTAGAGCTAGCGGGCCATACAGTTTTCACCCATACTGTCGGTATGTCGCTCTTAAACGAACTCTTCGCTGATACTGGTAGTCACTCCCCTTTGCCGTATGAACTGGTGATTGTTGATCTATTACTGCCAGGTACTCTGTCTGGTTTAGCGGTGATCAATTCCATACGACAAACCATTCCCCCTGAAACCCTCCCCATTATTGTTGTATCAGCAGCGAGCCAGAGGCAACTTCTGCAGATTCGCGAGCGCTTTTCCGACGTTCAGGTGCTACAAAAACCATTTCCAATGAAAAAGCTCCTACAGCTTATCGAAGCAAGCCAGGTTGGCGATACGATCTGAGCCCTACCTCCCATCTTCAATAATCATTGCATGTCAGGTGGATTTGAGGTAAACTATTACACGGTTAATCAGCATGTGAAAAGCATAGGAACATGATAACGGTCGTTAAACTGAATCCACGTGGGGAAACAAAGATACAGTACCAGGGTGAAGTGATCAAACGGCTATCTCATGGTTTGATTATTCAAGCGTACTGGTCACACCCAACAAAAAATCTTGGGTACGCCAGTTTTGAACCGGGCGACCGGTTTATTGAGTACTATTACTCCGACCGGTGGTATAACATCTTTGATATTGCCAGCGCGCAAGGCGCCAGGAAAGGCTGGTACTGCAATATCGCTGAACCAGCCTTTCTTTTTGATGATCGTATTGAACAGGTTGATTTGCTCCTGGATGTGTGGGTTAGCCCTACTGGGGAAACCCTTATCCTTGATGAAGATGAGTTTGCTACTGATACCACACTCAATGCAGGGCAACGAAAGGGAGCAAAGCAGGGATTACAAGAACTTCTAAAGATGATCGCAGATCATCAGGAAGCATTTTCGACGTTGTGACATAGAGGCTTGTTTAGTATGTTTGAAATAACACTGTGTAGAAGCCACAGAGGACTTCAGAAGGACATATCTTGATGGAAAAAAGAGGCGCCAGGCTGTTCCAACAGGAGATTGGTACGAGTGAAACCGGTTGGAACATTGTGGAGCTAGAGGCTCGCAGACAACTTCGCCAGAAGGTAAACGCACTCATAAGACTCTGTAACGATTCTACGCTTACCACTAGTGAAATGCATCATCATTTGCTCCTCAGCGTGGCAGAGTTTGGTAACCAACTTGCTGCGCAGCTTGTGCGTTCGCTTCAAAGCGATGATCAACAAAAACGTCAGAATGTCGTCTGGCTACTCACTCTACTAAACGGTACAGAAACTATCCCTCTACTCCAGCATATGTCTCGCAATAAGCGGCTACCCCGCTCTGTCCGGCTCTCAGCATCACTGGCGCTGGCTGGCATGGGAGCGACGGACGAAAGTACAGGGACCTACCCGCGCGCACGCTTTTACGCTATTGGTTGATCAGAGGGAAGATAGTGCAATAGGGCCGGATCAACGATACACCCTTCCCCTCTATTCGACTTTGGCGGAATGCCATAGTCATTGTTGCGCCGGGTGTATGCCCAGGCAGCCTGCAAAGCGCAGAGTAGAGCGTCGAGGTTATCACCCTTGGAGTCTTGTATACAAGCTTCAGCAAGCAAATCAGGCAGTTCAATGGTTACGCCATACTGATTTGAGAATGCAGGTAAGCACAAACCATAGACAATGTCGTGACGCGCCGTGGCTTTCTCTGATGTCTGCTTGTTACTCTCATCACTCTTGTAGCTGCGTTTGCCAATTAACTTGCGCATAAGCAGAGCAGGATACCCTTCAACCACTATCCTGTCGTCATTCGTTGGACGACATGGGAGAATGCACACCCCTGCTGCAAGCAGGCGAGGGGCACCCTGAAAAAACATTTTCCCTACGGGCACCCTCTGTAACATCATAGGGCTACATGCGCCTGCGCACCTATCCGTTACTCTTACATGGTGTTTATCACCTGGCGGTCTGCTCGCACAATACTGAATCAGCGTTCGCTCAAACTGAGTTTTACCCATTGATGATAGAGGATAGATGTAGTCCTCCCAGGTTGAGGGCCAGCCAAGATTGGTGAGTAGTTTTTGTGGGAGACCAAATGGAAAGTCGAGAGCAGCTACCCAGGGGCCTGGCAGTTGTAAAAATGACTCAAACGCAGCAAAACTATCGATTTTGAGTATCTCGTTCACTCGCAAGAGATTATCATTCAACTCACATACAGCAGCAGTGATAGGTTTCTTCGGGCCTGGCGCACTGGTAAAGTCAAGACCAAATATCTTCATGAGTAGGTTTGCCTGTTGACGCTATGCCGGTTACCTGGCACTGAGCGCCCTCTAGTTTACAGCTGGGCCATCACGTTTTTACTGATAGCCCTCAATGTCGCAAAAACGCCTTTGCCATTCGAGGCGATGGCCTCGTAACTGGGAACGCGGCGGCGATTGAGATAGCGTTCGAGCACGTTTACGGGGAGTGCTGATGGCACATCGCGTTTATTCCACTGCATGATGAAGGGGAAATTCCCGAGGTCTTTACCGATACGGCGCATATTGATCTCAAGTTCAGCAATGCTCTGCACATTTTCTTCAAACTTTTCGGCCTGGGAATCCACAACAAAGACAATACCATCAGCGCCATTCAGTACAGCCAAACGTGTGCGCTCGTAGAGAATCTGGCCAGGAACGGTGTAGAGATGGAAGCGCGTACGAAATCCGTGAACGGCGCCGATGTCCAGGGGAAGAAAGTCAAAGAAGAGGGTACGTTCAGTTTCCGTAGCAATCGAGAGCATATCGCCGCGGGCATTTGGATGAATACTTTTAAAAACGTATTGTAAATTTGTCGTCTTACCACAATAACCAATGCCATAATAGACGATCTTACAGTGGATCTCGTGGGTAGCAATATTGATGAGCGCCATGAATGCTAGCACCTCTAATCGCGGAAGAGCAGATCAATGGTATCTTCGACGGAAGAGCGAAACTGTACGTTGATAACCGAGGATTTTGTGCGCGATGTATCGGCTCGCACCCGCTCAAGTATGCGTCCCATTTCATCCGAAGCTTTTTTCGAAAGCACTTTGACCAAACCAATATGAGTGAGTTTATCAAAAACAATGACCAGCAGCCATTGTTCTTCGACCATTGTCGTAAATATATTTTCTTTCACGCCTTGTTGGAAAATAGTACGAAAGTCTTTTTCTCCCAGGAGTTCAGCAATATGACGAGAGGAGGAAAATGCGCCAGCCAGCAACGCACCTAAGGAGGTGGCATTACGCCGTACGCCTGTGCCTTGAGTCGCGATGACCTGCCCGCTTTTGTCAATCAACATAACAGAAGTTGCATTGGTGTCATTCATTAGTTTATTTAATGCAGTTGAGATAAAAGCAAGTTCACGATCTGAAATGACAAGATTGGTCAGTTGTTCCATCTACGGGCCGCCCTCCGTACATGCTCAATGTTCATGTAACAATGTTACGCTATGTCTAGAGCTTCAAGAATTTCATTACGACTCGTTTTGATTAAGTGGCGCACGCGAGCAATATTTGAGGCATTATCAGAAAGTGTGACCAAGAGGGCGAAGTCACCCAAAGGATCAACACTTACCAGTCCATTTTCATATTCCATGAGCACGCCTATTACAGAACCTCGCGAGATTTCCAGTCCCAACGCTTCAGCTGTACTCAAGCCAGTGGTCATGATGGCCCCGACCGCCTCCATATCGTCTTTGCCGTCACGAGTTAATCCTTCTATCATTAAACCGTCACGACCCACCAGGATGGCTTGCCACACGCCAGGAATCGATAAAAAGCGGCTAAGTGTCTGTTTAAGATCAACCATTCTTCCCTCCGCAATTGACGGGCTCTACAGTCTATATATTGGATAACCCAGCATAAATCACCGTTATTCTAACTGATGTGTTGCTAAGTAGCAACCACATGAGACATCTTGGCTAATATCGTAGAGCAAACAGCCCGCATGAGAATGGATGACATGCTAGAATACAATGATCGAGTCATATCCTGGACCTCTATGGTGGGTTCCTACAAAAGAAAACGTAGAGCAAACACAATATATGCGCGTGCAGCCAGGATAACTTCAGCGACATCGACGTGTTCATCAGGCATATGTGCGACGCGAACATCACCAGGGCCAAAAAGTATGGCGGGAATGCCCCCATTGACTAGCAGGCGTAGATCGGAGCCATAGGGCGCACCCTCCAATTCAGGTTTAAGGCCTGTGAGATCAAACATGCTTTGCTGGCAGAGCGTAATCAGTGGATGATTTAGAGGTATCTCGGCTGATTCGAACTGGCCTCCACTCCACTTGATCTCCAAAGGATGGTCACGTAACCAGGGGTCGGCTTCTGCCAGGTTCGCCAGGGCGCACTCAAACTGATGACGCACGGCATCGCTTAATTCACCCATTGCCACACCAATACGCCCCTCAAAGATCAGTTCTTCAGGGACTGAAGAAGACCAGTTGCCAGCATATACCCGTCCAATGTTGAGGGGATATGGCAAGGGCAGTTTCCCGAGTAGCGGATGCTCTACCTCGCTATTTCTTTCTCGCTCCAGTTGTAGCAGCGTTCGATGAATATCTAGATACTTTTCTACGGCACTGACCCCTTCAAGGCGAACACAGGCATGGGCTGATTTTCCAGGTACACGCACTGCGAATGTTAGCGCCCCGGCCTGAGCGGGAATGAGTTGTAATTGTGTTGGCTCGCATACAATAGCCGCGTCTCCACTGTGGCCACGTAAGAGGCTGGCGAATGTACCCAGGCCGCCATCCTCTTCTCCAATGACGCTCTGTACCATTAACGAGCCATTGATAGGGAAATCTGAGTCTCTCATCGCTTTGACGGCATAGAGGGCAGCCAGCAAACCGCTCTTCATATCACAAGCGCCACGCCCATAGATGCAGCCATTCACAAGTTCAGCTCCCCAGGGATCGTGATACCAATTGGCATGGTCTCCCTCGGGCACAACATCGATGTGCCCATTAAAAACCAGCCTCTTCCCAGTCAGGATATGTGCCTCTCTCTGCCAGGTACCTACCAGTCCAACAGCTTCGTTATCACTCCGATCCACCTCCATCCCAGGAAATCGTGGGTGCTTCTGCAGTTCCGCAACATCAATGGTCCAGAGGTCCACATCGAGACCGATCCGTTGCATGTGCTGTGCCAGCCAGTTTTGTGCTACACTCTCCTGACCAGTGATACTTGGAATACGCACGAGGTCGCGAAAAGCCCCGATCAGCCCCTGTTCATCCAGCACTGAGAGGACATTTTGCTCCATCAGAGAAAGAGGCATAGCTTCTCACCCCTGATATTTTGTACCATAATTGGGCGCTTCTTTTGTAATCATCACATCATGTGGGTGACTCTCACGCAAACCCGCGGTGGTAATGCGTACAAAGCGCGTATTATTTTGCATATCTGCAATGGTGGCAGCGCCACAGTAACCCATTGACTGGCGTACACCTCCAACCAGTTGATGCATCAATGGGCCTAGCGGGCCTTTATAGGGAACACGCGCTTCTATACCTTCGGCAATCAATTGTGATTCATACTTTGTGTCACCCTGGAAGTAGCGATCTTTGCTGTAGCTTCGCTGCTTCATAGCACCAATAGAACCCATACCGCGGTAGTCTTTGAAGCGCTCCCCATGCGAGATGATAAGCTCTCCTGGACTCTCATCTACACCAGCCAGGAGGCTACCCAGCATGACGGTATCGGCGCCAGCGGCAATAGCCTTGGCGATATCACCAGAGTATTGAATACCACCATCTGCAATAACCGGCACACCATGCTGACGGGCGAAAAGAGCACAGTCATAAATCGCGGTGATCTGTGGCATCCCAATACCCGCGATAATGCGAGTCGTGCAAATAGCACCTGCACCGATACCTACTTTCACAGCGTCTGCTCCTGCCAGGATAAGGGCCTCAGTTGCCTCGGCTGTCACGACATTGCCCACGATCAACTGCACCTGTCTTCCAAAACGTTTTTTTATTTGCGCCACCGCTTCAATGACCATGCGCGAGTGAGCGTGGGAGGTATCTACTACCAGCACATCCACTCCCTTTTCGATCAAGGCGGCACAACGAGCACGAGTATCTGGTCCTACACCAATTGCGGCCCCAACACGCAAGCGACCATATTCGTCTTTGGTAGCATGTGGGTAGAGAATTTTCTTCTGGATATCCTTCATGGTGATAAGGCCCTTGAGCATTCCGTGCTCATCCACCACCGGCAATTTCTCGATCTTATAGCGATGGAGGCTATCTCGTGCCTGCTCTAATGTCGTACCAACAGGCACTGTGATGAGATGATCACGGGTCATAAGCTCGGTAATAGGACGTTCCGGGTTCGTTTCGAAACGAATGTCGCGGTTTGTAAGAATACCAACGAGCTTTCCCTGTTCGGTGATAGGAACGCCAGAAATGTGAAAATGCTCCATAGCGGCCAGAGCTTCACGTAGTAAGGCGGTTGGCTCCAATGTGATAGGATCGGTGATCATCCCCGACTCAGAGCGCTTGACTTTATCGACTTCCTGCGCCTGGCATTCAAGAGACAAATTACGGTGGATAACGCCAAGACCGCCCTCTCGTGCCAGCGCAATAGCCAGCTTTCCTTCGGTGACAGTATCCATAGCAGCGCTAATGATAGGGATGTTGATCGTGATTGTACGGGTCAGGCGAGTTTGTGTGGAAACATCACAGGGCAGCACTGACGAAGCGGCAGGTAAGATGAGTACATCGTCAAACGTGAGACCTTCTCTGGCAAATTTTTCATCAAATGCGCCAGGGTCATACGCCAAAGACATGATAGCAGTATCCTCCTTGGTTAGAAAAACGCCCAGCGCACGCTAAGGACGTGAGCCGGGCCTCACACCATGATAAAATGATATGAATGTATCAATGCTACAGAAAGAATGCATAATAAGTATTTTTTTTGTAGTGTAGCACCTGAGATTGTGTAACGTCAAATGGAAGTGTACCAGCTCATTAACATTTTACCTGACGGAACGGAATACGCCTACTTGACGCTAATAGAAGCTAAATGGTATCGTTGTAACATCCTCAAACGTAACCAGAGAGCAATACACGAGATCAGAGAAATCACTATATAGGAATAGGTGGTACCTTCTAAGTACAACTTTTGGGAGCCTCTCATGAGCACATCTTTATCCTCTTTCAGCACATACCGGGTTGCGGCAATCCAATATGAACCGATACTAGGCGAGAAAGAGAAGAATGTGACCGCCCTTCTCCACCTCGTAGAAGAGGCCGCCCAACACGAAGCACGCCTCATCGTGTTGCCAGAAATGGTGACAACCGGCTACTGCTGGGAGTCTCGTTCCGAAATTGCACCCTTTGTCGAACCCATCCCTGGTCCCACAACCGGCCGCTTTCAGCACATTGCTACCAGCTATGGTTGTTTTATCGCCATCAGCCTGCCTGAAGTAGACCCCTCTACAGAAGTCTATTACAACAGCATGGCCCTGATCGGGCCTGAAGGATTGATCGGCACCTATCGTAAAATCCACTCCTACATGTCAGACTCTCGTTGGGCACGCGATGGAGACCTGGGCATGCCGGTATGGGAGACACCGCTGGGCCGTCTTGCCGCTTTGATCTGTATGGACGCCGAATTCTTCGAATCAGCGCGCATTCCTGCCTTACATGGCGCAGATGTGCTCCTCTTCCCCACAAACTGGTTGGACGAAAATTCCCCCAGCGGCATCTGGATGGCTCGTGCATTTGAAAACGGCGTCTACTTCATTGGCGCGAACCGCTATGGCAGCGAGCGCGGCACACAATTTAGCGGAGGTAGCTGCATCCTGAATCCTGATGGTTCCATTCAAGCGTATCTCGATAACGGTGAAGGAATCGTCTATGGCGAAGTTGATCTCAGCCAGTGCCGCGATAAAAGCTGGGGACCCAGCAAAGATGAACCGTGGGGAAATTGCCTCGCTGACCGTCGCCCCTCCGAGTACGTAACGATCACAAACAACACCTATCTCTGGGAGCCTTTGCGTTATCATAGCCTGTATGAACTGGGCGAGTTGCCACCTGGGCAGCTCTCATGCGTCGCGATTATCCAGACCAATCTACAAGAATGGGGGACACAAGCAGCTAGCCCCAATGCAACACAAACATTGCGCAGCGTTGTGCAAACTCTCATCATCGACCATGATCCGGCACGCCCCGATGTACTGGTACTGCCTGAATTGATACTACCAGGACCGGTCACATCCAGCGCTGACGAGAATATCATCGCCCATTTTCAAAATGGGGCCATTGTACTCCCTGGTCCAGAAACCGCCGCCCTGGTAGAACTCGCCAACGAACTGCAAATTAGCCTGGTCATTGGAGTAGCCGAGCGGGTAAACGAACCCGTCCCTACCTATTACAATACTGTCCTGCTCATCGACCCCGAAGGCATATATGGCACGTATCGCAAGCTCCACCTGACGGCTAAAGATCGCCTCTGGGCAAGCCCTGGCAATCTTGGCCTGCCTACCTTTGATACTCCCACAGGTCGCATCGGGCTGGCAACCGGCTATGACGTTCTCTTTCCAGAAACGTTGCGCGTCCTGGCAGGGCAAGGGGCCGACCTGGTGTGTGCACCCGCGCTGCTCAATTTCCCAGATCCTATTGGCCTACCACCCTCCAGCATTCGCTACCACCGCCCGGTTGCTCCAGAGGACTTTGATCCAACCCATTATCTCATCTGGCGTGTGCGGGCCGCCGAGCACAATGTCTACCTGGCTTTGGCAAATTGGAGCGGCCAACGACATAGTATGAAGGCCAATGGCAACAGTGGTATCTTCTCACCCTCCTGTGCCACCTTCCCCTGGTCAGAGGTCATCGACGACGAGGGTGAACTAACCCTGACGATGATGACTATCGACACGCGCGAGCAACGCACAGGTCGTCGTTCTTCCACTCACCCTCTTAACTATGCTCCTGGTGATGTAGCAGGTTCTTTAACTGGGGAGCTTGCTTATGATATTCGCGATAGTATTCCCGGCAACGTGGTACGCAGCAAACCCTTGTTGCGCAAACGCATACCGTACTGGTACCTTGACCTGGTTAAAAAAGATCTCTAATCGCTAATTTGAAGGAGACACATAGCTTATGAGGTTAGCAGATAAAGTTGCGATTATCACCGGTTCCGCGAGCGGCATGGGCAGGTATGCGGCCGAACTATTTGCCAGTGAAGGAGCCAGTGTTGTGATCACAGACATTGCCGAAAAAGAGGGTCAGGAGATCGCCAGGGCTATTCGTGACCATGGTGGCAAGGCCATATTTGTGAAGGCAAATGTCGCCAACGAGGATGAGGTCAAACACATGGTCAACGCTGCTATCGACGCCTTTGGGCGCGTGGATGTCCTCTATAATAATGCTGGCATCATGCCCGCGGAGGACGGCAGTGTGACGGATATAAGCGAGGCCACCTGGGATAAAATCATGGATATCAACCTCAAAAGCGCCTTTCTCTGTTCCAAATACACCATTCCTCACATGATAAAACAGGGCAAAGGCTCCATCATCAACGTGGCCTCATTTGTCGCCTTCATGGGCTGTAGCGTCCCACAAGATGCCTACACAGCCTCCAAAGGTGGTATGTTGTCGCTCACCAAATCCTTCGCCGTGCAATATGGCCGTCATGGCATACGCTGCAATGCAATTTGCCCTGGCCCTATCGAGACTCCACTGTTGCGAGTCCTCTGGACGAGTGAAGAGGCCCGTGATCTGCGGCTCAATCGTATTCCGCTAGGCCGCTTCGGAGAGGCAAAAGATATTGTTTATATGGCACTCTACCTGGCTTCCGATGAATCCTCGTGGACAACGGGTGCATGGCTCATGGTCGATGGCGGTATTTCATCAAACTATTTTTAACCCCTTTCCCATGAGGAACCGTTGTTTACCTCGACACTGATTTATAATATAATGATCAAGGTTGGTTAACATAGTCACATTTTATAAATATCATCACTAGAAGGAGCAGATAACATGGACCAAACAACCACAGACCAATTAACCGCCGCAATGGCAAGTTTTGGCCTGATTGCCGGGATTATCGGAATAGTCTCAATCGTTTTTGCCGTCATCGTCTGGTGGAGAATATTCTCCAAAGCGGGATACAATGGAGCGCTAAGCCTGCTGATGTTCATTCCCATAGCAAACCTAGTCATGATCCTGATCCTCGCCTTTGCCGAGTGGCCCATTTATGCCGAGCTTAATCAGCTCCGGATGATGAGAGGTCAACAATTCCCGCCAAATCAACCCTATCCACAAAATCCGCAGTATCCACAAAATCCGCAGTATCCTCAAACGCCGCAAAACCCACAGTACCGCGGATAAGCAAAACCAGCTGTAGGGGCCCAATAATGATCTTAAACAGCATAATTGTGCCCCTACTGGGTTTGCACTACCTCAGCTATGCGAGGCGCATTCCGTACATGTGGATTGAGTGTAACCACTATTGCCAGCACGAGTTGTGGGATAGCGAGCACCACCACCGTAGCAATAGGGCCTATTACCTGGAGCAAAACTCCTGTCAGAGCCAGGCCAATAGGTTGACTGCCAAAGGCGATCAGGCGAAAGACGCTGTTCACCCTCCCCTGCAGACGATCCGGGATCAAGGCAAGCCGGTAACTAAACTGCACCATCATATAGACTGGCACCACCACAAAGCCCACCAGGTTAGCCACTAACAAGACCCATGGATTAAAGGCGAAAGCATACAGTATCCACCCCAGTACCCAGAACCACGCAGTGCCGATCATCAACTGCCCAAAACTGAAACGCTTCTGCAGCGGAACCACCAGTAAGGCTCCGACGACGCTGCCAATACCCCCACCAGCGAAAATGAGGCCCGTCACCACATTCGATGCATGCAAGTCCTTCGCCAATATGATAATAATCAGCACATAGCCTGAACAAGGCGTGATCAGGCCAAATGTCAGCACTGCAATGAAACGCACCAGCGGATTATGCCAGAGCCAGGACATACCCTCACCTATCTCAGTCCATAGTTTCCGTGGTTCGACATCTCTCTTTTCCTGAAACTCCGTTTTGATGAAAAACAGTGAGATAGCTGAGACTGCGTAGGAGATGCCATCAGCGAGAAACGGGATGGACCTGCCGATACCATACAGGATGGGGCCAAGGGCCGGACCAACGACACTCGATACTGAGTACAGAACCTCATTCTGTGCCACGGCGGCGGGTAGCTGCTCCTTCGACACAACCTGGGGTAGGCAGGCCGTCTCTGCCAGGTTAAAAAAGACAAAGAGCGTCCCCTCAACCAACGAGACCGCGTAGAGTTGCAGATATGTCAGATGGCCAAAAGCGAGGGCCAGCGGAATACTGCTCAGGGCAATAGCTCGACCTATGTCACAGATGATCATGACACGCTTGCGATCCCAACGATCAATCAGCGCACCGGCAGGCAGGCAAAAAAGTGCAAAGGGCAACCCACGTAGAGCCGTCATTAAGCCGGTCTGTGCCGGCGAGTTCGTCAACGCGAGAATGAGTAGCGGAAACGCAACCAGCGAGACCTGCGAACCCACAGAGGACACAGCCTGGCCGCTTATCAGTAAGAGAAAATCACGGTTGCGCCATAATGGTTTTGTTGGGCGTTGTTTTGGTGCAGCCACCACTTCTACATCAAGAAACTGTTCTTCTTGCATCTTATCAGGTACATTTGACATGAGTTTTACCCCTTATTAAGAATATGTACAACGATTTTTATAGAGGTAAATGGAATATGAGAAAACACACTCAGGAATATAGTAAAAAGTTTGTAAGTTGGGCTGACTTCCCTGGCTCTCTGAAAACAAAAAACCGCCGCAGGCACGAGGACAGGGAGTGCCCCTTATGGCGATACACCCGAGGATAGAAGCGAGGAAGATACGTTTGCTGGTCAATGAGAAGGCGAACAGAAGATACTACTCGCAGTTGCGGGCGGTACCCGTGTGCGGGTAGATGCTTTTGATAGCGCCACTTCCTGCCGCATAGGCCCGGCGTGATCGCCTACGCGGCTAAGTCGCTCATTTGGATAAAGTGAAGGATATACATCATGTTGCTGACCAGTATTAAGTACAGCACAGCGTCTCGCTGCACGGCGTACTATCGATTATCTAACAATAGCATAGTAACACGCAAGCTAAGATTATGTCAATGTGCATCTTCACCACTATTCAAAGCGATTGAGTTGTAATATTTCCCTTGTAATCACGTCACAACGCGAGCGAATCCCCTGCACAACCTGGCGAAAAAGTTGCGCATCCTGTGTCGCATTGCCCCCGGCATCACGCACATGGATATGGATGATCGCAGCACCAGCCTCGTAACACTCCACGGCAGACTGAATAATCTCTTCAGGAGTAATGGGTAAAAATGGCTGCTGCGCTTTTGTGACTTCAGCACCTACTATCGCTGATGTAATAATAAGCAGCTGCATGAGAAACCGCCCTCTTTTGTACCGAAAAAGTGACAAACAGCGGAACTTTGTATATACTATCCTTAGTATCATACAGAATAATACAAAATCATATAGATTGCGAACAGGTAGAGAGAATAGCCCAAACCAGGCACCGAGGGACCCATTGAAAGCAAAAATAAACGATGTGCTCACTCGTGAATATTTGCAAAAGCTGGGCCGGCAAAACTACATAGCTACAACCATCTTTGTAGTGTTAGCTACCATCTCTATTTTCTGGTCTCTCTTTCACATCGGCGGCGATCAAGGCTTAATGCGTCTATCGAACATCATGTACCCCCTATCTTCAATGATTGGCGCTATCTGGGCCTTAATCACCGCCTACAGAGCGCGCCGCGGCCCTCTGCACCTGGAACGGCATTACCAGTTGGCCTGGCTCCTCGTCGGTTTAGGCTTGCTGGCGAATTGTTTCGGTGGAATCTATTTTACGTATCTCCAGTTAAAAGGCGTCTCAGACACAGTACCCTCCCCTGGCGATATCGGGTTTACCCTTTTCTATCCGCTCACGTTTGTCGCGCTACTCATTATGCCCTCAGCCATTCCCTTCCGTAAGCGGATAGCTCTTGATTCAGTAATTACGACACTCTGCATTCTGGGGGTAAGCTGGTTTTTTTTCATCAGTACAGTATTTATGGCCAATAAAAATGCCAATGAATCGCTCTATACGTTTTTCGTTACACTATCCTACCCTTTTTGGGATATGCTGCTTATACTTGCCGTAGTATTACTTGTTCAGCGGCGCACGGAACCTGTCCTCCGCACTTCTCTGCTCATCTTTACCATCGGTATCCTCTGCCAAATCTGGGCTGATATTGGATATGCGTATACCCTGGCAATTGGCACGTATTACACCGGCATGATCTTTATCGACCCGTTCTGGTTTATAGGATTTTTTCTGTTTGGCCTCGCGGCCCTCTATCAATATTCTGCACTCGCGTACCGGGCATACAGTGGACAGACACTCCCTGACCAGGTAGCTGTGCAGAGAGAAACAGAATTATTTCGTCAAGGTAAAAAATTACAGCGCCGCAATGTATTACTGCAAAGTACGTTGATCTACCTTCCGCTCGCCGTTTTACTCATATTGACGATTTATAGCGCGGTTAGTGATAACTCACTCCATAGCGATCGAACATTCTTTATGGTAATCCTCACCGCCATTGTTGGTATCCTGGTCGCAGTTCGCTATTTCATCACCACTCTTGAGAATGAAGTTCTTCTGCGAGAGCGAGAGCAGAGCCGCCAGGAGGCCGAGCACCTGCGACTCCTGGGGACAGAGCTTTCCAATATTCTTGAACTCGACGAACTTCTTGAACACATCGTCAAGATAGCTACTTCTGACCTTGGCTTTGATGCTTCTCTACTCATTCTCATCGACAAGGACGATCATCCACTCTATGCACAATCTCGTCTCATTATCCATGCCGCTACATCTTCCTCATCAGAGTCTATCACATGGCGACTCGAGGACACGGATCTTCCGCACATTACACTGCTTCTAGAGACCGAAAAAGATGTGACCTGGATAGCACACAACATTGAGCTGCCGTCAGAGGTAGAGAAATGGCACCAGGAACAAAACATTTTCACAACGCTCTTTATGCCTTTGATCTACCAGGGGAAACATTTAGGTAGTTTAGGTTTTGCCAGCCGCACTGAAAAACATTTTAGCGAGCATGACAAAATGCTCGCGAAAGCGTACGCGGAACAGGTCGCTCCGAATATCGAACACACACGCCTCTACCAACTATCATATGAACAAGAGGTTATTGCGAAGTCGATGGCAAATATTGCGGCACGTCTAAACGCGGCCGCCGTAGAGCCATTCGAAATTCAAGAGCTCATTTGCACCGAGGCTGCCACTGCTCTGCGTGCTGACTATGCGTTACTTTATGGCATAGTAAATGGTGGCACACTCATACCACTTGCTCTCTATGCAGACGATCATGAGCCTCCTACGACACTAAGCGACTGGCCACCAATCTATCAAAACGAATACGAAGCACAGGCTCTTACGGAGCTACAGCCGCTATTGATGCAATTCAATGTTCCCCGGTATAATAAAGCCCTGGCTATACCCGCCATTTCCTCGCGCTCAAAAATAATTGGCTCTTATCCAACATATACTGCATCCAGGGAGATCATCAATGGCTTTCCCACCTCGTTACTACGAGAAATGCTTGTACGGCGTTCTGTGCATTCAGCCATTTTTGCCCCGTTAATTTCCGGCGGAGATCCTCTTGGCTTGCTCATACTGGCTCGTTCTCTGCCACCAGGCACTCATGAAAAGCACGCGTTAACCAGCGCTGAATTACTCCCGGCACAAGATTTCGCTGAACAAGCGGTTGTTGCGTTGACAAATGCGCAACTTTATCAGAGGCAGCGTGAGGCCAATCGCCGCCTGCAAGAGGTTGACCAGCTCAAAGATCAGTTTATGATGACCGCGTCCCATGAATTGCGTACGCCGTTGACTGCCGTTCAGGGATATATTGAACTGATGGTACAGTACGGTGAAACGCTGCCGGCTGAGCAACGCAAGGAATTTCTGCAAAAAGCCCGCCGAAGTTGTGAGGAACTGGTCGTGCTCCTTGATAATGTCATGGATGTCAGCCGTCTGGAGATGGAGGCCGGTATTCACCCTGTCCATTTAGAGTCGGTATCCGTGCAAGCCATGATTACTAGTGTGCTCAATCTCATTGAGCCTCAGTTGACGCAGGAACAACGCGAAGTTCACCTAGACATCCCGGCCCGACTGAACATAAGAGCAGACGAGGGGCAACTACGCCAGGTGCTCGTCAATATTAGCGTCAATGCCTTAAAATATTCGCCACCACTTTCACCGATTGTCTTCACTGCACGTGCCATCTTTGATCACGGACGTCATGTCGTTATCAGCGTGAGGGATAGAGGCCTGGGCATTGCGCCGCAGCATCAAGCACGCCTCTTTAAGCGTTTTGTGCGCCTGGAAAGAGACATTAATAGCCCCATACGTGGTTCCGGCCTGGGTCTCTATATCTCTCGCCGCCTGATCGAGGCAATGGAGGGGAAAATCTGGATCGAGAGTAGCGGTATTCCGGGAGAAGGCTCCACCTTTCACATTCAACTGCCAATGGCTGATTAGTTTTTACTTTTTCTCTTTTTCCGCGGCTGCCGCAGTCGCCTCAGCCTGTTTTTTCACGAGTAAGGGAGCATGTTGCTCACAAAAAAGAAATTTTCGCCCGCCCGGCAGCAGCTGCGCATAGGCAGCCGGCTCCCCGCAGGTATCACAACGCCCAACATGAGTCTTGACGGCTTTCATGAAACATATTCCTCTTGAATGTTTATGGTATTGAACAGGACATGCAGAAGTGTAGTCGGTCCAATCAAATGTATTTTCTTCTACAATTTATCATATCACAAAGTGACCTCCATCCTTGACTACACTTGCCTTCATGTCTTACATGCACATTTACTCAATAATCCGGAGAGCGGAATAGCCACCGAGGCCGATAAATCGGCGCTGGGCACGATAAATCGGCCCCTACGAGTGTCCGGATGAATTGGTTAATCTGTATATAAGACAAGGAAAGAATCTTCTCTATTTACCGACAAGTTTGTGCAAACAACGTTCTCCATCCCGCTTAGAAGAGGACTTCAGGCTGAACAATCTCAACCTGCCCAGGCTCACGAATATCGATCTCGAGATGCCCATCCCTGGCCTTCACGTGGACTTCTCCATGCTCGGGTATATTGGCGAGGAGGATGCGCAGGCTGAGTGGCACGGTCAGCAAGCGTTCAATGGCGCGACGCAGGGGCCGCGCTCCCTGCGTTTGGCTGAAGCCTTCTTTACAGAGCAGGTCGATAGCACTGTTATCCGCGTGTAAAGTCAATCCTTGCTCAAGCAGGCGAGCGCCTAGCTCATTCATCTGCAGGCGCGTGATGGCGCGCGCCTGTTCCTGTCCCAATGGATGGAAGATTACCACTTCATCGATACGATTGAGGAATTCAGGGCGGAAGGTCTGGCGCAAGCGCTCTAGTAACCGGTCGCGCTGCATCTCCTCCGCTGTTCCTTTCATCGTGGCGCGGAAGCCACTGGGCATTGATCGCCCCAGCATATCGGTACCTACGTTAGAAGTCATTATCCATATGGCATGCTGAGCATCGACGGTATGGCCCTGGGCGTCTGTCAAACGACCGGCGTCAAACACTTGTAAGAAGAGATCAAAGACTTCCGGGTGGGCCTTCTCTAGTTCATCCAGCAAGACGACACAATGAGGACGGCGGCGCAGCTTGCCAGTCAATTGACCTTCCTGGTCGTGCCCGATATAGCCAGGAGGAGCGCCAACCATGCGCGAGACCGCGTGCTTCTCCATGTATTCTGACATATCGATGCGAATCAGGTATTCGTCGGAACCAAAGACTTCTGCCGCCAGGGCGCGCGCCAGTTCGGTCTTACCGACCCCTGTCGGTCCCAAGAAGAGGAAGATACCGGCAGGACGGTTACGCGGCTTCAGACCGGCGCGGGCCACTTGTATGGCCTGCGTAACACGGCTGATTGCCTCATCCTGGCCGATAACCCTTGCTTTGAGGCGAGATTCCAGGTTCAACAGGCGATCCCGTTCCTCGCGTCCTGGTGCCCGAACGGGTATACCTGTGCGGTGTGAGATTACTTCAGCGATCATTGAAGCAGTGATCACAGGCAACTCATCCAGATCTTCGAGATCATCTTCTTGATCCGCTCCCTCTGCCGCTGCATCTTCCATTGAGAAGACACGCGCCTGCGAACAGGCTTCATCCAGAACACTGCACGCTTTGTCGGGTAGACGCAAATTGGGCAGGTACTGCACAGAAAGATGCACCGCGGCGTGGAGAGCCTCTTTGGTAATACTGACGTTGTGGTGCTGCTCATAGAGATCCCGCATACCTGTCAGAATAGTGAGGGCCTCCTCGGGGGTTGGTTCCTCGATGATTACCGGGCGCAGGCGGCGCTCCATTGGGGCATCTTTTTCAATCAGGCGGTACTCTTGCGCGGTGGTGGCGCCAATACAGCGCAATCGACCACCGGCCAGGGCGGGCTTTAGAATACCCGCCGCGTCAATACTGCCATCAGCGGCACGCCCCGTTCCTATGAGCAGGTGCATTTCATCAATGAAGAGAATGATATTGCCGGCGCTCTCTGCCTCCTCAAGAACTTTTAAGAGCCGCTCCTCAAATTCACCGCGGTATTTGGTGCCAGCAACCAGCGAACTGGCAGAGAGTTCGATCAGGCGCTTGCCACGCAATTCGGCAGGGACCTTCCCATCGACGATACGCTGGGCGAGGCCGCCCACAATGGTTGTCTTCCCAACTCCTGAATCGCCAATCAAGACGGGATTATTGCGATCCTTGAGCATCAGCGTCTGCATGAGGAGACGCAGTTCTTTCGCGCGCCCAATCAGGGGCGTCAACTGTTTCAGACTGGCCTGCCTGGTCAGGTCGCGCCCCAGGCGTTCCAGAACCGAATTGCTTCCTTTAGCCACAACATCGGGGCTTACCCCTACTGGAAGCTCAACGGATGCGTCCGCCGGATTCGCGCTGATATATGGCAGCAGTTCGAGCAGCGCACGCGCATTGCTGGCCAGGATAAGCTCTATCAATTGCGCTGGATTAATGCCCAGTTTAGTGAGTAATTCATGTGTGACGCCATCCCCTTCACTCAATACTGCCTGCGCGATTGCTCGCTCGTCTATTGTAGGTGAGTCAGAGAGTATGGCATTGCGCTCAGCCGTCTGCAGGATCTCCTTACAACGGCGAGTTGGGAGAATTGGCGTATCACTGGTGGCTTTCCCATTGCCCAGCGCCAGGCGAATAACATCGCGCACCTGTTTGGGAGAGAAGCCCAGGGTATGCAGCGCATCCTGTGTACACCCGCCATCTAGCTTTGTGAGAGCGATAAAAAGATGGGGAGTCCCCAGGTAGTCCTTGTGCATACGCCGCGCTTCCATCAAAGCAAGGCCCAGCACTTCCTGCAAAAAACGGCGTTCAAGCGTGTTCGAGGAAGACATCATAGGAGGGATCAGGTGGTTATCATCAAATGCCTCAAAGCGCGGTTCGTTGCTACGCTCTTTGCTTGAAGCAGAAGCAGTCACTAAGCGTTGCGTGGGGTCGCCAAAGAGCACAAAAGACATCCAGGATGTGTCCTCCGGGTGATGCTGCGCCATACTTAATCGCGCCCGGCGCACTGCTTCACCAAGTGCCACTCCATCCGCCACATCCTGGTAGCAGAGCACCGCAAATTCGCGCGTGCGCTGAGTGCTGACAGGCCAGCGCATAGCCAGCACAGCGCCTGCCCCCGACACTAACAGGTTACGCGCCAGTTTCTCCATGGATTCTTCCCGTTCCTGCTGGCTTGGGACCGAACTACCATTGCGACTCTGCCGCTCATTTTCATGATAGCTCAGAAAAACCAGGGGACGCCTTGGTAACGGCTGCAATAATTGTTCGAGGACAGCGCTATCTAAACGGGAACTACCTCCAAGAACCAGGACAGGTTCCTCTCCCCTGGTAATGGGCAACGGCCCGGCATAATGAAGCACATGCGGTGAATCTGCGCTGATACGCATCTTCATCTCCAGCTGATTCGCCTGCTGGCGATAGAGAATGATACGCGACACCGATTCGGGCAGGGTTGTGCAGAGCGTGGCAACCTCTTCTTCGGCCACAGGACGGTCACCGCCAGGGTTTACAAGAAACAATACCGTCAGACCCTGTGCTTCACGACGCCCTATTTTTCGCGTAGTCCGCTCCGATACAGGGAGACGAGGTGCCCCATCAAGACCACCGGCCACCTGCCGACCTATACTGAGGTGCTGGCAAAGAAAACGCCCGGGTTTCGTATTGCTATCTAACAATAACTCCCAGGGAATGTCAGGTGTGTTGGTATTGATAATAAGTGGCGTGTCAAGGTGACGGAGCGCCTCTTGTATCCGGGTGGGCAGCAGATGATCAAATAGGAAGCGTCCCAGGTTGAGCAAAGAATCATTGTTGGCGCTCGTCTTCATTGTCTGGCGTTTTACATCTGCCAGGGCCATAGTTTGCTCAATTGCCTGCATTTGTTGGGCAGTCGCCTGGGCCATAGCTTGCTCAATTGCCTGCATTTGTTGGGCAGCCGCTTGTAAAGCGCGTCGCAGGCGCTCGCGTATCTCGGGTGTGAGATCAATACTGTATTCCTGATCTCCTTGAGATGAACCCTCAGGCAGTTCGAGTCGAAAACGGTAGACAGTCTCTGTCCGTAGTATTGTAAGCAGAGCCGATTGTTCCATATTACTTATTATTCCACACTGTACCCGGAATACGCCAAATTCGCGTCCATGACGAAAAGCACACCGCGATGTTTGCAAAAGCAGTATACGAGAGGGATATGTCAGTGTCAATACTTACGCTTATACTCCCGGTTGTGGGTAACATCCTGCTCTCACATTTTCTCCTACCGGGAAGTTTCTCAAAACAAAGTTTGTATCTTCTCCGAGGATACCATTAAAGTATTGCCCCGCGGTTTTGAGCACGCCACAATTGCCAGGAGACGGCAGAATGGTGAGATCTAATTCGGGAAAGGTACCCGTCTGGCGCTGCACCAGCAGAGTATAAGGAGTGGTATGCCCTGCTGGCGGAACATACCACGAGAGAGTGACAGTCATCGTGCAGTTTTTGGGCACGATCACCCAACCTCCAAACATCGCTCGCCCGGGTTCATCGCTTTGAAAACTAGTCGGCGGTCCCACGGTATCCAGTGGATGCCAGCGCCCACCATTCTCGTCGCTGAGCGAAGGGGCGGCCGCCCCTGGCTGGGATTGACCGGTCGGGCACAGCAGTTCATGGTTTGGATATACATCTGTAGACGCGCAGGCAGAATAGAACGCGCCACAGAGTGGTATCCCGGTGTCAAAGCCATCTCCCCACAAATATTTACTCGTTGGAGGGACATACACACGCACATAGTCATGATACGTATCATAGCCATATACTGGCCCAACCTGGTTGTACACCAGGCGCAATTGCATGAGATGTGTAGCGCCTCCATCAGCATTCAGGGTCACCGTGTCATGCATAATGGTTCTTACATACTGAGAGGCTTTGCTGGCGCTGATATTCGCCTGGACAACGTATAACCCATCGTGTGTCGTGGAGCGATCAATCTGCGCAGAATCACCAAATTGTACCAGCGCTGCCTCTACTTGCGGATTTGTCACATAAATTTGCAAATCCTTTGTCTTCACATCATAGAGCACCTGCTGAGCAATGGCAAGAATCTCGTCTGGGGGAGCCTGACGTAGACGATCTACCAACAAGTGCGCCAATAGGGCGGTAAAACGTTTACGGCTGGACGTCGCTTTATCGCCAGGTTGATAAAGCTGTTTGAGTATGCCAACGTTATCCAGCTGGTAGTAATGCAAGCGTTCTTCAAGGTTCTGAGCCGTAATCGCGTCATTATAACCGGGCACCTCAACAGGCCCAATGACCTGTAAGATATGCTCGATCAAGAAAGGAGTGAACATGATCACTCCGTCGACCTGGTGACCAACCTCGCTTTTGTATTTAGTGATAGCGATCTGGGCGGAAGTCGGAAAATCAGCAGACAGATTTGAGTCACGCAACCCCCAATTAGCAAAAGGCCACCAGCTGCGATACTGCGGAAGCGCTCTGACCCCAAGGGTGGGACTATTTTCGACGTACTCTACCAGCGAGATGTCCCTGAGTGAGAATGGAGCAACTCGTCCGCCGTTAATAGAAAGTTCGCCGTATTGCCCGGTAAATCCTCCTGTTGGACGCAGCTCAGCCCGGTCCATGGTCTGGACAAGAAATGTACGCGGTTCGTTCACACCAAGCATCCATCCAGCGGCGTCCAGCAGATTACGGACCTGTACCAGGTCCGTTTGCGCCTGTGGAAGCAACTGGAGCAACTGCACCAATTGGGCGCGCTGATGAGCGCTTATATTGGCTGGCAGGGCCTCCAGCGAAAACTTATGGCTCTGTGTCTGGATATCACGCAACATCGGCAGGATATTGTTGATGGTGGTGCGCACAAGCTCAAGCATAGCCGGGGTAACTAGCGGCTTGTTCGTTGCATTGAGTAGCGGTTCGCGGAATGATGGCGCGAGTATCGTCGCTGCGTGAATAAGCTCTTGCCCGATATTTGTAACTTCAATCCCAATCTGGCTAAGGGCGCGAGTCGTGGTAACCTGGCTGCTATACTGGGGAAAATAGTGTACGACCGTGCCGATAACAGCAGCATGATCGAGAGTGTACTGGACCTGCTGAAAATCCTTGTGAGCAGTACTAAACTCTTTCTGCGCAAGATGCAATTTGCCCAGATCAAGAAAGCCAGTTGGATGGATTTTGAGGCCAGTAAAAACTGTTTTCACGTTGAGCAGGTGCTGAATACCATCATAGGCTTCGCTGCGCAGGGTCGTATAGGTAGTATAAGCGCCTATACCAAAGTTTATAGCCAGGGCGGCGGAAATGATCGTACCGCTTAAAGCCAGCAACAACAGAGGGATAACTATCCTGAGGGTCTTCTTTTTGCGCCGAGGGTGAGGAGCTGGTAGAACAGGAGGCGCTGATACGGTTGATGGTATTATAACCGATATATTTATATCAGCTATTTGACTATCCTCAAGGTTTTCTTCAGCAGGTGTTCTACCAGTCTCTAAAGGGCCGCTGTTCGGTAACGTGTCGGACATATTCCGCCCCCAGCCGGTACAAATAAAAATAGAGCAAGGGAAAGCCGCGACAGGTCGACCGCAAGGGTCGACCCGTCACCGGGCGAGCACAAGGCATCGCCCCTACTATGCGACGGCTTCGCAAGCGAGTTGAATCGGCCCCGTCACAAGGCGAGCATATGCCCCCAGACAGGGGGAGCACAAGGCATCGCCCCAACTATGTGACGGCTTCGCAAGCCGGGGTGTGCATGGTGGCAAAGGAACGTTTCTTTCCCTTCACCCGGACATTTCACTTTATGTGTCATTCGCCAACAAAGTCTTAATTATTAGTACGTTTTAGTGGAACGTAGCGTTACAATTATGTCTTCCCCACAGGTAATTGTAGCAAACCGCAGCAAGTATTTTCTAGCTACACTGGCTTCAAATGCAGCGTCTGTGAATTATCGTGAAAATGCCATTATTGCGACTCATGCGATGTTGACTGTTTCAAGTGTATCAGGTGTATCAGGTGTATCAGGTGTATCAGGTGTTTCACACAAGTTTGAGTCGATGTGGCTCACTGTTTCAAGTGTTTCACCAGGAGCCGTGAATTATTCCACTATAATCTTTATCGGGCTGGCTATAACTTACGGGTTGCCCTACCTCTGGCCCGCGCGAGGGGCGGATAGTAAGCCTGCGTTATCGCCACGATATCTCCAATACGTAACTGTACTTGTAAGTAGCGGTAAGCCGGTCGGTGATAATGCGCAAAGAGCATCAAAGCGTGATTAGCAATCACATCAGCCTCATCCGTATGGCGAGAGAGAATCATCTGACCACCAATCGTCTCCTCGGCGGCAGTGACGGCCACCTCTTCGCCTTCTTCATTCATCAGCAGCCTGCGCGTATCCCGCTGCACGTTGCGATGAGGCCAGAGCATCAACGCAATGGTCTGACCTTTCAGCCGTTGCTCCCTTAAACGCTCTCCCAGATAGTTAGCAAGTTTGCGAACAGCGGCACAGGTTTCGTCTGCATCTGTGGGAGTATGAAAACGCACGCGTGCATTCTGGCTTAAAGGAGGTGCGTCAGGCACAACGAGGCTGGTATCCTCGCCACAGGCAACCTGATACACCCACGAGCCTAGGCGCCCCAGGCGGCGGCGCAAACCCTCTTCCGTCAACGCTGCTACCTGGGCGAAAGAGTTTATACCGAAATCTCGCAGGTGTGCCACCAGTTCAGCTACTGCTACCGAGTCCACCTGTTCGCTCTTCCCCTCGACCTCTGGCGGACGCGAGCCAGAATTCTCTACTTGCTCTCCCAGGTCTGGCAACGCACTCGGGATACCTGCACCTGCGGCGCGCAGTTGCAAGAGCATCGAAAGCGGTAACGTCTGTACAAATGATGCTTCGCGCCCAGCAGGGATATATAATACACCCTGGCGTCCATTTTTGCGGCTCATTAGCGCGGCGAGTTCAGCAACTGCCTTTCCATTGGCGATCCCAATCAGCGCGGTCAATCCCATCTCAGCCACCTCCGCGCATAGGCGCTCAGCCAGTGCGACGGGCGAGTCAAATGGAATTTCACAGCCACGCAGATCAATAAAAGTGTCCGCGATAGGTATCGATTCAATAATACGAGAATAGGCTTTATACCGTTCGCGCAAGCTTTGCAATACAGGTTGATAGCGATCATACGAGGCCGGCAAAAAACGAGTACGCGGAACTATACCCTTAGCGCGCCGCAAAGGCATCCCGGGACTGACGCCCAGGCGCATCGCGGCAGGAGAAGCATCAATAACACGGCCCGGTTCATTTGGTCTCCCTGTGCCGGTCCCCACGACAAAACTTTGGCCATGCAAGGAGGGATCGAACATCTCCTCCAGAGTGCAATAAAAGTGGCGAATACGCACATGCATAATACCCTGCCGCAGACGGGCCCGTTCAGCGGCGCGAGCAGCTTCCTGCATGTCCAGAGACAGACCTGCAGGTTGATGTTCCCGAGAAGTACCGTTCGATGGTGGCAAAGGGCTGCTGGTAGAAGTGTTGATGTTATATTGTTGCATATGGTGGTAATCTTCTGTTATTTAATCTTTTGTGTGTTACTATATTTTCTTACCTGCACTATGTCCCTGTCAAGTCGCTCAAAAAATCGATACTGTTCAGACTTGAGGGGGAAAGAGAGACGAGGGCGACCCAAGCTTTCACGGGTAGGTTTCTCATGAAGCCGCCTTGGAAGCCCGACGCGCCTCTCGCCAGCGTTGCTTCTGCCCGTGACTCTTTTTCTTCTTCTCTTTGCCTTTGCCCGTGGGTTTCTTGCGCGGAAGCAGTTCGCTGGGCCACGGTTCCGCCAGGAAACAGCCGACGGGACAATCCTCGTGCGGAAGCAAGGCCACCAGGATCAGCCGTATCCCTTGCCCAAAACAACTCGAGAGCCGCGGCTGTGATCGCTTCGTGGCCGTGCGTCGGGCAATATGCTGCTCAGGCAAGGCCGCCAGCCCGCTGCACGTCTTCGTCGCCTCGGCCTGCCCTCCCACACTCACCACCCATAACGTCGCCACGGCCATCGCCACCCACAAGCGCGCCGCTCGCTCGGGATCCTTCATCTTGGTTTGATGCCACTGCCATCCCCCGCGTTTGGTATCTTTGAACCCCGCCTCGATCCAGTTACGCCTGCTGTACCACACGATATTGGCTGCCTGCGGGGCCAAATCAGTGACAATGAGCCATGCCTCCGTGTATGGCTCGTCCCAGCGTGAAAGCCTCGTGCATGGTAAGCGACACGTCGCCTCCGAGAAACAGTCCACCGTCCCACTCCAGCTCATCCCCACCTGCGGCACCACACTCGAGAGCCAGCGAAAGTGGCTTTCCCCGGCTGGACGCACTTTGCCCGTGCGATTGATGCGCAAGAAGGGATGCCACTTCAGGCTGACAAGGTGCTCATACAACCACTTGGCATACAAGCCACGATCGGCTAACACGATCACCAGCCAGTCGGGCGGCACCGCTTCTGCTAACTGGCTCAACAGCTCCTTCCAGTACGGCTCCCACGAGCCCGGCTCATTGCTGCGCACGATTTTCCAGCCCACGGGGATGGCGCAGCCACGGTAGAGCACGCTGATCGCTAGCACCGTGAAGCGATCGGACAGCGTACTGGCATCCATCGCCAAAGCCAGACGATGCTCGCCCGGATCCCACCAACTCAAGACCCATCGCAACAAGGGCGCAAAGCACCGGTTCACCTCCAACGCTTGCCGATGCGTTCCCTTCTTCTGCTTGATGGGGTAACACCATTCGCGCAAACGCTGCCTCATGCTGGACTCGGATTGCTTGAGCAGCGGTGCGAGGATGGCAACCACGTTGGTGATGCCACACGATTTCGCCAGCACCATGCCATAACTCCACCACGCCAACACGCGGGCTTGCGGTCGACTCAAGTGCGGCAAATGCGTTGACACGATGGTTTCCCACTGCGATACTGTTTCTCGACAAGACATGATGTTCTCCTGTTTCGATATGAGACGTACTTTGTTCTATCGTACCAGATTATCACGTCTTGTCACTTCTTTCTCCTTCCTTTTCCAAAAACCTACCCGTGAAAGCGTCCTCTCCGCCCCTACGGGTGTTTTCCCCCGGAAGGATGGAGAGCCAAAAAATCACTATTGCCAACCGATACTTATGCGTGTTATGCTTGTACTGTCTACCTCACAGGCCTTAGCGTTACTTGAGATCGTACATGTAGCACCAAAAACTTACACTTACGCTACCACTACAACCTTGTATCTTAATAAACGCAACTTGTTCGGTTAAACAGGCACGAAAAGTATCATTTCTACGCTGTATCCCTAATAGAAAGGTATCACACAGTGGAGAACAGGGACAGGTTTAATAAATTTACAGAACGTGCTCGCAAGGTCTTGACACTGGCACAGGAAGAGGCTCAACGCTTCCAACACAACTACATCGGCACTGAACATCTCCTACTCGGCCTTGTGCGCGAAGGTGAAGGGGTTGCCGCCAAAGTATTAACGAACCTCGGCATACAATTGAGTGACGTGCGTGCCGCAATTGAATATATTATCGGTCGTGGTGACCACGCGGCACCCGGTGATATTGGCCTTACTCCCCGTGCAAAAAAAGTAATTGAGCTGGCTGTTGATGAAGCAAAGCTGTTGAAGCACCAGTATATTGGCACCGAACACCTTCTCCTGGGACTGGTACGCGAAGGGGAAGGTATTGCCGCGGGAGTACTGGCGGGCATGGGCGTGAAACTCGAGCAGGTGCGTGCAGAAACTCTGAAAGTGCTTCAATCAATTCAAGATACAAAGGAATAATTGAGTCCTACCATCCTAGAAAATACAACAGATCTCCTAATACAAAACGCACCCTGATGAAGTGCCCATGCTCCAGGGCGAAATCGTACTCTACCTGGCTGATTGGTGGCTCCAAATCTTGAGGAACAAGCGGCGCTCCTGCCTGGGCGAGAATAGTCGCTACAATTTCAGGTGAGCAAACCAACGAGGAGAGTTTCGGGCGATGGACGGCTCGCCAATCGCCACAGAATTGCTCAAACCGCCGGCGGTTCTGACGCCACAATTTCAGCTTTTTGCTATAGTCGCTCCAGCATTCCCGCGCCATCGCTCCGGAAGCATCAATCTTCACGAAGAGCCGTTCCATCCGCGCTTGCAATACAGCGTCATCGGGATAACAGCTATCAAAATCAACCTCTTCTGGCTCAAAGCTACTTAGAAAATGCTGGTAGAGCCGCGCTGCGCTAATGGTGGCTACTCCCACCTGGGCGCCGTGCAGTGCCAGGCCGCGCCGGTGATGGTCCGCGATCATATCCAGGACGTGCGATGTCACATGTTCAGTGCCTGAAATGGGGGCCGACATATCGACAATGGATTGAGCAATACCAGCAAGCAGCAAAGCTTGAGCTACAACCGCTTCTCCTTCGAGTGAACGCTGGCCGATGCCTGCCGCGTGCTCTATGAGTATAGTTTCAAGGCTGCCCAGCAGCGCCAGTGGGACTTCGCTATAAAAATCAACCATGCCAAGAGCACTGGCGAGATACCAATCACCATAGGCGACGAAGCGGGCGCAGCAATCGCCAAGCCCTGCCAATGTCATCGCTTTTGGAGCTGAGGCAAGTACTCGCAGATCAGCTATGATAGCCGTAGGGTAACGCGAAGGAATAGTGCGCTTGACACCATCTTTGAGCAATACAGCCATATTCGCGGCAAAGGCTGTGACCGAATTGGCAGTCTGGCAACATATGTAGACAATATTCTTTAGCCCGCCCTGCTCCTGGTCATACAGATAGGCCGCGTGTTTGACAATATCGGTCACTGTTCCAGAGCCGAGCGCGATCAGCGCGTCTCCTGGCAGAATTGCTTCGTGAACGCGCCGCACCTGCTCAAAATCAGCATGGACAAGAGCATAGCGGTCACTCTCGAGCCACAGAGACGCAACATGGTAACCGGCATTATGCAACAATGCTTGTACGAAGGGCTTCAAGTCCCACCCCTCCCGCAGCATGGAGGTCTCGTCCATCACCAGCAGTACCCGCACTCCGGGAGCAACCCCTGCACGTTGTAGCACCTGTGGCAGTTGTAGCAGCGCATCCTGGCCGATGAGAATCTCGTCGATACCAATGGCGCGCAGGGTTGACTGGTCGTCTTGCGCTGCCAACCACCGCTTCAGTGCGGGCATATCTCCAGGGTCAACCGCAAACTCTGAACTACTCTTCATAGCCATATCCCTTTCTTTGAGTACACGCTTCTTAACCTTGATCAAAGAGTCTCAACGGAAATGCAACCGTATTGCCACATATTTCTTAGTGTTGCTTGTGTATCATTGGCTGTAACAAATTCTATGTAACTTCATTCTAATTGAGGAGCCAAGTATGAGTAATGAAGCTGCGTCTCGTCCGACTATAGAGCCGACATTGTCCTTGTATACTTATGAGACGATTGCTACAACTGAGACAATTGTGGCGACGATCCAGCATATTGTAGCTACTCGTGCCAACCAGCTCGCCCTAGTAACCATCGCGCTCTACCTTGAATCCGACGCAAAAACAAACTCAAATAACACTCTATATACCGACCCACTTGCCAGTACGCACTACTTAATGAATTGCCTGCGCCCACTCGTACGCAAAACGGATGTAGTCTTTCTCCTTGGCAACACGTTGCACTTCCTTTTGCCTGGAGCCAACCTCCAGGGAGGGCAAATTGTACAAAGCCGTCTCTGGGATGCTCTACTCTGGAGTATTCATAATACCACCGAAATGGAGCTCACCCGTCCCATTGAAATAACTATCGGTCATAGTGCCTACCCGACGCCTTATCAAACTATCGGCGAGTCAATCGAGGCCGCCAGCCAGACAAGCCTACGCTTCAATTTCACCCCCAAACGTTCAGCGCGCAAAACTATCACCCGCCAGGGGCAGAGTACCCGACATCAAACCGCGGATGACGAGTTACCAGCCCTCGCCCGCAAATTGGGCATTCCTTACCTCTCGCTCTTACCAAAAAAGCCCCACGCACGGCTACAACAGCTCGTCAATGCCCAGCTGGCCCAGGAGCTTCGCTGCTTTCCCGTTGGTCGCGATCGCAACATACTGACTGTGGCCATGTTAAATCCACAGGATCACGCGGCCCTTGAGCGCCTTCAACAGGAGACCGGACTACATATCTTCCCCGTTTTAACGCACCCCGAAGCACTGCAGACCGCGATTGAGCAATTGATTTGATTCCACTCTGTGGTTTAAGAGTACTGAGGGTGAGCCTCATCGTGATAGATTTGATACGTGGCAAGTGCATAAACCTGAGGCCAGGAGTGGTTTCGCGAGATGTACCTGAAAAAATCTATGCTTTTTCTTATACACTGTAGTATACTGCCCAAGAGATCAGACGGAATATGTATAGAAAGGTTTTGTATATCTGATGAATATTTTAGTGACTGGTGGAGCGGGTTTCATTGGGTCTCACATCGTTGATCAATGTCTTGCGGCAGGGCACAAGGTTGCTGTCCTGGACAGCCTGTGGGAAGAGGGCGGGGGGAAGAGAACAAATCTTCAGCCACAAACACAGTTCTTTCATGTCGATATCACAAATGAAGACAGCCTGAACCAGGTTTTCGATACGGTACGCCCAGAAATTGTCTGCCACCAGGCTGCGCAGCAAAGCGTTGCAGTCTCAACGCAGGATCCGAAACTTGATGCGCGTGTCAACGTACTGGGCCTGCTCAATGTTTTAACCAATTGCACTCGCGTGGGCACCCGCAAGATCGTCTTTGCTTCGTCTGGCGCAACCTATGGCACCCCCGTTCGTCTCCCAATCGACGAAGAGGTTGAACAACATCCAGAATCACCCTACGGTATCACCAAGATGGTCGCGGAACACTACCTGCGCTACTGGAAAGAGGCAAATGGACTGACATATACAATTCTGCGTTATGGCAACGTCTTTGGTCCGCGCCAGGACCCCAATGGAGAAGCAGGCGTCATCGCCATCTTCGCCAGGCGCTTTCTTAACCACGAGACAATACGGATTGACTGGGACGGGGAACAGCAGAAGGATTACATCTACGTGGGAGACGTCGCACAGGCCAACCTCATCGCCATGGAGCACGGCGACAACGATATTTTCTGTATCGGCACAGGGACAGGGACCTCCGTCAACGAGATTTACCAGGCGATGGCAAAACTGATCGGCTACAAACCAGAGATTGTGCGAACGCCCAAACGCCCCGGCGATATCTACCTTTCATACTTCGATTGCAGTAAGGCAGCCCGCATCCTTGGGTGGAACGCGGCAGTCACGCTGGAAGAGGGAATTCGCGCAACAGTCGAGTACTTCAAAAAGGCTGAATAAACAGGAGCCCCCAGGTTGACCGCAAGGGTCAACCCTACTATACACGAACGCTACGCTCAACCCTGTAGAGGCAATCCCCGCCCCTACGGGTACGGAGCCGCTTCCGGGGAAGGAGAGGTTTCGCGATGATTTATACTACGAACTGGCGCATAGCTTCGATTATTTGACACTAATTCTTTCTCTTTATGCTTCCTATTGCAATTAAAACACTTTTCCCTGCATATCGGCTGGAACAGGAATACCAAATTGCTCCAATATTGTGGGAGCAATATCCATCAACTGCAATCCTGTCAGCTCGCGCCCCCCAGGACCCTCGTGAGCATCAGGGTCATGTTTGATCACGATTCCAAACTGCGCATGATTACAATCGTCAGGCCCCGTATCATTATCGAATGTGTAAATCGAGCGGTGACCCACTGTCCCAACTGAATGCCAGGAAAGGTCGCCAAAGTAGACAAGCAAGTCAGGTGGCACACCATGTACTTCTTGATATATTTCTTCTGGTTTGAAGACTTTTGTGCCAATATTCACACCAGTATGATCCACTAATGCCTCGAACTTGTCAATAAGCTCGTCGCGCAGCGCCTCAACTTCAGCGGGTTTGACAATACCCTGGGGTTCACGTCCCTCCACGTTGAGGAAGATACGCGCATAATATCCACCATCACCCCAAGCCTTTGTTTTGCTCCAATCGATCTCGCACCTGTCGATGGCCGTCAACGTCGTTGGCTGTGTTTTCAGCGTGAGATACCCTTCGCGTATCAGCCACTCATTGACACAGATGCCACCATCCATCTTTTTGGCCCCGTGGTCGGAGACAATGAATACCGTTGTGTCATCATCCACCAGGTCGAGGATCCGGCCGATCTCGCTATCGATGTAGTGATAATAGTCATGAATGCTTGAATTCAGCCGTGGATTGACCTCATACTTGCGGTGGGTAGGATCGTGATACTTCCATAAGCCATGATGAATACGGTCGGTACCCATCTCAACGAACATAAAGAAGTCCCAGTCCTTCTCCGCGATCCACTTCTTGACGAGCTTCAAACGTTTCTCGGTCATGCGATAAATCTGGCGCAGCAGGTATGCTTTATCTTCTGTGCGGAAATTCGGCACATCTACCAGGTATTCACCGACGATAGCCTCTATTTCCTTCATCGCCGAAGCAGGATATGTGTAAGGTTGAGCGGGATTTTTCGTCGAAGGAGAGAGGAAACAGCCTATCTGGATGCCATTGACCAGCTTTGGCGGATACGTTTGCGGCACGCCAATGGTAATCACTTTCTTTCCCGCACGTGAGAGCACATCCCATACACGATCGGTCTTCACCGAATGTGCATTTGCCAGCGTGTATGTATCATATGAGTAGTCCCCACGATTGCGAAAACCATAAAAGCCCAATGTCCCCGGATCCTTACTCGACATCATCGAACTCCAGGCGGGCACGGTGATCGCAGGAATACAACTCTCTAGCTTCCCCCATACACCATCATCCATAACCCGTTTGAAGTTTGGCAATTCATCGCGCCATTGATCAAAAATCAGTTCTGGCGGGGCGCAATCCAGTCCTATGACAAGGACTTTTTTTCGCTGCTGCATACTTACATAACTCCTTTTTGCCGGTC
>WNGG01001810.1_pt1 | contig 41500 bp, 34 predicted proteins | sample 5400661 | NCBI WGS metagenome assembly WNGG01 (sample SAMN13153372, study PRJNA577476) | soil metagenome | isolation source: 100 cm soil or saprolite under Garry oak tree replicate 1 | place: USA:California | collected 2016-06-15 | reverse complement strand
TTCCGTCGTCCACCGTCGTCTATCGTCCATCGTCCGTGGTCTCTTATGAGCCAGCCAGTTAGACATCTCTATGAATTTGGTCCGTTCCGTTTGGACGCGACGGAACGTCTTCTGCTGCGCGACGAACAGCACATTCCGCTCACCCCGAAGGCTTTCGAGACGCTGTTGGTGTTGGTAGAACACGGCGGGCACGTAATTGACAAAGACGAGTTGATGAAGAAGGTCTGGCCAAATACTTTCGTGGAAGAGGTCAATCTGGCCAAGAATGTCTCTTCGCTTAGAAAGATTCTGGACAGCGAGCAATCAGAGCATTACATCGAGACGATTCCAAAACGAGGCTACCGCTTTGTGGCGGGCGTGCGGGAAGTGTGGGCGGAAGAGCCCGCGCAGATCTTATCGGAACGCGACCTTTTGTCTCCCCACGCTGTAGCAGATCGCAGCGACGTAGGCGGGATCGAGAATAGAGTCCCGGCGAACGGAAAACCGGCATTAGAATCCCCTGACTTCGTTGTCGCCGGCTCTGCGGATTCATCTCGTAGCCAGTCTCTCGCGAGTCGTCTGGGTTTGCCGGTCGTCTTTGTGGGTTTGGGTGCGATGGTCGCCCTCGGCGTCTGGTTCTTAACGCTGCGCCCAACGCCAAAACCGCCGGCTCCTTTGCTGAAGATCCTTCCCGTTACCAGTTTCTCCGGCACCGAGGACCAAGCCGCCTTCTCGCCGGATGGCAATCAGATCGCTTTCGTCTGGAATGGAGAGAAAGAAGACAACAGCGACATTTACGTAAAGCTGATCGGCGCCGAGCGACCACTCCGCCTGACCACAAATCCGGCATCCGACACCGATCCCGTGTGGTCGCCCGATGGTCACTATGTCGCCTTTCTGCGCCAGTCTGCCGAAAACGGTGGTTTGTTTCTCGTGCCCTCTTTGGGTGGAGCGGAACGAAAACTTGCGGATGTCTTTCCCTATCGGCCTTTCGTTATCGGCAACACGCTGAGCTATTCTCCCGACGGCAAACTCCTGGCGACTCCGGACAAGAATTCGCAGCAGCAGCCTTTCAGCATTTTTGCGATCTCGATTGAAACCGGCGACAAGACGAAGCTCACTACGCCGCCGGCGGGATCAGTGGGTGATTTTTTCCCAGCTTTTTCTCCGGATCAGAAGACGCTGGCCTTTGTTCGCTCGGTGAGCATTGCGGCTGCAGACATTTATCTTCTTCCTCTCGGCGGTGGCGAACCCAAGCGCCTCACCTTTGAAAACACTTCTATTCGCGGCCTGAGTTGGACCTCGGATGGCAAGGAAATTGTTTTTGCCTCAAGACGCGGTGGGAGCACTTATAACTTGTGGAGGATCTCTATTCTCGATCCGACGCCTGAGCGCCTGACAACCGGCGACCGTGATGTCTACAGTCCAACAATCTCGCGTCAGGGTAATCGTCTGTCCTATACGCAATCAATGATGGACGGGAATATCTGGCGCATCGGATTACACACCTCGAAGGGACAAGAGAATTCGCCGCTCAAGCTGATCGCTTCAACGCAGGAAGACAATGGTCCGCAGTATTCGCCAGACGGCAAGAGAATTGTCTTTGCGTCTCGTCGCTCCGGGAGCTACGAGATTTGGTTGTGTGACAGCGACGGCGCCAATCCCGGCCAGTTGACCAGTATTGGCGGTCCGCTCACAGGCACTCCGCGCTGGTCCCCGGATGGTCGGCAGATCGCCTTCGACTCATGGATCGAAGGAAACGCCGACATCTATGTGATCAGCGCTGACGGTGGCAAGCCACGCCGTCTGACTTATGACACGGACGAAGACATTACGCCGAGTTGGTCACGCGATGGCCGCTGGATCTATTTTGGCTGCACGCGCAGTGGCAGCATGCAAATCTGGAAAGTGCCGGCCGAGGGCGGTGCGGCAGTGCAAGTCACAAAGCAGGGCGGCTTTGAAGGCTTCGAATCCACCGATGGCAAATATTTTTATTACGCAAAGGGCCGCGCCATGCCCGGGATCTGGCGAGTACCAGTCGCGGGCGGTGAAGAGAGTCTGGTGCTCGACAAACATCAGGCCGGCTTGTGGCGCTATTGGGCCGTCACCGATCAGGGGATCTACTTTGCCACCGCTGAAGTACCATCTCCTCCGCTGATCGAGTTCTTCAGTTTCGCAACCGGCAAGGTTACTCAAGTCGCCAGGCTCAATAAGCCTTTGTTCAAAACCGATCCCGGACTAGCTGTCTCTCCGGATGGACAATGGCTGCTGGTCGTGCAGATGGATGAGAACGGCAGCGATATCGTGATGGCTGAGAATTTCCGTTGAGGCCAGCAACCGGGGCCAATCCTACTCCACTTTCTCCAAACTAAGATGTTTCCTCCGTTGTAAGCAGTACACACGTGTATTGTTATCCGTCGCCTCGCAGACTTGTAACTCCACCCGAACCGCTTGTCGAGCTGCATGGAATGGCGTTTGCCGAACTTAACTTTGGTTGAGCCATCAGCAAATCAGGAGATGCAACGATGAGAGCTATTTGGAACGGAGCGATTAGTTTCGGTCTCGTTAACATTCCGGTTGGCGTTTACTCGGCCACACATTCTGAAAGGATCAGTTTTAATTATCTGCACCAAAAAGATCTCGGGCGCATACACAACGTGCGTGTCTGCGACACCTGCGGCAAAGAGGTGCCTTATGAAGATCTGGTGCGCGGATACGAGTATGAAAAAGGCGAATACGTGGCCCTGGACGAAGAGGATTTCGACAAGATTGCCGTCGAATCAACCAAGACGATCAGCATAATGGATTTCGTCGATCAGGACGACATCGATCCGATGTTTTTCGATACCCCTTACTATCTTGGGCCAGGCAAGAATGCGGACCACGTCTATGCTCTGTTTCGCGAGGCGCTCAAAGACTCCGCCAAAGTGGGTATCGCCAAGGTCGCCTTTCGCGAACGCGAGCATCTGGCAGCGATCAAGGCGCACGGAAACGCGCTGATGCTGGACACTATGTTCTTTGCCGATGAGCTGACGAAACCCAGCGGGCTCGACCTCCCCACGAAAGACGCGAAAGTAACAGAGCGCGAGCTTAAACTCGCGGAGCAACTGATCGAAGAGATGTCAGCGAAGTTTGAGCCGGAAAAGTATGAGGACACCTATCGCGAAGCGCTGCTGGAGATGATCGATAAGAAAATCAAAGGCAAGGGAGGCAAGACTAAGAGGGTCACGGCAAAGAAAGCGACCACGAATGTCGTGGACATTATGTCGAAGCTGAAGGCCAGTCTCAAGGAGTCAGGTGTCCATCGGAAGACTAGCGCGGTGGCGAAATCCAGCAAGCGACGATCCACCAAGAGCAAAGCGGCATAGAGACTTCGAGAAGGTTTGACAGGGCCGTTGACATCCTGGCGAATGGGACTAGAATGTTTTCGGCAAAAGAAGCTAACAGGGCGGCGATGTAGTGAGGACGCTGCCGCCTTTCAAACAAGCAAGCGCGCCCACGTACTCGCTTAATCTCACAAAACGAATCGACAACCGCCAAAGGAGACCCTCGCCTTGTTTGCGCTTATGCCAGGCCTATGGTATTTCGTTGTGCCTTGCAAGCAGTGCGGATCGAGATTCAACTTCCTTCACGACCTGTCTGAGGGCAAATCTGATTTGACGGCCGGCAGTTATTTTCTTACCTGCCCCTCGTGCCGGCATCAGGCGGATTACCATGGCAAGCAAGTCGAAAGATACCACCATCCCCAAGAAGGAGACGCTTAAGCATAAAGTTCAAGCAGAAGTTAGGGCGAGAATCGAGTTTCAATTCTTCCTGACCGAAAAGTGCTTTCTTATTGTATTGATGGAGCGTATACTGCGTTGGCATTCCCCCCTTTTGGGATTAGCGATCCCCCTTTTACGGCGTAAAGAAAAGAAGTCTCAGTTTACCGTCTTCTAAAACTCGGAAAGTGATCTGGCTATGTGCGGCTCAAGAGTCAGCAAGGTCATTGCGTACCCGTGCCACGGCGAGTCGCGGTGCTGCTTAAGTCGCAGACGGCGACACCAGACTGATCACCAGACCGAATCTTTATGAATCGCAAACGGTTTCTAGTTCTGGCCCAACTCTTAGCTGTGGCGGCCATCTACTTCGCGGCGGCCCGACTCGGTTTGTCATTGGCCTCAGTGCACCCCAGCGTCTCGGCGGTTTGGCCGCCTACGGGAATTGCGATCGCGGCGCTCCTTCTACTTGGCTACCGCGTCTGGCCCGGCATTCTCCTGGGAGCTTTTCTCGCAAATTTTTTCACGCCGGTCCCCCTGGCAACAGCAATTGGCATCGCGGCGGGAAATACAATGGAAGCATTGTCCGCTGGTTATTTGCTTCGCTTTTGGGATTTCCACAACACTTTTGATCGCGCCAGGGACGTATTCAAGTTTGTCGTTGCGGCGTTGCTCTGCACTATGGTCAGTGCGACGATCGGAAATGTCAGTTTATGCCTGGGTCATGCGGCGCGGTGGGACCAGTTTGGAACTCTTTGGGTGACCTGGTGGCTTGGCGATACGGTTGGTGGTTTGGTGATCGCGCCGCTGCTGTTGACCTGGGGCGCTAAGTCGCGCCAGTGGTTGCCAAATAAACGGTACCTCGAAGCTGCTCTCATATTGCTGTTGCTATCTCTGGCCGCGTTGGTGAACTTCAGCAAGCCGGCTCCGCTCTCTGTTCGATACTATCCGCTCGCTCGACTGATTATCCCGCTCTTCCTCTGGGCCGCGTTCAGACTGGGCCAGCGCGGCGTTACTTTGGCGACTTTAATGCTATCGGTGTTCGCAGTTTGGGGCACGGCACAAGGAGTCGGTCCTTTCATAATCAGCACACCGAACGAGTCACTCCTGCTGTTGCAACTGTTTCTCGGGTCAAATGCCGTTACGTTTTTGTTTCTGGTAGTGGTGGTGGAAGAGCGGCGACTATCGGAAGAGACATTGCGCGAAAACGAACGCCGTCTGGCCGGCAACCTCGCCATCACTCGCATCCTTGCCGAATCACCGGCGCTCAGCAATGCGACGCCGCGGATTCTCCAGACGATCGGAGAAACACTCGGTTGGGAGGTGGGCGCCATTTGGACCCCGGACGTTGCCGCCAACGTGTTGCGTTGCCTGACCATCTGGCACGCTCCGTCTGCAAAAGCGGAAAGGTTCGAATCGTTAAGCTACGAGTCTACGTTTGCGCCGGGAGTTGGCTTGCCGGGGCGTGTCTGGACGAGCTTGAAGCCCGCCTGGATTCCGGATGTAACTAAGGACGAAAACTTCCCAAGAGCGTCGGTGGCAGTTGCCGACGGACTCCACGCCGCGTTCGCGTTTCCGATTCTGTTTGGTGAGAGGTTCCTCGGTGTGATGGAATTCTTCAGCCATGAAATCCGCGAGCCGGACGATGCGCTGCTGGCGATGTTCGGCAGCATCGGAAGCCAGGTCGGACAGTTCGTGGAACGAAAGCTGGTCGAGGAAGCCGTGAAGGAAAACGAGGAACGCACCCGGCTCATCCTCGAAACAGCGCTGGATGCTGTCGTTATGATCGATGGACAAGGTTTGATTACGGACTGGAATCCACAGGCCGAGAGAATCTTTGGCTGGACCAGACCGGAAGTTATCGGGAAAGGACTGACCGAGACTATTATTCCTCCCCAACACCGTGAAGCGCACGAGCGCGGTTTCCGCCACTACCTCGGCACCGGCGTCGGACCCCTGCTAAAGAAGAGAATCGAAATCACCGCGCTTCACCGTCAGGGGCGCGAGTTTCCAGTGGAACTGTCAATCACTCCCGTCGGCTTTGGGAATCAGATTTATTTCAGCGCCTTCGTCCGCGACATCACGGAGCGCAAGCACGCTGAGGAGGCGCTGCAGGAAAGCGAAGAGCAACTGCGCCTGGCGCTGGACGCGGCCAGGATGGGGGCGTGGGATTACGACATTCAAACCGGAGCGGTCAAATGGTCGAGTAATCTTGAACTGATCCACGGACTTCTCCCCGGCAGCTTCGGCGGGACGTTTGATGACAACCAAATGGATATCCACCCTGACGATCGCCGACAAGTCGTCGAGTCGCTCAGGCGCACCATTGAGCATGGCGAAGAGCACGCGATTGAATACCGGATTATTCGGCCTGATGGCGCCGTGCGATGGGTTGAAGGAAAAGGCCAGGTAATTCGAGATGATAGCGGCAGAGCGATTCGCGTGGCGGGCGTATGCACGGATATCACGGAACGCAAGCACGCCGAGGCCGAGCGGGCCCAGCTTCTGGCACGGGAGCAGGTCGCGCGCATTGAAGCTGAGAAAGCAACAGAGATGATCAAACGCGTGCAGGCTGTGACCGATACCGCCCTTCAGCACTTGGCGCTCAACGAATTGTCGCACGAGATGCTGGTTCGGATCCTGGATTTGCTGGACTGTGATTCGGTCGCGATCCTGCTGTTGTCTGACGATGGGCAGAATTTGACTGTCCGCGCTGCGCTCGGCCTTGAAGAGCGAGTCGCGGATGAAGTGCGAGTGCCGATTGGGCATGGCATTGCCGGTCACATCGCCGCGAGTTGCCTGCCGCTAATCGTAGATGATGTGTCCGCGGTAGAAGTGGTGACTCCGCTGCTGCGTGAGAAGATTCGCTGCCTCATCGGCGCTCCGCTTTTGGTCGAAGGCCGGGTTCTCGGCGTCATACACGCCGACCGAGCCGAAGCCCGTCTTTTCAGTCAAGAGGACTTGCGTTTATTGCAACTCGTAGCCGACCGCATTGCTCTGGCGATGGATCGCGCGCGCCTTTATGAGGCTGAACAGAACGCCAGAATTCAAGCAGAAGAAGCTAATCGAGCCAAGGACGAGTTTCTCGCCACTGTCTCGCACGAACTGCGCACGCCGCTGAATGCGATTGTGGGCTGGTGCGGAATGCTGCGGAGCGGCAGACTCGATCAACCTACAGTCGACCGCGCGATTGAGATCATCGATCGCAACGCCAGGGTCCAGGCACAGCTCATTGAAGACATCCTGGATGTCTCGCGCATCATTACCGGCAAGCTGGGATTTGACGTTCGGCCGGTAGAACTTACTCAGATCATCGAGGCGGCGGTTGACTCAGTACGTCTGGCTGCCGAGGCAAAAGGCATACGCGTCCAATGCCTGCTCGATCCCAGAACGAGCCCCGTCTCAGGCGATCCAAATCGATTACAGCAGATCGTCTGGAATCTGCTTTCGAATGCCGTCAAGTTCACCCCCAAGGGAGGCCAGGTACAAATCCAACTAAAAGCGGCCGACTGGAACGTTGAGATCATCGTAAGCGACACTGGACAGGGAATCAACGCTGAGTTTTTGCCGCACATGTTTGAGCAATTCCGCCAGGCGGACAGCGCCACTACCAGAAGGTTCGGCGGGCTCGGGCTGGGCTTGGCGATTGTGCGACACCTCGTAGAGTTGCACGGCGGCACCATCCAGGCCGAGAGTGCAGGAGAAGGACAGGGTGCAACCTTTACCGTCAGACTCCCAGTTATGATCGGGAGCGAACCGAATGAGGCAGGAGAACTCGGCGCTGGTCGTCAGGTCGGCCAGGCCCAGCTTTCACTCAGTGGCCTGCGAGTTCTCGCCGTTGACGACGAGGCGGACGCGCGCGAACTGCTGACGGCAATGCTCTCCAAGTGTGACGCTCAGGTAAGGGCAACCGCTTCCGCCACCGAGGCCCTGGAGGTATTGGCAAATTGGCATCCTGACGTTCTGATCTCCGATATTGAGATGCCCGATATCGATGGTTATTCGCTCATCCGCCAGGTCAGAGAGCTTGAAGCGGACCGCGGCGGCCAGATTCCAGCGGTGGCGCTTACCGCGCACGCCAGAGTCGAAGACCGCCTGCGAGCGCTGCGGGCCGGATTTCAAATCCACGTTTCCAAGCCCATCGAGCCGACTGAGCTGGCCATTGTGTTGGCTAGTCTGACCGGACGAACTACCAGGCAGGTTGGCCGCGACACGCAAACATCGCCTGTCGGAAGTTGAGGCTCAGTGTCATTTCAGAGATGAACTGAATGGACTAAATGGTTAGCGCGGCGGACGAAATAGTATGGTCAAACCGATCCGTTGAAAAGCAACTTTCTTTACGACCTTTGAATCTTAGTCTCGTGACTGACGACTTCGCCGAAGGATGCTTGAACGTTGGTCAGCGATGAGTCCCCCGATACTCACGCCGCTTCGAGATTTCCTGGTAAAACCCGATACTTTAGAGATAGACTGAAACGACTGAATTAGGAGTACTGAAATGCGATTTACACAAAATACCTTTCTTGTTCGCGCCGCTGTTTTCGCCGTAATGATCGGAAGCGCGGCGTTTTCATTTGGGCAGCAACCGTCGGGGAAGAACTTCTCGAGCGTCAAGATCAAGAATTTTGGTCAGATGGACGAGCGATTTTACCGCGGCGCGCAGCCTAAGGAATCAGACTATAGAGACCTCGTGACGCTCGGCATCAAGACGGTGATTGATCTGCAAGACAACCCCACCTCGTACGAAAAAAGGGACGCGGAGGCGCTGGGGATGCGCTATATCAATATTCCCATGAGCGACAGCGAATACCCCAGGGCCGAACAGATTGCCATGTTCCTGAAACTTGCCGACGATCCGGCAACCGGCAAGTTCTTCGTGCACTGTGCCGGTGGCCGTCATCGCACCGGAGTGATGGGCGCTGTCTACCGGTTCACGCACAACCAGTGGAATTTCGACCGGGCCTACGCCGAAATGAAGCAGTATGACTTCTACACACGCTGGGGTCACGGGAAGCTGAAGGACTACGTGCAGGACTACTGGCAGCACCTGCCGGCGAACCAGACAGGTGCCGCGGCAGCGACGACCGCGACGAAATCAAACAAGTAAGCGCAAATCTCATCAAGCAGAACAGGAAGACCGCTCACCGTGGGCGGTCTTCTCCATTTGCGCGCACTCCTGCTGGTTCAAATGAAAGCGTCGAGACGGAAAGAATCACGCGGTAAGCGCGTGGACTTGATCTTCGCCACGAAACTGAATTTCGTAGAGTTCGGCGTAAAGACCACTGCGGCGTAGCAATTCTTCATGTGTTCCTTGTTCGACGATCATTCCTTTGTCGAGCACGAAGATGATATCCGCCCGGCGAACTGTTGCCAGCCGATGGGCGATGACGATCGACGTCTTGCCTTCCATGAGCCGGCTCAGCGCTTCGAACACGAGTTCTTCTGAAGCAGCGTCGAGGCCCGTCGTCGGCTCATCCAGAATCAGAATTGGCGCATTGCGGATGATGGCGCGAGCGATGGCGATGCGCTGACGCTGACCGCCCGATAGAGTCACGCCTCGTTCACCGACCATCGTGTCATAACCTTCCGGCAGCCGGGCAATGAACTCCTCGGCGTTAGCCAGCTTTGCTGCTTCAATGATCTCTTTGCGCGACGCCTCGGGTCTGCCGTAGGCGATGTTTTGCCAAACGGGCGCACGAAACAGCAGGTTCTCCTGAAGGACGAAGCTGATCTGGCTGCGCAGCGACTTCAGCTTGTAACGGCGAATGTCATTCCCATCGATCTTGACCTGACCCTTCACCGGATCGTAGAAGCGAGCAACCAGACTGGCGATAGTAGTCTTACCTGCGCCCGTCGGACCCACAAGCGCGGCGACCTGTCCGCGTTCGATCTGAAGATTCACGTCTTTCAGCGCCAGCAAGTCAGAAGAGTAACCGAAATCGACGTGGCTGAATTCTATCTTGCCCTTGAAGGCGGGCGCCGGCCTCGCGCCGGGCAGGTTGCGCACTTCGCGCTCAGTTTCGATCACCTCGCGTACACGTTCGTAACCGACCGCTGTTTTCGAGATCGTGTCGGTCATCTTTGAAAGCTCGCGCATTGGCTTGTACATCTTGCCGAGATAAAGCAGAAAGACGAGCAGCGAGCCCGTCGTGATCTCACCATTCAGGACCAGCTTCACACCGTACCAGAGAACCAGGGCAGTTCCGATCGCCACGATCACTTCGACAGCCGGAGCGAGCTTTGCTTTCAGAGCACGGGCTTGCAAGGCAGTCTCGACAGTTGCCAGACTCTGTTGTTCGAAGCGCTCCTGTTCATAGTCTTCGCGCGAAAACGCCTTGACGAGGCGCATCGAAGACAATACTTCCTGCGCCACGGAAGCGATTTCGCCTTCCTTCTTTCGCACCGCGCGCGAAGCCTCTTTAATTTGGCGCGTAAAACCGTAAACGACGATGAATAGAGCCGGCGTTACCGACAACGCCAGTACGGTGAAGCGCCAGTCGAGATAGAACATCACGGCGATCATGCCAAAGAGCGTCAGCACCTGAACGATCAGACCCAACAGCGCCTGCGAAATGAAACTCTGAATCGAGTCGATGTCGGCTGTGACTCGCGTGATCAGGTCACCTGTTCTTTTGTGATCGTGATACGAGAGAGACAAGCGCTGAATGTGATGATAGAGAGTTCGGCGCAGATCGTGCGAAACCCATTGAGCAACGGATGTTGTCAGGTACTTCTCTGTGTAACTGCTGAGCGCGCCCGCAACGGCAATGACCAGAACCGCCAGGGCTGCAAATTCGAGGATTGCTACCTTGTCCTGGCCCAAGATGGGGTTTATTAGCCCGGCCAGCCAGTCGGGCATTTTCTTTGAGCCGAGCACATAGTCGAAGACGACCTTCAGCGGCCAGGGCTCGAGCAAATCGGTGGCGCTCTCGCCCAGAACGGCGACAAACGCAATGCTCAGCGTCTTCCAGTGAGGCCAAAGCAGATAGGAGATCTGAATCTTCTTCTTCATGACGAAGCTCGGGTCGCCGGTCCGAGCAATTGGCCTAAAACGTCAATCAAAAATCACGGGGTACGCAACCCAACTGTCGAACTTTACTTTGCGGCCTGCTGGCGCTTTGGCAATTCGACCAGCTCATTTATTCTTTCGCGCAGCGCGCTGGCGAGCATTCGCACCTCGTCTGGACTGTAGTTGGCAGCGCGGAAGGCATCCTGGATTTGATGGTCGCTCAGCCGCGACAACCAGACACTAAGCCACTGGGCGTCATCAACCGTGATGTCTTTGAACAGGTTGCCCCTTTTGACCGAGTAGTGAAAGTTAATACGACCGTCTTTTACTTCGTCAATCAAACGGAGTTTCGCAAATTCCGGCGGATTGTTGCGATCGGGTTTGAACTGTAAGAACCGCGGCATGCTACTGACTTTGCCAAAAGTACCGCCAAGGTCGTGAACAACATAGCGCAACTCGGTCCCACCATTTTCATTGCGCACGACAACAATCTTGTTATTCGAGTCTTTGATGTCCCAGTTGTTAAGCAGGGCCATCATAATCTTGAGACCCTGGAATTCCCGCTTACCGATGAAAGGGTTGTTCGCCCACTCCCATCCATCTATTCTCTTTTCAGTCTTTGGCCTCGCTCCAAACCTGACATTCTCGAGAGTCTTGTCGAGACCTTCGATGCGGACGCTGGGAACAAGATAATCCACGTCAGTGAAATATCCGACCGCCCACAGCAGGCGCGTGGCTGCCGTTTCCGATTGAGCTTCCTTTCCAATCTTGGCTACCCATTCCACGCCCGATGCGTCGCGGACTCGATACTTGGTTGAATAGCCGCCAGGCTCTTTTCTGATCAACGTAACCTTTTTCAGATTGGGCTTCATCGCTTCGCCGCCTTGCCCCAGATAAAGGTCGCGGGTCTCAATGTTAGTCGGCTCGCGCCAAAGCACTGGAGTACCCCGCGGGATTGGCTCTATTTTCTTTGACTTATCCTGCTTAGACTTGTCCTGTTTGGATTTGTCCTGCTGCGCAACACCGAGCGAAGAGATAGCCAGAGTCAGCAGCATCGCAGCAGCACATAACTTACGAATCCTAAATTGTCGGCGCATGATCTGTGTTCTCCTTTCGAGTACTGTTGATAAAGTACGACTGCGCGTCGAACCTCTGCGTCTGTAATGTGCTTTCCGAGCGCTCGTACTTTCCGTTGGGCAAAAGCTTTCGCGCCTTCACGTTATCGCGCAGGTACGCGGCCAGGACATCGTCCTTCAGATAACGCTTCATTTCGAGGTCATGGATTGGCGTGACAACCTCGACCCGGTTCTCAAGGTTCCGATGCATCCAATCCGCGCTGCCGATGTAGACTTCTTCATCGTCAGCGTTGCGAAAGTAAAAAATGCGGCTGTGCTCCAGGAAACGCCCGACAATGTTTCTGACGCTTATGGTTTCTGACATGCCGGGCACGCCTGGACGCAACATGCAAATGCCGCGCACGATTAAGTCGATCGGCACTCCGGCCTGTGATGCCTCGTACAGTTTTTGAATGATCTCTTTATCGGCGAGCCGATTCATCTTCGCGATGATGCGAGCGGGCTGGCCCGCCTTCTGATGTTCGATTTCGCGTTCGATCAGCCCCAGTATTCGTTGGCGCAAATTGACTGGCGCGACAATCAGTTGCCGATAGTCAGTCTGTCGCGAGACGCCCGTCAGGTAGTTAAAGAAGTCACTGGCGTCGGCGCCAATTTCCTCGTTAGCCGTAAAGAGGCTTAGGTCGGTATACGTGCAGGAAGTTGTCGGATTGTAGTTGCCCGACGCGATGTGCACGTAACGTCGCAGCTCATCGCCCTCGCGGCGAACGACAAGAGTGAGCTTGCCGTGCGTTTTGAGACCAAGGATACCGTAAACCACGTGCACCCCTGCCTCGTCGAGACGCTTGGCCCACTCAATATTGTGCGCTTCATCAAAGCGAGCTTTGAGTTCGATCATGGCGGTCACCTGTTTGCCTCGTTCGCTCGCCCGGATCAACGCTGGCGGAATCGGCGAATCAGGGCCGGTGCGATACAAGCAGACCTTGATCGCCGCGACATCCTTGTCGCTTACCGCGGCATTGACGAAGTCCGTTACGAACTTGTAGGAATCAAACGGATGATGCAGCAGAATGTCTTGCTCCTTAATGACTTCGAATATCGAAGCGCGCGTGTCGAGACACTCCGGAATCGCCGGCTCGAAGGGTTCGTCTTTGAGATCCGGGCGATCGTGTTCATAGAGAGCCATCAGATCCTGCGGATGGAGGGGCCCGTCGACCACAGAAACGTCGTCTGCTGTCAGGCAAAGCGAATCGGTTAAATACTGGACCATCTCATCGGGCATTGTCGGTGACACTTCAAGACGCACCGGTGTGCCGAACCGCCGTTTCCGTAATTCTTGTTGTACGGAGCCGAGTAGATCTTCCGCTTCGTCGTCGCGAACCTCGATGTCGGCGTCGCGCGTAACGCGAAACGTGTGCGCTTCACCGGGCGACGTCCCGGGGAAAAGCGATTCTAAGTTTGCGACGATCAAGTCCTCCAGCAAAACGAATTTCGGGTAAGCGGCTCGGACGGGCACCAGCCGAGGCACGATTGAAGGAACCTTGATGCGCACGAAGCGGATTTCCATCCGTCCTTCGCCCCCGTTTGTGGCTGGCTCATCCTCCGGCGCCTCCACGAGCAAACCGAGATTGAGACTCAACGGAGAGATGTACGGAAACGGATGAGTCGGATCGACCGCCAGCGGAGTCAGCACCGGAAAAACTTTCTCGGTAAAATAAGAGTCGAGCAAATGCCGCTCAATCGGATTCAGCGAATCATAAGCGGCTACTTCGATCCCTTCGCGCTTGAGCTGAGACAAGATCTCGAAGCGCAGGCAATTCGTTTCTGCCGCAATCATTGGCGGCAGCATTTCTCGGATTCTGTCCAACTGCTCGGCTGGCGTCAGGCCATCCAGAGAAGGTTCGGTGACATTCTCCTCGATCTTTTCCTTCAAACCGGAAACCCGGATCATGAAGAACTCATCAATGTTGGACGCAAAGATAGAAAGAAATTTAAGCCGCTCGAGCAGTGGATTGCTCTGGTCAAGCGCTTCTTCGAGTACTCGTCCGTGAAACTCGAGCAGGCTGAGCTCCCGGTTGAGCAAAAGTGGCCTCGGCTCGCCGGCTGGTCGATGGAGCGACGGACCGGAAGCCGATTGTAGCTTGCGTTGGCTAAACATCTCGTCTGTTACAACCCTCAACATCCTGGATCTCCCAAGTTACTTTTTATCGGTTCGAATTTTGGTTTAACTCTGGAAAACGGGGAGGGCAAGCATGGATAGATTCGAACCTTAAGTTTTTAGCTCTACTTCAGCATAAGACTCCGTAGGCGAATTGTCGGAAAGTAACTCAGCAAGGCGCATTCCCGAGCGGTCCGGTCAGGTAAACTGACGTTAAACCGGCCCTGATTAGTTGGTTATGAGCGATTATTGCGGTTTCCTAATTCTCTTGCAGTTTCCTCATTAGTACAATCAGCTCTTCTAAGTGTATTGATTCGGTGCTTAAGTCAAGGCGACTAATTTCCACCGCCTCGACCAGGGACCAATCGACACCGTGATCGAAAACTTTCGGATTCGTATTGCGTTTGATGATGAATGCTCGCCACTCTTGCGTCCTCGGTCTCCTATGGCGGCCGTGAGCGGCGCAGTACGTGGCTGGCGCCGAACAGCGCGACTGCGATTGATGAACCCAGTCCAAGCCAGAACCAGCCGGTCAAGCGGACGGCAATCAGGCCCTGGGTATCTTCAAATTTCAAACGTTCGTGGTTCATCAAGTAGACGGTGACGAGCCCGCTCAGCAGACTGGTCAAACCAAAGACAGTCCTCGCAGTTCGCAGCGCTTGCGTAATGCCGAGGGCAATTACCCCGAGCATTAGAACAGGTATCAACCAGAGCGCACCATCGCCTCCGCGCGCGAGATCGACACCTGTACTTGTATCTCTGGCACCGCCGCAACTTACTTGCACCCACGGCAGAAAAAAACACACCAGGACGATTAGCGCGATGCTGACCGTCACTCTTCTGGCATTGTCCATCGCTGCGGCCGCCTTATGATTGGCCGTTTTTCCCGAGCACTTCGAATGCGAGCGGGACGGTGGTAAGCGCGCCGATCAGCAGCAGCGTCCAGCCAACCGCTCTCCGCTGCTTTGCATCCAGCTTTTCGGAAACGACAAAACCAATGCCGGCGCCGAGCGCGACACGAGTGCCTGCGATCAGCGCCAGTTCCGGTAACGTCACTTTTCTTTCTTTCAGCTCCATGTAGTACCCCCTCCGAAAAATGTCCGACAAACTTCAGTTTTGATGCCCACGTGGCAGAAGCCCTCATGGCAGAAGCCCGCGCGTCAGCAAGGGCTGGCTCCCGAGTCAAGTGACGAGCCCTCCCTAACCGCCCCTACCCCAGCCGAGCTGCTCGGCTGGGGACCCGGGGTCGGGCTTCTGACTCGCCGTTCAGCGACAAACGAAAGTTTGTCGGACACTTCGCTATTTGCCGGCAGCCTTTGCCCTGGCAGCAGGCGCGGACTCACCGGCGATCTCGAGTTTGCGGCCCTTGCGTTCTTTCGCTTCCGGCGCCGCCATCGTTATCTCAAGCACTCCGTTGCGGAAATTCGCGGTTGCCGTATCTGCATTGATGCCTTCCGGAAGCGGTACTCTGCGATAGAAGCGACCGTAGCTGCGTTCGCTGCGGTAATAACCCTTCTCGCTCTCTTCGTGCTCGTGCCTTCGTTCGCCATCAATTGTGATCGCGTCGTTCGTAACATCGACTTTGATGTCATCCTTAGTTAGTCCCGGCAAGTCGGCGCGAATTACCATGTGTCCCTCGCGCTCGAAGACTTCAACCTGAGGCGCCCACAGTCCCAGGCCGAGGCTCTCACGGCTGGGCAACGAACTCGCCAGGTTGCCGAAGCCAAAATCCTCGAACAGGCGATCCATCTCATCACGAAAGCGCCGCATCAGATCGCTCGGGGCGGCCAGCAATGATCCAAGATCCGGCTCGCGTCTCGCCAATTGCCGGCCCTTCGGGGTTTCCTTGTTTTCTGTCTTTGCTGATTTGCTAGCTTTTCCTTTGGCCATTTTTACTCCTTCCAAGTTAGTTCAGGGTTTCTCTTTGCAAGCTACCGGCAACCGGCGTGTCCGCATTGACACGTATTGTCGGTCGGACTTGCGTTCTTGCACTCTTCACTGCAGTAGCCACCCGCCGCGTCTTGCGCAGCGCAGTTGCAGGCGGGGCGTGCACATTTGTCGGTTGGTTTTTCCCTCTCCATGATCCAGCCTCCTCGATTCTGAGTTCAGTCGGGCACCTAGTAACGAAAGTGCGTGCGGCAACCTTGTCGCTCACACCTCAAAAAAAGAAACTGAGCGCCGAGCGCTAAGGCAGGATCGGCCCGGCGCCGAGTTTTCAATTAGCTAATACTTCTAGCTAATACTTCGAGGACTTCGTTTTCACCACCCTTGGTTCCGTGACCTTCGGAGCTTTCTCCTCATTCGCTGCGGTTGCTCCGTTGCCCAACTGATCCTCGATCGTTAGGGCCTGAAGCTTTGGTGTTCCCTTCGCCCGGCCGGTGACGACGATCGTGTAGATCTTGCCTTTTTCAAACTTCGCGTTCGGCACGGTCAGCAGGGCTTTGTCCTGCCCTTCTGGGCGCACTTCAAGACTACTCGTCATCGGATCGACGTCCGTGTAACTAGTGTCCTTTTCAAAGTTGACACTAGAGAAGAGTTTCTTGTTTCCCTGCTTGGCAACAACGTCGACCTCGCCCGCATCGGGTGACGCATGTATTACACGCACTTCTGCTTTGTCAGGCGGTGGGGGCGTCAGGTTGTCATTGAAAACGTAGATGCTCGTTTTGTCGTTCGTTCCGGGCATTACGACGAGCGTGTAGTGTTTGCCGCCACTTATACTCTCGCTGTTTTCCGCGAGCGGTGGGGCGGTGTTCTTACCGGCTTCACGAATCCGAAACGTATGACGGTTATCGGCAATCTCTCGGTATGGCGTAACCATCTTGAAAGCCACTCCGTCAAAGACTTTCTGGTCATCGGCAAAGACGTCAACCGACGCATTTCCCGGAGTCGCGTTAATCACCCGCACCAATGCGTTGTCCCGTTTTTCAGCTTCCTTTGCCGGCGGCGCGGTTGAAGTTCCCGCCTGGGTTGTGGTTTTTACCGGCTGTGTCTGTTTAGGTTCACTTGAGCAGGCTGCTGCCAGAAAGAGCGCAGCCAACATGAAAGCCAACTTACAATTCATCCTCATTTCACTCCTCTCCCTTGAAGCTCGTTAACTGACAATTTATTTGGATACCAACTTAGATACAAGACTCGTACCGCGAGCAGAATAGATTTTGACGAAACGACGTTGAGTAAAAGTCAAAGTCTGGTCGCTCAAACAGCTTTTACTGGAGGGCAAAAGCGTACACGACTGTTGTCATTGAGGACATGAGTTAAGTGAGCCAGCCCCCGAATTTGCCGGTCTAAACAAGGTCAAAACGGGAATAAGCCTTGCCTAAGCTCGCTTGAGCTTGAGAAAGAAACGATGGCCGCCAAGATCATGCGAACGCAAGTGCACACTCAACGCCAACGAACACGAGAACGGATGACGATTCTGTGATGGGCAACGACCAGGCATCGCGCAAGCGCATACCCGACGTCGTGGCTGTGACCGGAGCCTCGGCCGGCGTTGGTCGCGCGACAGTTCGCTCCTTTGCGAAGCGAGGCGCGCATATCGGATTGATTGCCCGCGGCAAGGATGGCTTGGAAGCCGCGCGGACTGAGGTCGAGTTTCTGGGCGGTAAAGCTATTGTGCTGCAGGCCGACGTCGCTTTTCCGGATCAAGTTGAAGCCGCGGCAGCGCGAGTCGAAGCAGAGTTTGGCCCAATCGACATCTGGGTGAACAACGCCATGGCTTCGGTCTTTTCGCCGGTCAAGGAAACAACCGCCGAAGAGTTCAAGCGCGTGACTGAGGTGACCTATCTCGGCGTGGTGTACGGCACGCTCGCCGCTCTGAAGCGAATGTTGCCTCGCGATCGTGGCTGCATCGTGCAGGTAGGGTCGGCGCTCGCCTATCGTGGGATACCTTTACAGTCAGCCTACTGTGGCGCCAAGCATGCGATTCAAGGGTTCACTGAATCGCTGCGCTGCGAGTTGCTGCACGACAAAAGCAACGTGCGGATCACCATGGTGCAGTTGCCGGCCATGAACACGCCGCAGTTCAGTTGGGTCAAAAGCCGCCTGCCGCGCAAGCCGCAGCCCGTACCGCCTATCTATCAGCCGGAAGTGGGCGCTGAAGCGATCCTGTTTGCCGCTCACCATGATCGCCGTGAGATGTACGTCGGTTATCCTACTGTCGAAGCGATTATCGGCGACAAGATTGCGCCTGGGTTTGCGGATCGCTACCTGGCGAGAAATGGGTTTGACGCGCAACAGACTACCGAACCGGTTGAAGCGGGCCGATCCGACAATCTCTGGCAGCCTGTGCCAGGCGATCATGGCGCGCACGGCAGTTTCGGCGATCGCGCGAGCGCGTCCAGCCCGCAGCTTTGGGCCAGCATGAATCGCGATTGGCTGGCGATGGCCGGGGCAGGGTTGGCAGGACTCGCTGTCGGAGCTTTTACCAGAAGAAGCCACAAGATTAAAGGCACAGAGCAAGACTGATGACGCTGATTGTGAAAGAACGACGTATCCGATATCCACTACGCCCCAACGTGTGATTCTGAAGGAGGATGAACAGAATGGCTAAGTATGGGAAGAAAGCAGCCGAAAAAGTTGAGAAGGCGATGCACGAGCGGAAGACCGGAAAGCTCAAGAGCGGACGATCGGGAAAGAAAGTGAAAAGCCGCAAACAGGCCATCGCGATCGGATTGTCGGAGGCCCGAGAGGCGGGAGCCAAGGTGCCCCCCAAGAAGTCTTCCTCCAAGAAGAAGTAACGGCAATAAAAATGAAGATCGAGTTTGCCTGCGATCTCGCGGGCACACCCGCGCCGCTTAAACACTTCTGGGAGTTCTGCGTGGGCAGCGATCACGCCCCGATCGCTTTGCGCGCGGACTGGCAAGAACAGCTCAAGCGCTGTCACCAGGAACTCGGTTTCGAACGCGTGCGTTTTCATGGCTTGCTTTCCGACGACGTCGGCACTCTGGTCCGCAAAAGAGACGAACTTATCTATTCCTTCTTCAACGCCGATCGGATCTTCGACTTTCTGATCTCCCTCGGCATGCATCCTTTCGTCGAGCTGAGCTTCATGCCAACGACTCTCGCTTCGGGTCGCAAGACAGTATTTCATTACAAGGCGAACGTGACGCCTCCGAGAGACTACAAACAATGGGCCACGCTCATTCGGAAGCTGGTGTGCCATTGGGTTGAGCGCTATGGAATCAACGAAGTGCGAGAGTGGAACTTCGAGGTTTGGAACGAACCAAACCTGAAAGGTTTCTGGACCGGAACGCAAAGAGATTATTTCAAGCTTTATAGATACACTTGCGAAGCAATCAAAGAAATCGATTCCTCGTTGAAGCTGGGCGGACCAGCGACGGCGAAGAACGAATGGATCGAAGAGTTTCGCGAATTCTGCGAGCGCAATAAGACCCCACTCGACTTCATCAGCACCCATCACTATCCAACGGATGCTTTCGGCGCTGCGGGCGACGACACAGAGTTGCAGCTTTCCAAAAGCCGCCGCGGCGTTTTGAGACAACAGGCCCAGGATGTGCGTCGTCGCGCTGGTGATCTTCCACTTTATTATACCGAGTGGAACAGCTCTTCAAATCCGTTCGATCATTTGCATGACGAACCATACGCCGCAGCTTTTGTCGTAAAATCAATAATGGATGTTAGCGGCATAGTAGACGCGTACAGTTATTGGGTCTTCTCCGACATCTTTGAAGAGAGCTATTTTCCGTCGATTCCGTTCCACGGCGGCTTCGGTTTACTCACGCTGCAAGGAATAGCGAAGCCGACTTATCGGGCATTTGAACTGTTGCACCGGCTGGGTAACGAATTGTTGCTGGTAGACGGTCTTCATGAGACGGTCAATGCCTGGGTAGCACGCAACGCAAACAACGTGACTGTACTTGTATCCAATCATGCGCTGCCTGGCCATTCGATCGAAACGGAGCAAGTGATAGTTCGCTTGATTAGCGCGCCAAAGCCAAGAGCCGCGTTTGTTTTGCGCATCGACGAGACGCGCGCGAATGCGTGCCCAGTATGGAAGGCAATGGGCGCTCCGGCATATCCAAGCGTCTCGCAATTGGAAGCGTTAACCGAAGCGTCAACGCTCGCACGCAAGAAAAAGTCGTTCAACTGGTCGCACCGGACAGCGATGTTCGAGATTGACCTTCCGCCGCACGCAGTGGCAGCGATTGAGCTGGAGTTCAGTCAAGAATAAGGAGAAAAGGAAAAGTGAAAGTACTACATCCGTCTTTGAACCATAAGGATCTGGCGCGGCTCCAGTCGGATACTTTCAAGTATTTCCTGCATGAGATGAATCCCGAAAACGGTTTGGTGCCCGACAGCACACGCAAAGGCGCTCCCTGCTCGCTCGCGGTCATTGGCTTTGCGCTCACTGTTTACCCCATTGGCGTCGAACGCGGATACCTCTCACGCAAGGAAGCGATAAAACGAACCCTCAAGAAGCTCCGCTTTTTCCATAACGGTCCGCAGGGAGACGAACCCGAGGCTCTCGGACGCAACGGCTTCTATTACCACTTTCTCGATATGAAAACAGGACGCCGCACTTGGCAGTCCGAAGTATCGACGATTGACACCACCTATTTGCTTGCGGGCGCTCTGACGGCAGCACAATACTTTGATCGTGACACCGAAGAGGAACAAGAGATTCGCAGGCTGGCCAACGCATTATACCGGCGAGCTGACTGGCGTTGGGCGCAGCACGGCGGTTTGACCGTTACGCACGGCTGGACACCGGAAAAGGGATTCATCAAACATCGTTGGACCGGTTACAGCGAAGCCCTGATTCTATATATTCTCGCGCTCGCTTCGCCCTCTTTTCCGCTACCCGCCAAGAGTTACCGGGCATGGACCAGAACCTACAAATGGAGGAAGCTATATGACCACGAGTTTCTCTATGCCGGTCCGTTGTTCATTCATCAGCTTTCTCATATGTGGATCGACTTTCGCGGTATCCAGGACGAGTACATGCGTAGGAAAGCGATCGACTATTTTGAAAACAGCAGGCGAGCAACTTATGCGCAGCAGCAGTATGCGATGCGCAATCCAAGAGGGTTCAAAGGCTACGGCGAATACATCTGGGGAATTACAGCGAGCGACGGTCCGGGACCTGCCAGGCGCCGATTCAAGGGCCGCACTGTGCGCTTTTATGATTACGCAGCGCGCGGCATTCCAAACGGACCTGACGACGGGACACTGGCGCCCTGGGCCGTGGCGGCATCCCTGCCGTTCGCGCCGGAGATCGTGCTGCCCTCGTTGAATCACTTCAACCAGGAATTTCCGGAGATGACCAGCAAGTATGGTTTCAAGTGCAGCTACAATCCAACGTTTGCCGACGCAAAGAGGAATAAAAACGGGTGGGTGTCACTTGGCTACTACGGACTCGATCAAGGCCCAATCGTCGTCATGATTGAAAACTATCGCACAGGATTTCTGTGGCGCTTAATGAGAAATTGCCCATACATCGTTGAAGGCCTGCGGCGCGCAGGCTTCTCTGGTACGCTCGATCGGAACAGAATCGCCCGGTCGCCGCCCGAACGGTTATGAAGTGCTCAGTAGTCCAGGAGTCTCGGCCGCGAATGCGTTACTCGGGCGGCGTTCTGTTCGGTGTCGAAGCGGGACTCCTGGAGGGCGTCGAAGCCGGCGTCGAAACGGGCGCTCGAGTAGGCGTCGGAGCAGGCGCGGTAATCGGCGTCGTAATGTTAATGTTTTCATTCTTCGTTCCGCTGCCGAAGATTCGATCCCGGAACACGAACAACAAAATGGCCAGCACTACGACCAGGAAAATAACCAGTACAGCAACCACGCCTGTGCTACCACCACCCCCATTTTCGGCCATAACCTAATCCCCCTCTGAGATTTCCTTAAGCAAGAATAATCGATGTCTTCAACCAACCAGGGACTTGCCCCGATCTTGCCCGATATTGAGACACGCGTCGGATGTCAAACGTTCCTTAATGATTCATTATTCGCTAGTCCTGCGGCACTTCGTGGGCTCTTTCGCAACTCAGGTGCCAACTGTTAGAAAGGCTAAACGGGACGCAGCCGGAGGCTGAGCTATTCTGCTGCATGGGCCTTGCCTGATTCTCACCGAGATCACAATGGCAACAACCAATCTAAAAGACACGCTTGAGCATCAGGTGCCGAGTTCGCCGGCCAGGACAAAGGCGAAGGTCGAGCAACTCAAACAGGATAGCGAGATCAAAAAGGCGCTCGAGCAAACCGCTGGCCTCAGGGAGCCTGCGTCACTCACGGTTAACAAGAAGCAGAAGATGTTTCTGGGTACTTATGTGGTAATCCTGCTGTCCTTAGGAGCGCTGTATTACCTTCTGAGACTGCACGTCTTCAATATCGGGGACACATTGATCGCGTTTCTGCAGCGGGCGGATTTAGGCGGGCTGGCGATTGCGACCGTCGTCGCGATTGGCAAAAGCATCGATGTTTATCTGATCGATCGCGTGGACGATGCGGTCGCTGAATACAACATTCGCCGCATTCTCAAGCTTGTCACCGCGCTAGTGATCGCGCTGATTCTCATATCGGTGCTCTTCGTTAACTGGTACACCGCAGTCGTGTCGCTCGGTGTGTTCTCGCTGATTCTCGGCCTGGCGTTGCAGACCACCTTCACCAGCTTTATCGGCTGGATCTATATTCTCGTTCGCGCGCCGTTTCGCGTTGGTGACAGAATTAAGATCGGAAACGCCACCGGCGATGTGATCGATGTAAGTTATCTCGACACAACCCTCTGGGAGTTTGGCGGCGATTTCCTTTCCACCGATCATCCGAGTGGCCGCGTGATCAGGTTTTCCAATTCCACGGTTCTTAACTCGGCCGTGTACAACTACAGTTGGCCGCTGTTTCCTTACATCTGGAATGAAATCAAATTCAACGTCGCTTATGAAAGCGACTTGGAATTCATCGCTAGCACACTTCAGGAAGTAGCTCAGGAAGAATTGGGCAAGGCGATGCTCGAGCGTGTGCGCACTTTTCGCACTTTGCTTTCAGAGACGCCCGTGGACCAGTTGGAGGTCAGAGAGCATCCGTCGGTCGTGTTCCGCGTCAGCGAAAATACCTGGCTCGAAGCAATCGTGCGCTATGTTGTCCCGCCGAAGCAGGCGGGGAGGGTCAAGACCCGGTTAGTGCGAAAAATGTTGGAGCGATTAAATGCGGCGCCGGATCGCGTGATGTTTCCGAAATCCAATGCAAGATAGATCTGGCGCGGACGGGCATTCCGCAATGACTCAGCTCGACGCACTTCAAAAGACCGGCCTTCGTCGACTCGGAAGAGCGAAGCAAGGTTTTCATTATGCCGGCGCCGACGGCGCTAAAGTCGGCCGCGGGGACGTGGCTCGTATCAACGGCTTGCGAATTCCGCCGGCGTGGAGGAATGTCGCCGTCAATCGATCTGCAAGCGCGCCGGTGCAAGCTGTTGGTCAGGACGCGGCTGGTCGTTGGCAGTATCTTTATCACGAGAATCACACTGCCCGGCGCAATCGGCAGAAATTTCTGCGATTGTTGAAGTTTGCCGAGGCGCTGCCGAACATGCGCAAGGTCGTGGCGCGCGAATTGAGGAAGCCAGGGATCGGGCGCGAGCGAGTAATGGCCTGCATCTTGCGCATCCTGTCTACTAGTTTCATGAGACCTGGCAGCCAGTTTTATGCCAGCGAGAATGGCAGCTACGGCATCGCTACTCTTCGTCCAAAACACGTGAACGTTAAAGGCGATCTGGTTCAATTCGATTTTAAGGGCAAAGGTCAGGTACCTCAGCACAGAGAGTTAAAGGATCGGCAGGTAGCGAAAGTTTTGCGCGAACTCCTGAAGCATTCGTCATCTGAAGTGTTCAAATATCAGAACGGTAATGGTGATTTTGTCGACATCAAACGCCGGCACATCAATGATTACATCAGGGAAGTGATGGGAGAGGGTTTCAGCGCGAAAGACTTTCGCACCTGGGCCGGCACGCTGATCAAAAGGCCTTGTTGCGTCTGCTAAAACGGAAGAACAAGAGATAAAATCCCGCACCAACTGGAAGAGTAAGTTTCACTCGCAATGATTGACGAATTCGACATTTCGCTCCCGCGAACCCGGTTGTGTACTATCTTGATTGATCATGGCCAAACAGCTTGATTGATCATGGCCAAACAGCTCCCAATCAAACCACCGTACCAGCCCATGGAAGCGCTATTGGTTGATAAAATCCCCGCTGGTCCAAACTGGCAATACGAGCCGAAGTGGGATGGATTCCGCTGTCTTATATTTCGTAGCGGCTCGGAGGTTGAACTGCAATCCAAATCAGGCCAGTCACTGTCGCGATATTTTCCCGAACTCGTCGCCGCTACTCTGCGCCTGGCGCCGAAACAGTTCGTGCTCGACGGCGAGATCGTGGTGCCGACGGACGGCGGCTCGTCGTTTGACGATCTCCTAATGAGGATTCATCCCGCGGCCAGTCGGATCGCCAGGTTAGCGAAAGAGTCCCCTGCCAGGCTCTTGATTTTCGATCTATTGGTTGACGCCGAAGGAAAATCGCTGGTTGATGAGCCGCTGAAGATTCGTCGTCGCAAATTAGAAGCATTTGCCAAGCGACTTTTCAGAGAGAAGAGACATATCCAGCTTTCGCCAAAGACGCTCAGATTCGCCACTGCCACAAAGTGGCTCGACTCAGCTCGGGTTGGCTTTGATGGTGTCGTAGCCAAGCGTCTCGATCTTCCTTACGCTTCGGGCGAACGCACAGGGATGCAGAAGATCAAAAAGATGCGAACGGCCGACTGCGTCGTTGGCGGATTCAGATATACCGCGAATTCGAAAGTAATCGGTTCTCTGCTGCTGGGCTTGTATGACCGGGCGGGCTTATTGCACCACGTCGGTTTTACCTCGAGCTTCAGCGCGGCGGAACGAAGGGAGCTAACGAAAATACTCAAGCCCCTGATCAAACCGCCCGGCTTTACCGGCAACGCGCCCGGTGGTCCGAGCCGTTGGAGTAATGAGAAAACGAGCGAATGGGAGCCGGTGAAAACAAAACTCGTGGCCGAAGTTCAATATGATCATTTCTCCGGCCGACGGTTTCGTCACGGCACAAGATTTCTGCGTTGGCGCTTCGACAAGAAACCGCGGCAGTGCAACTTTGATCAGATTCCGGCAGCACGCTAAGAATGCAGACCGTGCCCGTCGAGCTAGCGATCGAGGTGCGCGGCATCGCGTTTGCTGATTCATTTATTCTGAGACAGTTTGGCGGCAGTTAAGTGATTGCCGTGACTAGTATGCATGCGCAAGCCCGTTGCTGCTTGTACTGTAAAACTACACCAGGCGCCTTTGCTACCTTGCGGGCCGCCGCAGCGGGGCTGAAAAGCAGGCAAGATGTCTGCGCTCCCAGACAAGAGGAGGTTCAAAGATGGAAACGATCGTAGGCATTTTTCACACGCGCGCAGATGCCGAGCGGGCGCGGCTACAACTTCATTCGCTGGGCATCAACAGCGACAAAGTCACGACGCTTACTCCCGAAACAACCGACCGGCAGATCCAGGCGTCTGTGCGCACCAGCGACTCAGAGTCACCGGGGATGGGCGGGGCACTCGGAGGAACGGTAGGCGGCGCAGTTGGAGCGGCCACTGGCGCATCGCTGGCCGCAGCCGCCACCAGCCTTTTTGTGCCCGGCATCGGGCCAATCATCGTCGCCGGTGTATTGGGGGCGGCCGTGCTGGGCGCCGGTGGGGCGCTCGTGGGAGCAGTCGCCGGAAATGCGCTCGAACACGGATTGGCTCAAGGCCTACCGCACGATGAACTCTTCGTCTATGAGGATGCTCTGCGCAAGGGCCGCAGCGTCCTGATTGCAGCTGTCGACGACGGCGCTACTGCCGAGCGGGTGCGGGGCGTACTAACTCAAGCGGGCGCGGAAAGCATCGACGCCGCGCGCGAGCAGTGGTGGCTTGGAGTGCGAGTCGCCGAGCAGGAGAAATACGAGGGCGACTTCGATCGCGACGAATTCAACTATCGTCGCGGTTTCGAGGCGGCATTGCGGCCGTGGTTGCGCGGCAAATCTCTTGACGAGGCAGCCCAGGACGTGAGTCAGCTCGAAAAGAATTTGATTTCAGACAAAGCTTTTCGTTGTGGCTACGAGCGAGGGCAGGCTCATCAACGAAGTCTGGAAGAACAATACAAAGCCTAAAAGCGATCGGCGCGCGCGGCTGATGGCTAGTCTCCGCCGGACTTGTCGTAAAAGACGATGTTAATGACCAGCCAGAATCCCATGAACGCGGCAATCAGGAAAAAGATCATCGCCAACCCCGGATAACCAAAAATCCTGAAGGTGGTTTCTACGCGGGTGAGTAGTGCCGCTCCGACAATTAGGGCGGCAATTACGAGACCCACGGTAATGCGATTGGCGATCTTCTGAAACGCCTCGAGCAATCGCTTTTCGTCGATAGCGTCGACCTTAACGCTCAGCTCGTTATGCGCTAAAGCATCGAAGAAACGATTGACTCTGCCGGGAAGTTTCTCGATCAGGGTCTTCGCTTCGACCACGGCTCGCAATAAAGCCGCGGGAGAAACGTTTTTGGTCAGGCGCTGTTCGAGTATCTCGAGGGCGTTCTCGCGAATGGAGGCCTTCGGATCAAACGTCGGATCGAGAATGTGCACGACCTGGTCCAAATTGAGCAGCGTCTTTGCAACCATCGTAAACTCAGCCGGCAGTCGGAACCCCGCGTGGCCTGAGATGCGCGTGATTTCCAGCACGACGCGGCCGGCGTCAATCTGTTCCAGATTCGCTCCCTGATGGCGGGCTACCAGATCGCTGACTTCCTGAGTGAACTGAGTTTCATCGAACCCGTTCCTTGGCTCGCCCAGTCTTCGCGTAAACTCCGCCGCCTTGTCGCCAATTCCTTCGCTAATCGCCAGTAGCAGTTGAATCAAATTATCCTGATGCTCAGGCAATATCTGTCCAACCATGCCGAGATCGATCAGCGCGATCTCGTTATCGTTTGTCAGAAAGACGTTGCCGGGGTGGGGATCGGCATGGAACAGACCGTCCACTAGAATCTGCTGCAGATAAGCGCGGAACAATTGTTCGGCGAGTACGCCGCCATCCAATTCAATCTTAGCGAGTGGACTTAGTTCGGTAATCTTCTTGCCACGGATGTGCTCCATCGTGAGCACGCGCGAAGTGGTGTAGTCCTCAATCGGCGAGGGCACGACGATCAAGTCTATGTCCTTCAGGTTCCTGCCGACGGTTTCCAGGTTGCGGGCTTCAATGCGGTAATCAAGTTCGCGCAGCAGGTTCTTGCGCAACTCGCCGAGGACGCGCGTGAATTCGTAACGCTTCCCGGTCGCGGTGTGGTTGTCGAGAAATTCCGCGAGCTCTGACAGGGCATCGAAGTCTTTGGCAATCTGGTCGCGAATGTTCGGACGCTGCACCTTGACGACAACCGATCGTCCGCCGCGCATGACGGCACGATGGACCTGGCCTAAAGAAGCAGCCGCGATTGGCTCCGAATCAAACTCCGCGAAGGCCTTGGAAAGGCGCACGCCCAATTCGGAAGTGACCGCCGTTTCCACCTCGCCAAAAGAAAACGGTTCGACGCTGTCCTGCAAACGCGCGAGCGCATCCAGATACGGTGTCGGCAAAAGGTCGGCCCGACTGGAAAGCAATTGGCCCAGCTTGACGAACGTCGGTCCCATCGCCTCGAGGTCTTTTGCCAGCTCATCGGCATTGGGCGCAACCGAGCTATCGGCGGAGGGCGCGTCGTCCAGGATGACTTCTTCAAAGCCGGTCGTCTTGATCAAATCCGATCGGCCATACTTGATCAAGAGCACCGCGATATCTTTGAATCGCTTCAGATTTTCAGGTCTTAATGAGATCCCCATATCCTTCCAGGATAATCAATTGGCGTACCGTATGGAGCGGCAAGCTTCCCTTCTAACTTCTCTCGCATTCGACCAGCGAAACGTCCCAGTCAGATCAACCGAATAGTAAGCAGACGTTTCGACCCGAACTCGTGTACGAAAAATAGGCGACCGCGGACGAGTTTCCGAGCCCGGCGCTGGACCCAAGTTCAGGAATGCTGCTTGCACTCCTCTACACCGCATAACTTTGCCGAATAAAAAATCGGAGGAGAAAAACAGATGGCATACGATGAACAAGAAACCAGAAAAAACAGAGTCGTAGTTCAAACTCCATCGTCGCGGCGAGAGGTAGTGGAGACCGAAAGACAATACGCGCCCGAGCGCAGTGGCGTGTCGACCGCAATGGTTGCGGCCCTGGTTGTCGTATCGGCAGCCGTCGTGGCGTTGCTTCTGCTGTTCCTGATGACCAGATCATCAAACGATACGAATAATGACAACCTGGCGGCGCAGCAACAACCCGCTCCGCAAACAACTATTGTTCAGCAACCGGCCCAGCAGCCTCCAGTGGTCGTTCAGCAGCCGGCTCCGGCATCGCAGCCCGCGCCTATTATCGTTAACCCTCCGGCGGGGACGACTGCCGGTGTTCCTGACGACACGAGCATTCAGGCTGAGGTAGATAAGCGGCTTGAGAAAGACGCTACTCTTTCGAGCCTGCTTATCACGGCCACGGTACTGAACGGCAAAGTGACCCTGACCGGCACGGTAAAGACTGAGCAGTTGAAACACCAGGTCGAGAAACTCGTGCGAGCCGTTAAGGGAGTCAAGGCCGTAGATAACCAAATTGTTGTCATGAGCACGTAGTGTTTCCCGGAGAGCGGCGGAGGTGCCCTGGTTTAGCAAATCTCTGCGTCGCCTCTGCGCACTCCGCGTCTCCGCGGTGAATATAGGTTCTCTGTCGAGACGCGAAGTCCACAAAAACGGCGCAAAGAGAAATCTGGACTCGGGGCACGGCGAAGGTCGCTACTAATGAACCAGAGGTAGTATCATTGACGTGCTTGAGCTACGGAACTCTTGACTACTCCTCTTTCTTTCGCGCCGCGCGCAAACCAGCGCGCGGGATGGTCTTCTTATCTCTCGCGCTCATCATGAGCTGTGCGATTGTTGCCGCACAGAAAAAACAGCCGACGCAGAAATCGGGGAGAGCGCAGGCTAAGGTCAATCAAGCCGACCAGGAACTCGCCAAACTCAGAGACGACTTCATCAAGGCTACGAAAGAATACAAGGCCAGCCTGGAGAAACTGATCGCGTTTTATGAAGCTGATGTGCAAAGGGCCGAAACGCGTTTCGCGCAGGCCAAAGAACTTTTCGCTCAGGGCCTCGTGGCCAAACGCGAACTGGATGACAGCGAACGCGCCGTCGCCACCGCGAAAGCAAAGGTAGCCGAAGCTCGCCAGCAGATCGCCACCGCCGATGGCCAGATCGCGAACGCTTTAGTCGAAACTCAGGCCGACAAACAGATGGCCAGGTTACGACCGGCCAAGGGTGCGCTAATTAGAACGACTTCCTTCATTCGTTACAACGGTCCCGGCCCCTGGTCTCTTCCAGACGCGGGGAGGGTGCAGAATTTTTTTCGAGAGAAATTTGGCCGCGCTTTGCCGATTGCCGTGTTCGGGCAGGGAGCGATTCACAATCGCTGGCGGCTCGATCATCACAACGCCATGGACGTGGATCTCAATCCCGATGGAGTTGAAGGTCAGGCGCTAATGAACTTCCTGCGCGCTAACGGAATTCCCTTCTCCGCGTTCCGCAGCGCGATACCGTTTACCGCCACTGGCCCTCACATTCACGTGGGCCTGCCGTCACATCGATACTGAAGCCTTAACTTAGGTGACCAGGCCTTTTTTGATGTTCCGTTGCCAGGCCTCGTAGTTTCTGATGCGCCGCTTGGCCTGCTTGCGTGTCAGCTTCATCGCCCTGGCCACGTAACCAATGCGTTCGGTGCGGTCGTTCTTCTTGTCGTAACGATCGCCCGGCGCTTGCAGGTAAAGACTGTAAGCGTATATCCACTCTTCCTTGACCTCTTCAGTTGCTTGTATGCCACGGAGTTCCGGCATGCTCCCACCTCGATAGAGTATTTGGATTTCGATTCCGTTGCAGATGAGGCGCACGGCCGGTTCTGCCTGGGCTGATGCACCGCCGCCTACATGAGGACGCCAATTTACACGCAGGCGGCGCGACGCGTCAATCCAAGAAGTCATTCAAGTATTCGTACTGGGTTTGCTTTGCAAAAGTTACTTGGAGACCGAGACTTCATGTGGCGCTGTAGCCTTGGCTACTTGAGCGCAAACCGATGTTTGCCGCGATCTCTTCGCCGAACGGCAGATAGTCATGACGCGCGATAACGGTGCTCGAACTGCCGCTGTTATTCATCAGCGCGCGCGTTGACCCCTTGCGAGTCTTGCAGCACGTATGTAAGAACTAGAAGCAGTGTCGTGTTGCCGATGAGCTTTGCGCCGTCCGGCGTTGGGATATTAGATTGTTGCTGGGTTGAGAAACACTCTCCCGCCGCTCGCGTCCAACGCATGCGCCATGTTAGGCGCCAGGCCACCGTACAGCCGCGACGATCAGACCGATTGCTGCGAAAGACAGAAGCGCCGTACCCGCGAAGAAGCCGGCCAGGGAAAACACGAATAGTGTATCGGCGCTGGCGAGGAGTGCGATGAACCAGACGAGTGGCCGTGCCGAGCTGGAACCGCGAATCGACGCCCAACCCAAGCCGAACGCGAGCGCGACGAGATGCCACGAAAGGAATAGCCAAATCCCCGGGAGAGCCCTACGAAAGAAAGGACTCAAAGCCGACGCGGAGACTCCGTCCACGATGGCGCGGTAGCCCGTGGCGTGGAACGCCGCCGTGGCTACCAGCACGATCGCGGCAATTCCGGCGAGAACTCTCGGCACTTTTGTCTCCATAATCGATCCCCGGGCGCCTAACGTCAGAGTTGACGCGGCGGCGCGAATCAAAGCACCCTCCGCCGCACCAAGCAATTATACGCGCCCTAGATTGTTACTGTCAGCAAATCCTCAATGGCCCAAATCGTTTTCGTAATTCCCTGCGCCATGCACGGGGTACAACGCAGGCTCGCGTGATAGCGGCAAAGATTGTGATACGCGATTGCTAACGCGATCATCGCGCGATGGTTCGCTAACTTTTTGGAATAGCTCAACGTCAGTCTGGTAAATCTTCGTGCCATCATTCTCAATTCCAAATTGAATCTTTCGACGTAGCTTGTCGAGACGCGATCCATATCAGGACGGTCAAAGACCGCTTTGTTGCGAACGTGCGTCACTTTTCTTGGCGAGTAGCGAGTATCAGTCTCGTCGTTGTTCGCGTAGGTTTTGATTTGCTGTGCAAAGCTAACCCGATCCCCTAGCGCCAACGAAAACGCAAACGGATAGCATCCCCATCCGTCTGCCGAAACTTGAAACTCGCCACTCGTCGCATTACTCAACTTTTCCGCAAACTGAATCGTATCGCTTTCGTCGCGCTCGCCAACATGGAACGCAAGAACCACTTTTGAATTACTCTCGAGCGCGATGTATGTCCACTTACTGCCTGCCGTTTCGTCAGTGATACCTTTGCGTTCTTTTACCCGGTAGTGCATTTTGCAGTAAGACCAGACCTCATCGACGCATACGTCCTTGACCGGCACGTCCTTGATCATCTTTTCCATTAGCTTCTCGCATCGCTCGCCAGCGAGTACTAACAGATTAAGGATGGTGCGCTTGTGAAGGCCGGTCACTCTTTCAACGCTGGCGACCGCGCACCCTTCAAGCAAAAGCTGCAAAGCAGTTACGGCCTTGTCAAGCGGGATTCTCATATCGTCCAGAGGGTTGTTCTGTTCTTCGCTGAATGTCTTTCGACATTGCTTGCAGCGGTATCGCTGAATTCTTCGCGGGCCAAACTTCCCAAACTTTTTGCAAATGGAACTGCAATTGTGACAAACGATATTCGCCTTGCCTTTCGTCTGGCGATGGCTCACAATTGATTTGCTTGGAATCCAGGTAGTGTCTTAATTTGAAAATTAAGACACTACCCTGCGCTATTGCAGGTTTTCTTGGGTTTGCGGACCTGGAATTGGAGCGAACTCGCGGGCGATAGTGCCCGAAGGGTCGTAGGGCAAGAGTTTTAGTTGGGAGCCATCTGCACTTTGCATTACTGGATAATTATCTCATCAATAAAGATCCACGCCTGTCCCCCGTGGCCGGGATGCCAGGCGGGAATCAATCCATAGTTGTAAGCCTTGACTCTGACGTAACGAGCCTGCCGCGGAGGAATTGCTCTGACGAAATATTTCACTACCACGTCATAACTATTGTCGGGCACATCGTTGGGAATCGAGAGCACAGGTGCGAAATTCTCGCCGTCCGTCGACAACTCGAATTCGACGCGCGCGGGCATCCAGATCCAGGAGCGCACGTCTTGCAGGAAACCCGCTCCCAGGCTCGAGACGGTTTGAATTCTTCCCAGGTCGACAACAGCGACGAAGTCCTGACCTTGATAACCCTGCCACGCGCCATCGCTGAGGTTGGCGCTGCCTCTGATGCCGTCAATCAAACCAGAGTCGCCGCCGCCGGTGTATTGGGAACTGTATTTCGACAGAAGCTTGATCGCCCAGTTGTGCGGGATCTTTCGAAACGTGGCAGTAACGATGAAACTCTTTTCGTTCTTGCTGTTGACGGCAATTGCTTTGACGGAGGTCGTGTCGCGAACTGAAAAGGGCCTGACGTAAGCTTGGGAGTTGACGGTTGGCTCCGAGCCGTCGGTCGTGTAATGAACACGTAAGTCTCGCGCGATATTCTGAATGCTGACTTCCAACCGGTCTCTGAAAGTTTTGCCGGCCGCGTTGATGACCGGTACGGGAACAATCTGCTGACTCGAGCTGCCGGCGACCGGAACGTGATCGTCACCAGTGCCCCAGTCGCGATTTGGCTTGTCGCCCATCACAAATTTGAGTTCGCCGCCATCGATCAAGTCTTGATGCCTGATGAAAGACTTGCGATAGGGCTTGTCATTGAGCGTCGCGGATTGAATGTAGATGTTTTGCGCGGAAATGCCGCGGGCTTTGATAACAAAAGATCTTCCGTTCTCCAGATTGAAGCGCAACTCTGGAAAAAGCGGCGTGCCGATGGCGTACAAAGGCGAGCCGGGAGTGACGGAGTAGAATCCCGCGGCGCTCAGAACGTACCATGCAGACATTTGTCCGCAATCCTCGTTGCCGATCAAACCATCAGGCCGCGGCGTATAGAAATTATCCATGATCTGCCGCACGCGAAACTGCGTCTTCCAGGACTGGCCCGCGTAATCGTAAAGATAAGCGATGTGATGGCTGGGCTCGTTCCCGTGTGCGTATTGTCCGATTAGACCGGTGATGTCCGCTTGTTCGCGCCCGGTAGTCTTGCTGTCGGTGGTGAACAACTCGTCCAACTTGCGTGCAAAGTTTTCTTTGCCACCCATTAATTCGATCAAGCCGCTGATATCCTGGGGCACAAAGAAGCTGTATTGCCACGCGTTGGCTTCAGTGAAATTGAAGTTGACTTCGCGCGGATCGAAGGGCGTGATCCAGCCTCCGTTGCTTTTGGGTCGCATGAACGCGGTTTCGGGATCGAACACATTCTTGTAGAACTGGGCGCGGCGAATGTATTTCTCGTAGTCGCCATCGTGTCCCAACAGACGCGCCATCATCGCGATGCACCAATCGTCGTAGGCATATTCGAGGGTTTTCGAAACCGATTCGCGGTCGTCTTCCATACTGATGTAGCCGTGATCAATGTAGGCTCCGAGTCCGAAGTGTCTCAGTTCGGCGCTGTGCTTCATCGCCGCGAGGGCTTTCTCTCGATCAAAGCCGGCGATGCCTTTAACTACGGCATCGGCAATCACGGGAACTGCGTGATACCCGATCATCGTGTCGGTTTCGTTGCCCGCCAGTTCCCACACGGGCAGTCGGCCACCATATTCGTATTGCGCGAGGAATGTTTTGATGAAATCCTGCGTGCGTTTCTGATCGATGATTGTGTAAAGCGGATGCGCCGCGCGAAAGGTGTCCCACAGCGAGAAGACAGTGTAGTTAGTGAAAGCGTCAGCGCGATGAGATTTTAGATCGCGGCCGCGAAACTGTCCATCAACGTCCATGAAAAGATTCGGCGCGATCATCGTGTGATAGAGCGCCGTGTAGAAGGTTTTAAGTTGCGCGTCGGTGCCGCCGGACGCTTGTATCTTATTCAGCTCCGTGTTCCAGGCGCGGTCAGCGTCGCTTTTAACTTTTTCAAAGTCCCAGTGATTGAGTTCGGCGGCCAGATTCTTTCGCGCGCCTTCGATGCTGACGGCGGAAATGGCGACCTTTACCATAATCGTGCCGCCCTCGCGCGCGTCGAAGCGGAAAAACGATTTCAGGTTCGTGCCGTGCGCTTGCTTCAGTCCATCAACTATCTGGTTATCCACCGCGATGCCGGAAGAGGTAAAGGCGCGGGAGAATTCGGCAACGAAATAGACGATCTGGTCTTCAGCCCACGCTGATGATCTTCTGAAACCTTCGATATGAGTCGCATCGACAATCTTCAAGTAAGAATCGAGCACCTTATCTCTGTGCGCTAGATCGAGAACAATGTTGGCGCGCCCGGTCGCTGGATAAGTGTAGCGGTGCAAGCCGACGCGGTTAGTGGCGGTCAATTCGGCGAAAATGTTTTCGTCATCGAGCCGGACTGAGTAGTAACCCGGTCTGGCGGTTTCGGCTCCGTGACTGAAGCGCGAAGCATAGCCTTTGTCTGTCTGTTCACCGTTCGCGGGATTCAGATAGACTTCGCCGGCGGTCGGCATCAACAATATGTCGCCGTAATCAGAAATGCCCGTGCCGCTCAAATGCGTGTGACTGAAACCATAGATAATGGAATCGGAGTAGTGATATCCAGAGCATCCGTCCCAGCCCGTCAGACGCGTATCGGGACTGAGCTGGACCATGCCGAACGGCATCGTCGCGCCGGGAAACGTGTGGCCGTGACCGCCAGTGCCGATGAATGGATCCACGTACCGCGTCAAATTCCGCTGCGCCGAAACCAGAATGGGAAGAAGCAATAGTAGTGAAGAGGCGCGAAGTAGTTTCATGGTTCCGGTGTTTCGTCTTCGCAGTCTGTGTAACAAAACACAGGTTCTCGCTCTTGAAGATTTTGACATCAACCCATTGTCCCGTAGGGACAAGATATTTATAGCCAGTCGGGAACCAAATAGGATTTGTCAGCTCCGTAGGAGTGACATGTCTCGTCGCTAGTACACAGCCAGCACATGTCGCTCCTACGGAGCTGAGAGCAAGGGATCAGGTCTGGTGGCTATAAATATTCGGCTCCTAACGGAGCCAGAGCGCTGTTGTTTGTTCGCGCAGTCCTCGACACCGTGGTTGCGACGCGACAAAGAAAAACTAAAGCTCGTCCAGCGCTCGGCCCAGACGCTCGATTCCCGCAACGAAGGTCTCTGCCGCGCATCCGAGCCCGACCCGAAAGTGGTCAGGCATCTCGAAGAATCTCCCGGGAACGACGGTCGTATCGTACTTCTCTCTTAAGAGCTCACACAGATCATCAACCCGGCCCCGCTTCAGTCGCGGGAATGAGACCGTGCCGTACTCAAATCTTCGCGCCTCCAAATCGTCGCACGATTCAAGAAAGCGATTCCAAACAGCATGATTGGGTTCGAGCATTGTCCGAGTGCGTTGGAGAATGCGATCGAGATTTCTGAGCGCGATGCAGCTTAGCAGCTCCGCCGTGTGCGGTGGATGGTTCATCATCAGGTCGTTAAGCCGCCAGATGGTCTTTGCGAACCTAGGCTCAGCGAGTATCCACCCGCACCGGAGTCCACTCAAGCCATAAACTTTCGTCAAACTGTTGGTCACCACAAATTGAGATCCGAGATGAAAGGCGGAGCGCGGTGTTTGTTCGAACATTGCATCGAGATAGATCTCCCCTACCATTACCCGAGCTTTCGCGCTAAGCGCAATATCACCCAATGCCGAGAGCGTTTCTTCATCGACCGGAGCGTTGCTTGGATTGTGTAGATTTGTAAGTGCGATCAACCGCGTCCGCGGCGTAATCAGGCTTTCAACTTGTTGCGGATCAATGCGAAAACCGTCTTCAAAGCGGCGCGGGAATCTCTTGACCTCGGCGCCGAGATAACCCGCCGCGCTCACGAGTAGTTCGTATGTCGGATGCTCGATAAGCACTTCGTCACCGGGCGCCAGGGTTGCGGCAAGGACCATGAAGTTCGCCATCGAAGCACCGTTCGCGGCTACTACGTTCTCGGTCGTTGCGCCACACTTGGCGGCCAGAGCTTTTTGCAATGGCTCGTAACCGTAATAACTCGGCCCGTTGATCTCCAGGTCCTCGATCTTTACCGGAAGCTCGCGCAACGGATAACCGATGACGCCGCTGTTCGCAAGATTGAACTTCGCATGCGACCGCGTTTTGGCCCAGTGCATGTACTCGGAACTCATCACGCGCGAGTTGCTCATCCGTTCTTATCTCCGGGAATCTCAGAATCCAATGCGCCGGCGCTTAGGAATCGGTTGCGGCGGTGGCGGACTCAGGAGATCCTTGATCTGCCGGAAGAGTTGAAGGATTGCTTTCTCATGAACGTCCTGTCGCGCAGTCGACTTACGCTCCAGCTCTTCGAGCTTTTTTGCGAGCTCGGCATTGCTTGAGAGCACCTCTCGCAATTTCACAAACGCCCGAACAACATAGACACTCATGGCGACCGCCCGCTGGCTATTGAGCACGTTCGCGGCCATCACCGCGCCGTGTTCGGTGAAAGCGTAAGGGAGATACTTGATGTTCTGGCCGCGCTTCAAGGTCGCAGATTGCGACCTTGAACGTTGTACCGAGCTCGCCTCCTGGGTTGTAAGCAGAAACATAAAATCAACCGGGAAGCGCTCACGGTTTCGCTTGACCTGCTCATTGAGTCGCTTTGTTGTGACTTCGTAGATTCGCGCCAGATCTGCGTCCAGTATTACTCTTTGCGCGCGAATCACGCGGATGACCGGCTCTACTAGTTTTGCAACGACTAGCGTTTCCTTTCGAGTTGAGGATTTCTTCATGGGGTTTCAGAATCGCAATCAAGGAGCAGGGTACCTTACAACTTGATGTCGCGAATTGCGATATCAAAGGTACACGCGTTCAAGAATCACAATTTTGCCGTAAAACCACTTTATCCATCGCGCCTCCACCAGCGCCAGAAGAAGTAAACCGGAATGCCAGCCAACACTATTCCGAGTCCGATCACGGTGTTCTTCGGATATGCGTAAACGGTGCCGGCCACCACCGCCCAACAGACCGAAGTAAAGAAGATCGTCGTGTACGGATGACCGGGCACTCGGTAGCCGATCGCTCCGGTTGTTCCCACGCCGTCAGATGAAACGGCGGTTGTCTGGCGTTCGCGATGTCGGAAGACGAAGAGACAGGTGGCGGTCAATCCATAGGCGATGAAATCTACCGACACTACGTAATCCAGAATCTGTTCGAACTTGCCTGACAGCGCAATGATGGCCGCGAACAATCCCTGGAGCGCAATCGCGACCACTGGGACGCGCGATCTTGGACCAACCCACGCAATCGATTTGAAAAAGAGCTTGTCTTCGGCCATGGCAAAGTAAACCCTGGGCGCGGTCAGCATGCTCTGACTCAGAAATCCCAAAGTAGAGATGACAATCGCCACCGCGATCAGCCTCGCGCCTCGTTCTCCCAACGCCAGCGACATCACTGACGATGCCGGTGTCTTAGCCTGGGCCAGGCCATCCGCGCCCAGCGCGCCGACGTAAACGAAATTGGCCGCGAGATAGAGCACGACTACGCCCATCACGCCAATCAACAGACCACGTGACAAGTTGCGCTCTGGATTCTTTATTTCGGCGGCAACGAAGCTCGCGGTATGCCAACCGCCGTAGGAAAACATCACCGGACCCATCCCGGCAGCGAAGATTGCGATCAACCCGATTGACACCGGCCGATCAAGCACGGAAGATTGACTCAGGTTCGGTATCCCCACAAACCAGAGGGCGCACACAACGAGCAGAACGATGGCTAGAATCTTGATCACCATCAAGACATTCTGCACCGCACTTCCAGCCTTTACGCCCAGACAATTGATGATCGTGAGTATCCCTAAGGTAAGCGTCGCGACGAGCCAATCCGGCAGCGGCAGATGAGTTAGATCAAGAAAGTATTGGGCAAAGGTCACGGCGACCGCGGCCATCCCGCCAGTCTGAACTACAAGCAACAGCGCCCAGCCATACAGGAACCCGACCGCGGGATGATAAGCCTCGCGCAAGTATGCGTATTGACCACCCACAAGATACGGGCGCTGAGCGGCAAGCTCCGCGTAGATGAATGCGCCGGCCAGAGCTACGAGTCCACCCAGCAGCCAACAACCAACGATGAGCGGCGTTGTCTGGACTCGGGCCGCCACGACCGCGGGGTTCTTGAAGATCCCAACGCCAATGATGCCGCCCATCACGATCATGGCCGCGTCAAAGAGTCCTAAGCGCCGCGCGAGGCCATGGGCTGAAGTTTTCGCGGTGCTGTCTTGCCCACTGACGTTCACTTTGCTGTTATCGATCGACATTATGAGCGATGGGGGCAGATTACTAATCTTTTGCGCCCGGCCTCGACCCGGAAACGCCTTCGATCTCCGAATTGATCTCGCCACCAATCAGTATCGCCACGCCGGTCAGGTAAAACCAGAGCATCAGCACGATCAGCGCGCCGAGCGAGCCGTAGGTCACGCTGTATGAATTGAAAAAGTGCAGATAGATGCGAAACCCAAGCGAGATCAGCAACCACAGAATACCGCCAACGATGCAACCCGGAATGGATCGTCTCCATCTCGGCCGGCGGAGATTCGGCGCAAAGTAGTAGATCATGTTGAAAGTGAGAAACACAAAGAGGATAGCAATCGGCAACTCGACGATGCGCCAGGCAGTTGTGAATGCCCGAGAGTAGCCCAACATCGCGGCAACTGCATCGCCAATCCGTCCTCCATAAAGCACGATTGCCAGCGCGGTCATGATCAAGACCGCCAGCGTAATGGTCAGCGCAACGGAAATCATCCGTACTTTCCACCAGGCGCGGGTCTCTTTCACATCATAAGCAACGTTGAGCGTTTCGCCGATCGCGCCCATCCCGCTTGACGCCGCCCACAACGCCGCCAGCAATCCAAACGATAGTTTGCCCCCGCCCCTTGAGCGCGTGATCTCCTCAAGCGTCGATTGCACCAGGGTGACGGCCGAGTGAGGCATGACCGTCGCAAGGTATTCAAGCAATGAATTGCGCAATTGCGATCCCACCTCAGCAAAATAGCCAAGTAATGTGACCAGGAAAAGGAGCAAAGGGAAAAGTGCCAGCAGGAAGTAGTAAGACAACTGCGCGGCTCGCCCAAGCAAGTCGTGTACTTTGATTCGCGTGAAGATGCGTTTGGCTAACGCCGCCCAACTCGAACCGGATGCGGGCAGCGTTGCGGATGCATTCGCAATGTTGTTTTCCAAAAGCCGTGGCTCATTTCAAGTTGCGGGCTTCAAGAACCTTAGTTAAGCAGTTGCGAGACGGATTCTAACACGTGGCGGGTTCCAGCAATATGCAAGCTCAAGAAGATGCCTTAAGGGATCTGTGGCAATCTATTAGGACGTGAGCGGCCTGCGAACGGTTCACTTCACCATGGTGCCGGTGCGGCTCCAGCGCGTGTTCTTCAAGAACAGGATCAGCGGGTTTTCGTCTGAGGGCGCACTCTCGTCGTAGGACCAGTAGACAAACATCGCCCGGCCAATCACCAGATCGCGTGGGACAAAACCCCACCAGCGACTGTCTTCGCTGTTGTTGCGATTGTCGCCCATCACGAAGTAATTGTTTGCCGGGACTACGATCTCTTTTCCGTTCCCTTCGAACTTGAAGACCGGATAGTCAGCGTCAACAGCATTTGGGTTGTAATAGACGTCGTAAGCCTCGCCCGGTTTACGCGGCGTCACACTCTTGATTTCCAGAGGCGCTTTCTCGTTGATTTCGGTTGCTTCGATGCGATGTTCGGCCAGCACTTTTGCATTGACGATGACGTTACGTCCCTCGATCCGAATATGATCGCCTGGCAGACCGATCACTCGCTTAACGTAGTTTGTGGTTATTGGTTTGTTGTCTGGCCGAGCCGAATCGCGGAAGGGCTCGTAGTTGTTGCCCGGATACTTGAAAACGATGATATCGCCGCGGCGAATTTCCCGTTGCGGCAGAAAAGGAAGCGATGCGCCGGGCGCAAAGACAAACTTGTTGACTAACAGATGATCGCCAATCGTGATCGTGTTCTGCATCGAACCGGTGGGCACCTTGACCGCTTGCACTATGAACGTCATCCCGAATAGCGCCATGATGACTGTGACTACGGCGGATTCAAAGTATTCGCGCCATACGGATTTGGGCGGACCCTTCGGCTTGGTCTCTGGTTCGGCGGCAGGCTTGTGACCATTGCGATTGAATATTCGAGACAGAGAGAACCAGGCCGGTTCTGCTTTCGTTGCGGCGGCGCTCTCCGGAGCTTTCGGTTTTGTGGACTCGTTCATTCCAAAAACATCCTAGATAGGTTGCGGGCAGCGGTCAAGCTGCGAGTTAGAAAAGTTGTTAACCGGCGTGATCAGATTCAGCCAGGATGCCCGCGCTGGCCGGATCCGCTTTCATATTTTCGAGGGCCCGACACGCGGCTACCGCCTCCGCGACTTTTATCGATCGACCTTCGCCACGAACGCTGCCACGATCCCACACGAGCTCGACGTGGAACGTACGGCGATGAGGCGGGCCAATCGTCTCGACAACTTTGTATTGCGGGGGTAGCCGGCGCTCAGCCTGGAGCTTTTCCTGCAACATCGTCTTATAATCTGCTTCGGCGGCGTCCACAGGATTGACGCGCTCGATTTCTTCGCCGAGCGCATGATGAACGAATGAAGTCGCGGCGGCGAGTCCGCCATCAAGAAAAATTGCGCCCGTGATTGCCTCGAGCACGTCTCCAAGCAAAGCGTCTTTGCGACGCCCGCCACTTTTTTCTTCCCCGCGTCCAAAACGCAGGAAGTCACCAAGATTCAAACGCTGCGAGGCTTTCGCGAGCGCCGCCGCGCTAACGAGCCGGTGCTTCATTCGGGAAAGTTCTCCCTCGGTAACCGCGGGATAGATTCGGCAAAGATAGGCGGCAACAACCAGCCCCAGCACAGAATCTCCAAGAAACTCAAAGGCCTCGTTGTGGAGCCGCCGGGCCTCTTCTTCGGATCCGGGTGCGACTTGCTCATGGGCCCAGGAACGATGCGTGATTGCGCGCTCGAGCATGGCGCGGTCGTGGAAGTTGTAATCGAGAGTTCTTTCCAGGAGGTCCAGATCAGGAACCCTGGCTTGGATGTTCTTCAAGGCAGAACTGATTGTAACAAACGCCGGAGGCTCGGTCGAAGCTTCCGGCGTTTGCGAGCGACCTAAAGGAACGCTGCTGAATTGTTTTAGGGCCGTCCGTGAGCTCTTCGAGTTTTTGGCTTGACCGGGCCAGCCGCCTTGGTTGTCGTTGCCGGGGCTGTCTTATTCGGCTGTCCGGGCGTCGCCGCTGCGCCTGGACCCGACGCCGGAGCGCCAGTCGTCGGCGTTG
>WNGG01002949.1_pt1 | contig 41542 bp, 39 predicted proteins | sample 5400661 | NCBI WGS metagenome assembly WNGG01 (sample SAMN13153372, study PRJNA577476) | soil metagenome | isolation source: 100 cm soil or saprolite under Garry oak tree replicate 1 | place: USA:California | collected 2016-06-15 | reverse complement strand
AGAGCGCGTTCGCCTGTACAATCTCCCACCGCGTAGATATGAGGAATGCTACTCTGCTGCATAGTGTTCACAGCGATGCCGCCATTCTCACTGAGTTTGAGGTCTACAGCGTCCAGATGTAATCCTGCGGTACGTGGTTGAGAGCCAACACCAGTCGAAAGCACGAGAGGACGCTCCAAGAGTTTTTCGACCGTGACCTTTGTGCTGACCTGAATACCCAGTTTGCGCAGACCAGCCTGTACTAAACGTAAGGCCGCAGGGTCAACACCTGTCAGGAAGTGTTCGCTGGGAGAAAGCAGTTTGACCTTTACGCCTAAGCGGGCAAAGAGGGTAGCAAGTTCGACAGCGATATAGTCGTCGCCGAAGATGCTAAGCGTTGCCGGTAATTTGGGCAGTTGAAGGGCCTGTTCGGGTGTAAGAACGTCTTGATCGTCGTAAGGAAGTTGGGGCAAGGAAGTGGGTTCAGCTCCCACAGCGAGGATACAGTGATCGAATTTGAAGCGATGGGAGCCATATTCGCCTTCGACGCGCACTTCCTGAGCATTGATAAACCAGCCGGTACCGGAAACCCACTCGACGCGGTTACCGGCGAGAAGGCGGCGCACACCTTCGGAGAGACGGTCTACAACGCTCTGTTTCCAGGCTTGCATTTGAGGCCAGTCAAAGGAGACGTTTGTAGCAGAGATGCCCAGAGCAGCCAGTTCTTCCTGGCGTGTCTGATAATAACGCTCGCTTGAGGAAAGCAGGGCCTTGAGGGGAATACATCCCTGGTTGAGGCAGGTACCGCCAGGAGGGCCAGCGTTAACCAGGGTGACGCGATGCCCAAGTTGGGCAGCGCGAATAGCAGCGACGTAGCCGCCCGGCCCTGCGCCAAGGACAAGTACGTCTACAGCAGTGGTGACATCTCCGACGACCATAGGTATTCTTCCTTTTGCTTTGGTGTTTGTTCTTACGCCCTCACAATAGTAATGCCTAGTGCCCGGTATGGGGCCAGCACCTCCTCGGGGACGGATCGCTCAGTCACCAGATAAGTCAGGGCACTGAGCGGCCCGATGATGTAGGGGGCAGCCGTGCCTAATTTCTCTGCCGACGTCAGTGCTACCACCTCTGCCGAGCTTGCGATCATCGCACGTTTCACATAGGACCCTTCTAGATTGAAGGTGCTGATGCCGACCTCGGGATGCACACTGCTTATCCCTAAAAAGCAAAGATCGGCCCGCACGTTGTGAAACGCCTCAACAGTTGCCGCACCACCGGTCACCAGTTCTTGTTTGTAGAGTTTTCCGCCGATCAGGATGACCTCGATCTCTGGGTGTTCTGCCAAAGCCAGCGCAACTGGTGGGCTGTGCGTAATCACTGTAGCGCGAAGATCAGGCGGCAAATGCTGTGCTACTTGCAAAATCGTGGTCCCTCCATCCAGAATGATCACCTGGTTCGGGCGAATAAACCGGACAGCGGCCCGGGCGATGGCCGCCTTAGCTCCTGTGTCTTGCTGCTGACGCACGGTGAAACCTCCAGTCACCGGTGAACGCAGCAATGCGCCCCCATGTACCCGTTGGAGTACACCAGCAGCAGCCAATTCACGCAAGTCACGCCGAATAGTGTCTTCTGAGACATGCAAGGATTTGCTCAGCTCTGTCGCGAGTACCTTGCCATCACGTTGTAGGGTGTGGACTATCGAACGGCGTCGTTCTTCTGTCAACATTGCGTTTTTCCTCTTATATTTACATGAAAGTACTTGACATTACACAGTGTCATATGATACCATCTTGCTTGTGCAGTATACTGCACGATGGTACTCACTGTCAATGAGGTGTGATAGCAAAGAGTGAACGGGATTACGCTCGGCAACGTATTCACTAACCGGAGTGACAATAGAGACCATAAACGGGATGCTTGCTCGCCAGTTGTATAAACCGCACTGGAGAAAGAAACTGAGGCCAGGTGAGTCTCAGGAACCTGAGCATCCTTAACATTTTGATAACAGTCTTTTCACAAAAGTGAGGTATTATAGAATGACAAATGAGACCTTTCAACAGATCACTATCCATCCGCCTCTTCCGTGCGTCTACCACGACTGTCATGAGCAGGCCACGGTCGCCATCGCCTATGCGGTGTCTGAGAACGAATGGCGCATGGTTCCGACCTGTGAACGGCATACCGTCTCCATCCCGACACGGCAGGAGAAGCCGGGCAACGTTGTTCAGCCAAAGGAAACTACTGCCAATCGTCTGTAATCGAGAGGAAGTGGCATAAATCAGTGAGGGTGCTCAAAAGTTGGAAAGTCTTGTCACACGCCTTTTTCACAAGAAGGTCAGAGATGAGACAATATTCAAGAAGATCACCCTCAGCACACGTGATGATATAATGAACAACGTAGCAATATATAGCATACAGCATACAATGGAGGTACGGACATGGATGGTATCAAGCATTACCTGACAGATATGGACGGCGTCCTCGTACATGGACCGGCACTTATTCGTGGAGCAATCGAATTTATACAGAATCTACGGGTAAAGGAAATTCCCTTCTTGATTTTAACTAACAACTCGCACTACACCCAGCGTGACCTGCAGATGCGTTTGGAATATATGGGACTGGAGGTACCACCAGAAGCGATCTTTACGTCCGCTTTGGCAACTGCGCAGTTCTTGCATGACCAGCGTCCGGGTGGACGAGCATATGTCATCGGCGAGTCCGGGCTGACCACAGCATTGCATGACATCGGCTACATTCTGACCGATCAGGAGCCGGAGTATGTCGTGCTGGGAGAGACAACCTCGTACAGCCTCGACCGCATTACCCGCGCTATCCGCTTTGTGATGGGGGGAGCCCGTTTCATTGCCACCAATCCCGATACGATAGGGCCAGGCGAGGGAGGCATGGTCCCCGCAACCGGTGCCGTAGCAGCGCTGATCAGTGCCGCCACGGGCGTCCAGCCCTACTATATTGGCAAGCCAAACCCACTGATGATGCGCACGGCCTTGCGTACACTCAATGCTCATTCCGAGAACTCTGTGATGATCGGGGATCGCATGGACACAGATATCATCGCCGGCGTCGAGAGTGGTCTGCGAACCATCCTTGTGCTAAGCGGCGTCACCAAGCGAGAGCAAGTGGAACGCTTTCCCTATCGGCCCACCTGGATACGCGAGTCCGTCGCCGATATTGAGCTGTAGGATACATCTTCTTTTCGGACGATGAAAACCCCAAAAAAGAGAGCAACTGCAAAAGTTGCTCTCTTTTTTGGGGTTTGGACTATCTCTTCCCCAGCTTCGCTAGCACAGCACTCTTCACTAACCCGACCTCTTCGACCTTCAACAAAATCACCATCCCAATGTACACGCCTGCCGCCAATCCGCCAAGGATGATCACCATCAGCAGCCGGGCAATGAGCGATGTATTTTCACCGAGTCTGAAGAAGGGCAACTGACCGAGTAAGAATTGTCCGCCCCAGCCCACGGCCACCATCGCCAGGGTAGCGAGACAAATCTTCAGGAGGGCAGGCAACATCTGACGAATGTGAATAGAGCCGATGGCCATACGCAGCAGAATCAACAGAATGATGGCATGCAATGAGTTCTGTACCGTATTGGCGAAAACGAGGGCAGGCATACCGATGCTTTGCCAGAAAGGGAGAGCCACGGCTAGATAGCCACCAAAGCCGACAAAGCCAACGACGACGGGCGTGATCGTATTTTTGCGGGCGTAAAAGGCCGACTGTAAAAGCTGATCGATAGCCACGAAGGGTAACTGGTAGGCATAGAGTTGCAAGGCCAGAGATGTCAACTGGGAGTTATAGAAATGGTACTGGCCGTGCTGGAAGAGCAGCGTTACAATGGGCAAGCTGAGCACAATCAAACCAGCAGCGGCAGGTACCATCAACAGCAGGCCCAGACGGAAACCCAGCAGCAGGGTCTTTTTGAAATATTCCAGATGACCTGCCCGAGCGTGCTCTGCCAATGTCGGCAAGACGGCCACCGATAGAGCGGTGGCCACCAGACCCCCAGGAAATTGAATAAGCGTAGTCGAAAAGCGCATAGCGGCGTAGTTGGCCGAATGATCACCAGGAGCCGTGGTCGCCAGGTGCTGGTCGAGAAAAATAAAAAAGTCGCTGACTAGAAAGCTGAAGGCTACCGGTGCGTAGAGTCGCAGAATACGGCGCAGGGCTGGATGCTTGAGATCAATGACGAACATGTAGCGCAAACGCTGGTTGCGTAGGCCAGGAATGAGCAGAGCAATCTCACCAAAGGCACCCACCACTACACCAACTGCCAGTCCCAGATAGCCCATATAGTGTGCGCCGATCAGAGCACCAGCAATAGCTCCCAGAATGATACCGGCGTGATAGGAGGCTGTAGCGACGGCGGGCCAGCCAAATTCTTTCCGAGCAAAGAGCGCAGCCTGTAGGACAGCAAAGGGACCAAGAGCCAATAGCGAGAAGAAAATAATCTGGGCAAACTGAACAGTGAGCAGGAACTGGCTGATGGTACGGTCACCCAGATGGACATTTTTGTTGTAACCCACAATTAGGTGAACGAACCAGGGAGCGATAAAGAGGAAACCTATGGCACATACGGCCATGAGAATCAAGACGAGGTTAACCAGTGTGAAGACGAGGCGGCGCAATTCATCCCGTTTTTCGGGAGCAGCATAATCGTTAAAGGTAGGAATCAACGCTCCATTGATGGAGCCATTGATCAGAAAATCATTAAAGGTTTGCGCTGGCGAGATGGCCGAGACAAAGGGGCCAGCGACAGCGTCGCCAAATGAGGCCACCACAATCTGCCTAATCATACCCATCACACTGCTACCCAGGTTGCCCAGCATAACGAGCGTCGCCGAGCGCACAATGTGCCGTCGCTCACTGGGCTGAGCCTCTGCTGTGGCAGTCGCGGCCACAGGGATAGGTAGTGGCCCTGGCTCAGTTTCAACAAGGCCAGCCGTCGTCACAGGAACAGACTCTATATGAGGTTCGCTATTTTCTAATTCAATGTGTGGGTCTGGTAAGTCTTTTGCCATGAATGGCCCCCGATAAAGAATATCATACCGAACGGTCAGGTAATTGTTTAATGGCGGCAATCAATTCCGTCGTCGAATGATGCGGCAGGTAAGGAATGAGCCGGACAAGGCCACCATATGCCTGTACAACTTTAGCCTCTGGTAAGCGGCTGGTATCGGGTGCGCTGCCCTGCACGTTGAGATAATCACCGCCCTTAACATAGATGGTGGGCTGTAACAGCTGCACTAAAGCACTAGCTGTTGGTTCATCAAAGATCGTCACATAATCAATGCAGGTCAGAGCCGCCAGAATTTCAGCACGCTCTTGCTCTGGTACGAGCGGTCGGCCCGCACCTTTGAGTCTCTGCACACCCGTATCGTCATTTAATCCCAGAATGAGAAAATCGCCGAGGGCGCGTGCCTCTTGCAAGTAGCGCACATGACCGAGGTGCAATAGATCGAAGCATCCGTTGGTAAAGACGCCGCGCTCTCCAGCCTGCTGCCGACGATAGACCTCATCAGCTAGTTGCTGTCTACGCATTATTTTACGTTGAGTATCAGAGAATAATTCGCTCATAAGATTGCTTTCAATAGTTCTTGTGGTGTATTGCTGGCACAGCCCAGACGGCGCACGACCAGAGAAGCGGCAGCATTGGCAATGTACGCGGCTTCGGCCATATTGGCTCCAGAGCTCAGGGCCAGCGTAAAGGTCGCGGCAACGGTATCGCCTGCGCCATTGGTATCGACGATTTCACTGGCATGATCCAGGCGATGCACCGGTAAATGCAAGGGTGGTTTCCCCACTTCAAACAGGCTCATGCCTTCAGAGCCACGCGTAATCAAAACTCCTTGAGCATGACTGCCCTCTAGCAAACGTTGACCTGCCTCGTTCAGTTCGGCAAGGGTAGTGATGGTGACGCCCAGTGTAAGTTCGGCTTCGGGTTGGTTAGGCGTAAGAGCGGTGACGCCTTGAAAACGGAAAAGAGAGCCATGCGAGTCTACCACGATCACCTTGTTCAGTTGGCGTGCCGTAGGTATAGCCTCGGCAATGATCTGTGGGCTGATAACTCCATTTTCGTAGTCCGAGAGCACCACAGCGTCAACAGACGGCAGCATGTGATGAATATACTCAAGCATCTGGCTTTTACTTGGTTCACGCACATCGGAGGTATCGACGCGGTCAATACGCACAATATGCTGCTGAACGATCTGCGGGCTGCCAGCCATAATGCGCGTTTTGGTCGAGGTGGGACGGTGAGCATCAACTATCAGACCATCTTGATACATGCCAGCAGCAGCGATAGCATGTCGCAAACGCTGACCAGGCAGATCATTGCCGATGACACCGGCCAGCAAAACCTCTGCTCCCAACGTGCGGGCATTGACGGCTACGTTGGTAGCTCCACCAGGGACGGTGCGCTCCTCACTCAATTCCAGGATCAGCACTGGAGCTTCGCGTGAGATACGGGCCGGTCGCCCAATTAAGTATTCATCAGCAACCATATCACCGATCACCAGAACACGTTTGTTGCCAAAGCCGCCAATGAGCGAACGCAAGCGCAAGGCCGTTAAATCGGTGAGAGAAGTATCAAGCGTCATAATAAATCCGCCTGTGGAGACCCGTCTGGCTTCAGGCGACGGGAGGAAACAGGCGTTCCTTTCTTGGTAGCATGGGAGGGGTGGGCTCCCTTGCCGAGGCTCTTGGGTTCCTCTTTGCCGACCAACCAGGAGCGAAAGGCCACCCAGGTCAGGATTCGACAGTCCTTGACCTTTGCTCCTTGTGTCAATCGCTTGTTGGTTCGGTAGGCATGCAAGCTCAGCGTGTGGCGCTTGCGGTCAAAACCACCCAAGGTACACACGGCGTACTTGGCATGCTTGACCACTGTCCCTCGTTTCAAGCCAAGAGCGCGCGTACTGCCGTAGGGCTTGCGCTCCCCGCCCTTGGAGGCTTGCAAGCGGTGCAGTTGGCGGCGGTGCAAGATGGTTGGCACGAGGTACCAAAGACGTTGACAGGTGGGTTGAGGAGCCCCACTCACCGATGCCGCCATCACCCAGGCATCGATGGCGTGACTCCCAAAGGACCGCTTGGACTTGCTTTTCGTCTTCTTCAGTCCGTACTTCTCTCTCAACTCTTTGGTCTGCCATCCCTTTGTGAGATGAACCGTTACCCCCATCTCACCAAGCAAGCCATAGAGGTGCTCCTTGCCCACTTGCACCGGACTAAATGACCCATTCCACTTGCCTGCCTTGCCTTTGCGAGTTCCAGCAGCAACGTCCTCGACCACTACATCGGTGAGTGGCAGGATGCTACAGAGCTGAACTATCACACGGGCTTTGGCTTCCCATCGGCTTCGCGTTGATGGGGGGAGACGCGGCTTGCGAGTGAGGCGATTGTCAACCCGTTTGGGTCGACGCCACTTGCGGAAGCGTCTGGCACGGCGCATCGTCCGTCTCGTTTCGACCGCCTCTTTGACGTGGTCAGGTGCCTCGACCATCAGGTTCAGTACGGTGTCTTGAGAGCCCACGACACTGAAGCCCTCAAATTTGCTTCCAGGATCGACCCCAGCGACCAAGGGCTGGTTGTCTGGCTCCTGCTCGTAGCAGAGTTGCACGTAGAACAAACCAAGCTTGTTTCTCTTGGGCCTGGCTTTGCCACTCTTGAACAGGTGGCGGGCTTTGGCGGGGGTACATGGCATGAGTGCCACCCCGCGGGTATCGACAACTGGTATTCTCAAGGGATTGCCCTTTCTCCAGGTCAGAGCCTGGGTGATATGACCCTTCCCGATGGCAAGACAGGCTTAGGAATGACTACATCCATTCCGTCCGCTTCGGCGTGGCGAGGAGTGGTCCGAACTAGGGTGGCATTCGGACATCGCTTGTAGCCCGTCTCGCTGCTACACTCTCGCGAAGAGTGTCCGGTAGACAGGAACTTGCGTTGCGCTAGCCGTTTCGCAAGCCCCTCCCGTTTAACGGAACGGGGGAGGTTCCTGACAATCTTTACGCCCTCTCAAAAGAACTTTCAGAGCAAAATGTGGTAAGGCTCGCATACGCCGCCAACGCCAGGGTTGGCGATAGAGGCGGTAGAGCCATTCCAGACCCAGCTGCTGCATGCGCACAGGTGCGCGTTGCTGGCGTCCAGTAATAAAATCGAAGGCACCGCCTACACCCATAGCGACAGCAACGGGCAAACGTGCCAGGTTGCGATATATCCATAGATCCTGCGCGGGAGCACCATAGGCGACGCACAGCACATCAGCCTGAGCAGCTCGAAGCCGTTCAATAATCTCATCCTCTTCAGACGGCGCAGGTGAACCGGCGTATGTATCGGCGATCACCAAACCGGGGGCCAACTCCTGCAAACGCTGGCCAGTAGCCTCTGCTACACCCGGAGCCGCTCCTAAAAGAAAAAGGCGATAGCCGTGTGTTGCACAACGTTGTGCCAGCATCGGCAGCATATCTGTCCCTGTCACCCGCTCAGTTGTGGGTTTGCCCAGATAGCGCGTAGCCCAGACAATGCCTATACCATCCGCTACCACTAGAGCCGCAGCATTTATAGCTATACGAAAATCGTCATTCTGTTGAGCCGCCATCACAAACTCGGTATTGACCGTCACAACCTGCTGGCAGGGTAGAGTATTGTTGCTGGCACGTCGTTGGGCCACCATACGTTCGATAACCTCAAGGGCCTCTGCTTGTGAAACCAGATCCACCCGCACACCTAAAATATATATACATTCTTGTGATAGCATAATATGTAATTGTTGTAAGGATATAGATAGATACTTACCACGTAATCACTTCGGTTTCTACAGCGGTGATCAGAATATCTGGTCGCGTCTCTTCAATATAACGTTGGACACGCATCAATATTTCATCAGCATGGGAACTACTGTTACTCACGCATGTGATGCCCAGCACTGCGAGTTGCCAGCGATCTTGCTCGGCAACCTCAGCGATGGCAACGTCAAAATGGTTACGTACCCGTGCTATGACCGATTTGATAATCTGCCGTTTCTCTTTTAACGAATGAGAGTCGGGTAAATGTAACGTGAGCTGGCTTACTCCTATAATCATAGAGGTAGTATAACGTTCTTTTTTAGAGATGCATAGGCCTTTGTTGTTCGTGCTATCGGCCTGTGAGAGCCATGCGCCGTTGCGCATCGATATGGGTGAACATTTGGCTCTGCTTATTGGGATGAGTGAGAAGTGTTATTCTAGTCGGGTACAGCTGAGGATGCTGTACCCGTGTTTATCTTCTTTTCTCTGTATTAGGCGTCCTGCGGTTTCTCGCCCCATGCGGTCAGGAGGAATATGACACCATTGAAGTCGTCGCTGTACATCTCTAGCTCCATCTGGTACAAAAGGTTTTGCAGTTCCTCCTGCGTGGTTACGCCCGTGCCAATGAGGAAGGGTTGCATTAATGTGATAAAGACGGTGGTGACTTTACAGTAGGTCTCATGGACCGCAGTTCCGGCTGAAAAGTCGAGCGCGTGCGCTTTATATTGGATGTTGGTACAGCCAGCCTTTTTCAGTAAATGGCTCAGTTTGGATGTGATGCCTAGTACACGGCCAGTAGGAGAAAAACTCTGACCTGCTCGTGTCAAGGCACGGTAGAAGAGGCTAAAGACGGTATCGGTAGCGAGGCTGGTCGTGACAAAATCGTTTTCAGTCAGACGGATCACTCCTCCTGGTTGCACAATCCTCATGCACTCTCTGAGGAGACCTGTCCATTGTTGCGGGGAAAGAAAGGCTATCAAGCGCCCATTGACCAAATCGAAGGAGTTGTCAGCAAACTCAAGAGGTTTGGTGATGTCCATGACCTGGAAATGGGCATTGTCCAATCCCTGGACACGTGCATGAGCACGTGCGTAATCGATCATAATGTCACTGATATCGATACCAGTCACAGCAATCTTAGGATATTCATAGGCGACGTCACGGACCCATTGGCCAGGGCCGCAACCGAGATCGAGAATAGCATGCATAGAATCTATATCAGATCGCTCTGAGAACAGCCCTCCCATAGCTTCGGTCATAAAACGCTCATGGCTGATGAGACGGGTCATTTCTGCACCACTCTCGACATCGATGAAGTAATCGCCTTTTTTAGATGGGGGATCAGTTGACATGGTCACATAATCCTTTCAGGTAGATGTTCCTCAATGAGGGCAGTAGATTCAACGTCGGCTCAATAACTTTGAGCTGACTGTAATTGCTCAAGAAGAATGTTCCTTCTTTTCTCGTTTCATGCAGATATCGCCTCTGGTACGATTATACAGGGTTAACTGTATTACCGCAATAGGTGTTTTGTCGAGATGGATTGTAGCCTGGTAGGCAGTCCAGTTTGAAATTGGGAAGGATACAGAGAAAGACCTTGGAGCAACTTTTCATTGTCTTACAGCATCCACCACACCCGTACCGTCCTGTCAGCACTTGCTGAGGCTAGGCGGGTGCCATCGGGTGACCAGGCTATATTCTGCACACTTTTAGTATGTCCGGTGTAAGTGAACAGGGGGTTGCCACTGCTGGCCTCCCAGACCTGCACCGTTTTGTCATTGCTCGCTGAAGCCAAGCGTGAGCCATCGGGTGACCAAGCTATACTCTGCACACTATCGGTATGTCCGGTGTAAGTGAACAGATGGCTGCCACGGCTGGCATTGTACACCTGCACCGTTTTATCATTACTCCCTGAAGCTAGGCGGGTGCCATCGGGTGACCAAACTATACTCTGCACACTATCGGTATGTCCGGTGTAGGTGAGCAGGTGGCTCCCACTGGTGGTATCCCACACCTGCACCGTCGCGTCAGCACTCGCCGAGGCCAGGTGCGTCCCATTGGGTGACCAAGCTATACTCAACACAGGACCAGAATGCCCGGTGTAGGTGAGCAGGTGGCTGCCACGGCTGGCATTCCAGACCTGCACTGTCGCGTCCCAGCTTGCCGAGGCTATGCGCTTGCCATCAGGTGACCAAGCTATACTCTGCACAGGACCAGAATGTCCTGTATAAGTGAGCAGGCGGCTCCCACTGCTGGCCTCCCAGACCTGCACGGTCTTGTCATTGCTCGCCGAGGCCAGATGCGTGCCATTAGGTGACCAGGCGACACTCTGCACAATATTAGTATGTCCCGTATAGGTGAGCAGGCGGTTGCCACTGCTGGCATTCCACACCTGCACTGTCGCGTCAGCACTCGCCGAGGCCAAATGTGTGCCATCGGGTGACCAAGCGACACTCCGCACAGCATCAGAATGTCCTCGGTAGGTGAAGATTGTCGTAGCATCCCAGACCTGCACGGTCTTGTCATTGCCTCCTGAAGCCAAGCGCATCCCATCAGGCGACCAGTCTATACTCCGCACAATATCAGTATGTCCTCGGTAGATGAGCAGGTGGTTGCCACTGCCGGCATCCCAGACCTGCACGGTCCTGTCATTGCCTGCTGAAGCCAAGCGCGTCCCATCAGACGCCCAGTCTATACTCCATACAGGGCCAGTATGTCCTCGATAGGTGAGCTCGTGTTTGCCACTGGCGGCATTCCACACCTGCACCGTCGCATCCCAGCTTGCCGAAGCCAGGCGTGTCCCATGAGGTGACCAGCCTATACTTAACACACTATCAGTATGTCCTCGGTAAGTGAGCAGGTGACTGCCACTGCTGGCATTCCACACCTGCGCCGTCTTGTCATTGCCCGCCGAGGCCAAGCGCATCCCATCAGACGCCCAGGATATGTCCCACACAGCATCAGTATGTCCTCGGTAGGTGAGCAAGTGACTGCCACTGCTGGCATTCCACACCTGCGCCGTCTTGTCATTGCCCGCCGAGGCCAAGCGCATCCCATCGGGTGACCAGGATATGTCCCACACAGCATCAGTATGTCCTCGGTAGGTGAGCAGGTGGCTGCCACTATTAGCCACCCACACCTGTACGGTCTTGTCAAGACTCGCCGAGGCAAGGAGTATCCCATCGGGTGACCAAGCGACACTCTGTACAGCATCGTTATGTCCGGTGTAGGTGAGCAGGTGGCTGCCACTGCTGGCTTCCCATACCTGTACGGTCTTGTCATTGCTGGCCGAAGCCAAGCGGGTGCCATCAGGCGACCAAGCTATACTGTACACAACATCAGTATGTCCTCGGTAGGGAAGACCCTTTCGGAAAGAGATTGGGGCATTTCCAAGCAGTGCCTTGACGACGAGACCTGTTCCTGCCATGCCTGCCAGCCCAATCAACACCGCACGCCGTGTGAATCGGCGTCGCCCTCGCCGAAGCTCTTCGACGCTGGCTTGCGGGAGGGCATCTTTGTCGGGGCTGGGCGGATAGAATACTTTCTCTGGAGAGGGGTTCTCTTCCTGGGGAATGTCCATAGCATGTCTTCCTCTCTTCCTCTATGGCCTCTACGCGCCTTGCCGCAAGTACACATTCCCCGTGCTGACATGTAGCTTTAAGAGGGCAGTAGGTGTGGTGCCAGAGACAAGCGGCCCATTGAGAGAACCATCAGAGCTCTTAATCTTGCTCACATCAAAATCGCTGGCAATGGTGCCGCTGTTGGTGTAGGCATCCAGAATGACATTGGTATCGGCAGGTAGGGTTACATCGAGATTACCTGTTTCACTTTGAATAGTGTAGATCGACTGAGAATTGCTGGCAAGAGTGGTAGTGTCTAGGCTGCCCTTAAAGGTCACATTGCCTGAACTGGTGCGCAAAGATGAGCCATCGGACAGGATAGCCTGCTGCACGCTGATATTGCCGATACTATCCTGAATTTGTAAGATACCGCTCAAGCCGGTGACGCTGATGTTTCCGATGGAGACATTGACGTCCAATTTCAAGGGAGTCGAGGCCGTAGATGGGGTGACTGTAGCAATGTTGCCTGTCGTTGGTGTTGCCGGTGCCGATGTGCTTTGAGGTGGAAGTGTAACCATCACATCGACTGAATCATTATGGCTGCTGAACAGCGTGCCATTGTTGGGCACGGTGGCATTAACGGATAAGGTGCCATCAGAGGTGCCGGATGGCTGTACCTGCACTATGATATTGTTAAACTCTTTGTTAGCAGCATCGCTGCTGGTGGCTTTCACCTTCTTGACGTAAGCGACTGTGGGCGTTGTTGTACTGGGATCAACAGTAATAGTAACATCGCCAATTTGATCATGAACTTGTACCTGCTGTAGCGTAGAAAGGGGAATTTGTTGGGGCAAGCTTTTCTGAGTGTAAACGCTCGTGGTCACGCCAGGCAGAGGCAAATTGTTAATACCGGTAGTTCCTGTTGCACTACGCAGGGCAAAAAAGACAACTGCTGCTGCCGCCAAAACTAACAACACGATTCCTCCGGCACAACCCATGAGCAGCCATGGCCATACACTCCTTCGCTTAGGCGGCTGTTGACGCGCCACACGAGGACGTTCCTGGGCATATTGACGCGGTCGTGGACGCGGGGCATAAGTAGATGGCGGTACAGGAGATACCGGGGGACGCCGACGACGCACGGGTGCAGGTGGCATATACTCTTCTTCCTCACCATCATCCCAATCATCGGGCCGTCTTCGTGGTCTACCTTTATCGCTATTCATAGTTTTCCTCGGTTCGCTTTCCAGTAGGTACTCGCTGTTTCGTTTCCAATGGAGTATACGACATTTTTACGTGTAAATCATGGCGACCGCAAGGGTCAATACATTTCAAATAAGACGCGTTGCGAGTCAAACGAAGCCGATGCAGCCGTGTCATCCTGAGCGCAGCGAAGGATCTCTGGCTGGCGAGAGATCCTTCGCTGCGCTCAGGATGACAAAGCGGGAGGGTCTCTTAGTTGAAATGTATTGACCGCAAGGGTCGCCACTACTATATACGGTTTTGTCACTCCACAGGTCCATTCGTCCCCATCCGTGTTATGCCACGTGGTTGTTCTGGTTTCGCTTTACCTTTCGTCATCAGCATAGCATGATTTACGGAATAGGAGCTGTAATCGTCAAACTCTCGTTAAACTTCGACAATTTAAAGGTACGCACCGTCTTATCACTATCCCCTTGAGCCGCGACGCCCGACATCTTGATCAGATAAGGGAGGTGATCGCTTTTGCCAATGCAGGTGTTCACATTAACCTTGGTCCCTGCTGGTGCGCCACCTCCGGTGATGCCTGCCAGATATTGAGCATCAAGCTTGCCATCAATGCTCCAGCAAGACGTCCCGTCGACGTTAGCATCGGCGGGTGTGCTGGGATTTTCAATATGACTAAGAATGGCCGCAACACCAGTTTTAGAGTCGGAGAGCGTACGGGGGTCAAGCAGACCAGAGGTATTCATCCACTGGTTAGTAATCGGATTGGTCATATACTGCTTATCACCTATGGTAATAATCTGTACCTGCACGACATTACCAACTACCAGCACATTCGCCTTCGCCTGCAATTTATCGGGTACCAAAACATCGCCGTCAGCCGTCTTAATAATCAGAGCTCCAACTGTCCCTGGATTATCTACTGTAAGATTAAAATGGTAGGATTTTACTTGCTGGATAGCCGTCTGCGCCTGCGAGATCAGCTGCTGGGCATCCGGTACATTACTCGAACTACCGCCACAGGCCGTCGTTAATAGTAGCAATGCAAGCAAACTAAGTAGGAATGGTGTAAGAGGTAAGCAGAGCGCGGTGCGTGATCTATACATAAACGGCCTCCTCCTCAGGTGGTGTGTCGTATTAAGCGTGAAAACGTGATATTCTATTATCATGTCCTCACATTCTATCACACACTTTTCTCTATGAGGCACAGCTTTCAGGAAGAGAAAATTCTTGAGTGCAGCACGGACGCTCTCACTTCTCTTAAATCGTATAGTGGAGGAATGAGAAGAAGCATATGCATATAGCACTACTAGAAGATAACCCAGCCATCATTGACTGGCTAACCTTTGCTTTACAGATGGAAGGGCATACAGTCAGCGCCTTTAAGGATGGCTCATCCTTGTTAAAGACCCTTTTTAAGGATACGCAGGTTATCTACCCACTCGCCCACGATCTTCTTATCTGTGACCTGTATCTACCGGACTCACCCTCCGGCAAAGACGTCATTGCATACATCCATGAAGCCATTCCGCCAGACAAACTGCCGATCATCATCATTTCAGGGGCCGGCCTCAGTGAAATAGAACACCTGAGCCGCACCTTTCCCGCATACGTCATGCTACGCAAACCTTTCACCATCAAAGAGCTAGCGCAGCAGATCAAAAACCTGCCAAGATCGTAATCGGGTGGGGATGCGACTTTTGCAAGCTGGCAGGGCGACCCCCTTAGGTGTTCACTTAAGCCAAGAAGGACCTGTGTTCAAGTGCTGAAGTCAACGCCCATGGGAGGTCGCCCCCCCGCCATCTGTCATCCTGAGCGCAGCGAAGGATCTCTCGCTGAGCCCAACGCAGATCCAAAGCTCGCGCTCAGAGCCTGCCCTGAGAGAAGCGAAGGGATGACAGCAGTGCTTAAGTGAACCCCTATGGGGCGACCCCCAGCGAGCTTGTTCTAGAGAATAGAAGAGCTTTTAATGAGAGGCGATAGATTAGCGGTGGTGTCGCTGGTGCTTTTGCTGTCTACGTGAGTGGCGACTTGCGCCTCGTTTATGAGCGTAGCGTGCTTTCCCGGCAGTGATGGCCTCATTGACTCTTTCAACCACAAACCAATCGCCGGACCACCAGGGGCCAAAGCTACGAGGGTCAGCACCAAAGTCGCCCTACCTCCATGGATGCTTCCCCGTAATGCCCCAGATCAAGCTGGTCATGGGCTCAGATTCCCTTTGACGGAAATCTGTCCACGTCATACCCTCAAGGAATAAGGGCAGCTTGGGAGTGTCTACACAGCCAGGAAGGATGACTGGAATAACCGGGCATTTTTGCTCCCTATTCACAAAGTTGCGCAGCACGGCATCTATCTCCATATCCTGCCAAGGGCCGCGGTCGTTTTTACCGACGAAGACAGCGGCTGATTTGCACTTTCCTATTTGCTCTTCTATCCCTGGCAGGCGTGGCATGCCCGGCCTCAGTTCCCCCTCATCCAGCCAGGGCAATTTAAGTTGTTGCGCAATCTTCTTCACAGTATCCTTGTCAGGGGAGTTGTAGCAGAGAAACACATCAAAATCCTGCGTTTCTATTTTGCCTGCCACGACGGACTTGGCGGCTTCACGATCACGTTGGAGATCAGCAGAGCGGTCCATAGCTTGCACTGCTGGCGAAGGGGCTGCTGTGAGTTGTTCTTCACGGTCAAGGAGAGAGATGTGAGTTCCGCAGTTGGGGCAGTCCACCCAGTCCAGGCTGCGCTCTCTACGCAAGCGGAGGAGTTGGTCGGGGACGGTGAAGGGACATTTGGGACAGGCGAAGACACGCTGGCGTTTGATAGTGGCGGGGAGGGCGCGACGTTGCAGATGGATGTGGACGTAATCCTCGAATTGGATACGGGTCTGTGGGCTGGCGGCTTTGTCGATGAAGAGGGTGAGTTCGCCACTTCCTTCGCCGCGATTGTGCAGGAACATACCACAGGTGCCCCCAACACTGGCCTCGTAGGTGATGGCGTTCCTCCAGAGTTCCCTTTTTCGAAAGAGGCCACTATGGGAGAGACGCACACAGAGGGTAGCATAGATGTTGAGTACCGGCCCCTCGAAGCTGAAGATGCAGTTTTCTCTTCGGGATCGGGTAATTCGGCGTTCTCGCGAGTGGATTGCGAGGGAAAGACTAATTGGATACCATCCTCAGAGTTCGCCCGTAAGGCGATTTCGTTGCGTAAGAGGTCTTCGATCATAGCGATGAGGAGCAGCTTTTCTTGCTCTTTATTGTCGATGCGCTCGTCGGTAGGCATGGTGAATGTACCTGCCAGCACCTTCGCTTCAGCAATGCTGCCCAGGCCATCCGGTTCATCCTTCACCGCATTGACTAGTGCTGAGGGGTAGGCATCGAGGAGTTCGGACTGTAACAAGACAAAATTTCCGAAGCTCAGCCGCCGAATCAAGCCTGATGACTCCACACGACCGATACAGGTCTCGAATTGGGCGCGAAGAGTTTCGGTTTCTTGGGGAGCCACTTCCTCCTTTAAGAAGGTATGGTAGAGATCGTCTACCGTAGAGAGCAAACGGCCAGCTTTTTTCTGAGCCGCCAGGAAATCCTTGATGCTCTGAAAAAGTGTTGTCGAACTGACCTTGGGCAATACGGCCCAATCTATAGCTTGCGCAATGACTACCTGCAACTGTTCGATGCCAAAACCCTCTTTCGCGCTGGTCTCATAATAACCATCAAAGCCCATTTCGCGTACCAGAGCCTCAATGCGGGAGCGACTGACGCCTATGCCGCCGCGATCCATGCGTGCTCCTACCAGAAACTTCTTCAAAAGGCAACGCGCTGCTCCCTTGTACCTGCTGTGCTATACGCAAGGCGCGTTCCCAGTGTTGCACGCCCGCAAAGGGATCGGTCTCGCTGCGCCCATCAAAGACAACAAGGGCAACGGAGACCTCGCTGAGGTGAAGCTGATGAATAAGTCTATATCCTGGCTGACCGGCCAAATCCCACAACAGCGTTTCGCGTGTCTCCTTACGGCCCTCAGCCAAGTCAACCGGTCTGCTCTCAAATGGCCAGACACGGCGGGCATGGGTGGAATCCGTGAGTGCAAATGGTTGCTGAGAAAGCACCAGGCCCGATTTGCCGACGCCACTATCACCGACAAGGACAACTCTGGCATTGGTATACTGGGCCTGGGAAGCGTCAGGAGCTTTAGCAAGGATGACATCAAAGTCTAAATGCCAGATGCGGATAATGGTGTCCCCCTCACCAAGGGTTGCTAAGATAGGTAACTTGGGATGGAAAGCTACGCCCAGAGATATTACATTTGAAGAAGATTCGTAGAGGGATATTACCTCTTCCCAGGTATCTACCTTCCAAAGCCGCACCGTTCCATCACCGGATTTCGAGGCCAGAATACGACTATCAGCAGAGAAGGATATACCAGAGATGTCATCTGTGTGGCCTTCAAGAGCACGTATTTGCCGTCCTGTCGTTACATCCCACAGGCGCACCGTTTGGTCACCTGAACTAGAGGCGAGTAGCCGCCCATCTGAGGACCAGGCCACGCTACCGACCGGATCAGTATGTCCAGTCAGAGTGTGAAGAGCTTGCCCGGTGGCCACATCCCACAGGCGCACCGTTTGGTCATTTGAGCCAGAGGCGAGCAATCGCCCATCCGGTGACCAGGCAATTTGTCTAATTTCCTCTGTATGTCCCCGCAGGGTGTGCTGTAGTTTGAAACCTGATGGCGGAGGTTCTTGCTCAAGCTCTCTTTGTCGTTGCTCCTGCTGCACACGATACTCACGACTTTCATCACCATTTGCCCATCCATATGCGAGAAAGAGCAGTGTTATAGCTATGGCAAGTGTCGGGATAACTATCCACCAATATGTTATGAAAAAGGGAAGTAGTAATGCATGGTAAATATCGGAGTGTGTGTATAGATTGAAGGCTACAATGAAGATGTAGATGATCAGGCATGTGAGAGGAATGAGCCACCAGCGAAGGAATATCTCACGGAGAACGCGAAGCCATTGAGGACGTGGGTAGCGTTTGTCGTTAGTACCAAGGTCAAGGGATGGGGTATTGGTGGTTGTCGGAGGTTCATTTATCATTGGTTGTTCCTCTGGAGTTCAGGGTTGAGGTGAGAGAAGAGTAAAGCAAAGGCGTTGTCGCCCGAGAAGGATGAGGTGATGGAGTTGCCGAAGCAGGCAAGGGAAGTTCATATTCACAGATATACAACTCATGATGCATCCTCCCAATAAAGAATACGATTGTGGCTGGAAGGAGTATAGCATAGTAGGTGTTGGGAGACAAGCATATGAGGGATGTTGGGATGTTTGGGTACGGCAGAGTACATGGCGTAGTGAGCATGATGCCCGCAAGGGGCATCACTACTATATACGGGGGGACGTCGCTTCGCTCGTCCTGATCACAGGAGGACGTTGCGAGCGAGAGCGAGGACAATCGGGTATAGTAGTGACGACCCTTGCGGGCATCATGCGGGTGGGCGGTCGTCATGCGGGTAGGCGGGTAGGAGACCTGAGTAAGCGGCCAGGAGACAGAAAAGGAACATAGCATGGCGAAAGAACTGGAACATGAGGTAGCATACTACTACGATCTCTACCCCACTAAGGAGGACTTGATGGGGGTCACGTCCGACCATTCGACGCTGGTGCGCTACGTGATGGAGGTGCTGACCTTGTTCTTTGAGGGACAGGTTTGTGCGGTGTATGAAAATCTGAATTTCTACCAGACCGACTATTACAAAGAGGAACCCCTGGCTCCCGATATTGCGGTGATCAAAGGAGTCACCTTCCGGCGGACGAGAAGCTGGCGCGTGGGCAAGAGTGGCCCGGCTCCTCAGGTGGTCTTTGAGATTGCCTCCAAAGAAACGTGGCAAAAGGATTTGCAGGAGAAGCCGAGCAGCTATGCCCAGATGGGCGTCCAAGAATACTTTGCCTATGATCCCAATGACCCTCCTCTTCGCAGAAAGCCTGCAAGCAGGCTGCGGGGTTGGCGGCTTGACCCACTCACTCATCAGATGCAGGAGATGTCCTTGCGTCCAGATGGGACACTCTGGAGCATGCATCTGGAAAGCTTTTTGGTGCCAGATGGACCCTATCTGCGTCTTACTGATCCATACGGGCAACGTCGTCTGACCAAAGCTGAAGCTGAAGCCGCCGCCAGACAGATTGCAGATAGACGAGCTGAGGTCGAAGCCAGACGAGCTGAAGCCGAGGCGAGACGAGCTCACGCTGAGACACAGCGTGCCGAGGCTGAGGCCGCCGCTCGGCAGGCCGAAGCCAGACGAGCCGAGGCGGCAGAGAGACGAGCTGAAGCACTAGCGGAGAGATTGCGCTCCCTTGGGATAGATCCCGATCAGATATGAGGTATCTCTTTTTAGAGCGACTTTCCACGAAAACTCTGTGTAAGCCATCTTCTATGCGGGTGCGTTTCATTTTTTGGCATGGCTGGGGTAGCTGCGCGAGCCCAGCCACTACTAGACGACGTGCGCCCTTTGCGTCGTCTAGTAGTGGCTGGGCTTGCCCCCATAGGCGTTAACTTCAGCACTGCTGTCATCCTGAGCGAAGCGAAGGATCGGCGCTCGGCCCAGCCAGAGATCGTTCGCTTCGCTCAGGATGACAGGCTGAAGTTAACGCCTATGGGGCTTGCCCCAGCCATGCTCGCCTCCTTGCGCTCAAGGCAAAAAAATGAAACGCACCCCTTCTATGCTGGACATATCAAAAAGAAGGGACACACTGGACACAAAAACGCATCTGGCATAGCGGGATACTCGTCACGCTCCAAACCCTGAATGGCTTGCTCTAAATCCTCGATCAGGCTTTGTTCCTTGCGAGCTGTCAGTTTAATCGGAAATGTCTCGCCCGTACTCATGTTGTGGAAGTGCAGTTCCAGGCTCTGGGAGCCGTGCTGTTGACGATAGACATGCGCGTAGAGAAGTTCACGAGGGCCGATAGGGGGTTTGTCGTTGTGTTTACCAAAGCGGGTACGGACAAACTTCACGGGCTTTGCGCGTTGCGTAGACACCTCAACCCGATCTACAGGCACAGTGATGGTGCGACCTGCCACTTCTACGGTGAAACTGGAACCTAGCTCCCAGGAGGAGTCCCCGCTTTCCAGAAGTTTGCGGCGTATGAGTTCGGTGACTTCGTGTCCATGTTGCTCATAAATGTGGGCAAAAGGTAGGGCAGGTCCGCCCAGTTCTTGCCAGTGTTGAGTATACAGTTGTTGCGCTTCCTCCTGCGTGAACATGCGAGGAGCTTCCTCCTGTGAGATACTATCGTTGGCTATAAGCTGCTTTTGCAGGGCTTCGAGCGTTTTCTGGGTGGCTTGCCAGAAGAGTTGATAGGTGCTATCCTCCCCGTAGAAGCCATAGAGTGTACCATAGAGGTAGCGGCGGGGACATCTCTGGTAGTTTTCAATATCCGTTACTTTGAGCTTTTCGGGCTTCACGGCCTCCAGGAAATGTTGGCTTGGTTGTGCCGAAAATATTATTTCTGTCTCATCATCTTCTCCGTCTGGTGATGAAGTAGGCACATTATCCTCGTAACCTTCCCAGCGCAGGCGGGTCAGGCGTTCGGCAGGCAGACTAGCGAGCAGGGCATCAAGGTAGATCGAAGGTCTAGCCTTTTGTTTGCCGTGGCGCTCACTGTAGCTGAGCACGAGGTGATCACGAGCGCGGGTGACACCAACGTAGAAGAGGCAGGCTTCACCGCTTTCATGCACCGCTTTATCATCACTGCCGGAAGGCAGCATACCGCTTGGAGGCGGAACGGGATTGCTACGTGCCTGTAAAGGGAAGTTGCGCGAGATCAGGCCGGGGAGATAGACGATGGGAAACTCCAGCCCCTTACTGGCATGAACGGTCATAACGTGTATGACGTTGGCCTGTTCTGCGTTGTCGTCCTGTACCCCCTGTTGACGATTACCTCCATCCTGGCCTAATGAGAGCATGACCTGCAGGTAATCAAGAAAACCTTTAGCCTGCTCCCGAATAGTTGGTAGGGGAGCAGGTTTTTCGCCGCGTGCCTCCGCCTCCTGAACTTGCAAGGCGTGTAGTGCCTGCTGTTGCTGATCGTAGCGTCGCGCCAGTTGCAGGAAATCGCTATAATCGGTTAGCAGAGCCTGTTTGTGCTTATCCTGAGAGCCTTGTAAAAGAGTACGCAGAATCTCCGTCTCAACAAACAGATACTGAGCAAGTAACGACCAGACACTGGGAACACGTAAGAGGTTATGCATAATACGCGAGAGAGTACTGAGCGCGTGACGCCCCTCAGTACTCATAGCTAATGGAGCTGCGTCATCGAAGATAAGCAAGGCGAGCGAATGTTTCTGCTCACGTGCGCCCAGCAAAAGGGCTTCGAGATCATTTTGCGAGAGGGCATGTTCCGGCTGATGAGCAGCGCGTAAGATACCCATACCACTTTTATCAGCCAGGAGCAGCACGATGGATATAAGGTCTTTGATGTGCTGCTGGCCTAGCAGGCCGTGTGCTTCGATGACAGAGAAGCCGTTAGCAGCAAGAGCACGAGTAATTTTAGCAGCGCGTGCCCGTGTGCGGCATAGCACAGCGATATCAGCACAATTATAACCCTGCGCAAGCTTATAACGGATATCAGCGATCAGGCCAGCGATTTCATTGGTTCCATCGCTGGCTGCGGCCAGAGTTACATAGGCATCGGGATGGGTTGGTCGGGCTGACTCGTTAGCCACAGGTTGTGTATCTGTTCCCAATTCCAACTGCTGCCAGCGAAATGCCTCGGCCAGCTGGACGATATCGGGACGCGAACGATAGTTGCGGCTGAGTGGTAGCACTCTGGCACCGGGATAGTCTTCTTGAAAATTGGTGATATTGGCCGGGGAAGCTCCCCGAAAGCCATAAATCGCCTGGTTGGCGTCTCCTACCACCCATACATTTCGTTGCTCTCCCGCCAACAGGCGCAGCAACACGCCACTGGCGCGATTGATATCCTGAAACTCATCTACCAGGATATGCTGAAAACGTTCTTGCTGCTCACGACATACATCTGGAAACTCCTGTAAGAGTTGCACCACCAGCATAATCAGGCCACCAAAATCAGTATCCCCACGCCTGTGTAAGCCCTGCTCATAGAGCATATAAATATGGGCAACTTCCAGGGCTTTTTGCGCATGTAGCCCTGTCTCTTCATCCTGGGCCTGTGACAGCATAGCTTGAGCCAATTGCTGATACCGGTCCGCTGTTACCAGTTCATCTTTGGCACGCGAGATGGCTTTGAGGAAGTCGGAAAAATAGTGTGCCGGTGCAGCCAGATTGCGATAGTGAGACAGGCGCATCTCCTGAGCCATTTGGCGCAACAAGAAATAGCCTTCGGTCTCATCAATCAAAGCAAAATCGGGGCGCAGTCCCACTCTATCCCCACGTGTACGCAAGAGTTCAGCGCAAAAGGCATGGAAAGTACTCACCATCGGCATAGCGACATGCGACCCGCCCTGTGCATCTTCATGGCTATACAGAGCCGTTTCCAAACGTTCCTGCATCTCTTGAGCCGCCTTACGCGAAAAAGTTAGAGCCAAAATACGTTGCGGCTGTACACGCTGGGCCGAGACAAGATATTCAACCCGACCAATGAGCGTACTCGTTTTCCCACTCCCCGGCCCGGCTACGATCAAAGCTGGTGTCGCAGCTTCAATAGCCGCCTGTTGAAATGTATCATAGTGTTTTTCGGTCGAGGAGGGAGCTTCATTCGACCCTTGTGGTTGTTCTCGCGTAGGGGCGGGAGTGGTTGTGGAGTGGGGCTGGGGCCCTTGTGGCCGCCCGCCTTGGCCTACATCCTGTTTGAGCATTGCTGCCGCGTCTCCTTCCACGGGCGGCCACAAGGGCCCTCCCCCCTCATCCACACCGCTCCCGCCCCTACGCGAAGACAAGCCCAAGGGATGTTCCCCCTCATCCACACCGCCCCCGCCCCTACGCGAAGACAAGCCCAAGGGATGTCGTGCTGGTTCTCGCGTAGGGGCGGGGGGAGTTGTGGAGTGGGGCTGGGGCCCTTGTGGCCGCCCGCCTTGGCCTACATCCTGTTTGAGCATTGCTGCCGCGTCTCCTTCCACGGGCGGCCACAAGGGCCCTCCCCCCTCATCCACGCCACTCCCGCCCCTACGCGAGGACAAGCCAAAGGGATGTTCCCCCTCATCTGCGCCGCTCCCGCCCCTACGCGAAGACAAGCCAAAGGGATGTTCCCCCTCATCCGCGCCGCCCCCTCCCCTACGCGAGGATAACAGCAAAGGATGTTCCGCTTGCAGTTCAGTCAGCAAACCGGCGAGGCGGTTGAGCATGGCGGCGGAAGAAACATCAAAGATGCCGGCAAGTTGTGCTGGTGGGAGATGTTCGGCGAGGTAGAGAGAGTATACGCGTTCGATGGGCATGAGCAGTTCAGCAGCAAAAATATTGGCGGTCAGTTCGCGTTCGCTACGGGGATCATATATCTGACCGATGCCCAGGATTTCCTGGAGCAGTTCTTGTTGATCTTGTCCGATTACTTCTTCCTGTACATCCGGTCGTTGACATGGATCGTTAGCAGAGAGAGCAGGTGTATTGACTGATGTATAGCTGTTCAGTGTCATATTGTAGCGTAGTTGGACAGAAGTATGCGTGGCATGCAGCATAGCATGGCCCAGTTCGTGAGCAAGCGTAAAACGGCGTAGGGTTTCTGGAAGATCGCGGCAAAGCCAGATCAGATCTTCATTTGGCTCCAAGAACCCATAGGTACCCTGTGGATAATCGTGTGGATGAAATGTCTCAACATAGAGGCCAAGCCAAGCCACGATATCATCTATAGGAGTACAATCATTGCTCCACTGTGGGTGTGCAGTCCGATAGTTCAGCAGAAGCTGGCGTGCGGCGGCTACTGCTGTTGTGCGTATACGATCATCCATAGCGATCCCTATCTACCAAAATAGCATATAAGTTGATGTTGCCTTGCCCATTGTATCACAAACAGGTTTTTGAGCAATATCTGCTTCGCACAATATTCCCTCTGTTTGGTATAATTGGGAATAATCAGATTGCTATCAGTACACCAGTGCCATATTGTCTTTATAAAGGAGCTGCCTGCGATGAACTCTTCTATAGAAATGGCTTCAAGGGAAATATTAGAGAAAGCAAAGTTGGGAACAGAAACACCGCAGGATTGGGTGGTGTTCCCGTTGTTGCGCCAGAAGTTGCTGTTGGCTATGGCTGGTTGGATATTTGGCATTATACTCGGATTAGGTCTGTTCGTGCTACTGGGATCAATTGTCATTCCCTACAATTACCAACATGGGGTGGGTCCTGCCATCTTTAGCACGCTTCTGCTCGGCCTCCTGCTTTTTGTTGGTCTGGGCAGCATGTGGGCCTTATGGATAGATATACGCCGCCTGCAACAGAGCGATACTCACCTGCTCGTGATCACACCCAATGACTTTGTCAAGCAAGAGGGGAAGAAAATTATCCATGTGCCCTTGATGCACGTACGCCATGTCACCGCACGCGGTGCCCGGCCTCCAGAGAAGGGGCAAAGAGAGAAAACCATCCCCAACGCAAGCGAGAACCTTACAGGGGTCTTCTTCGGGCGTGCTGTCACGCCTTCAGGTATACGCCGGAGGCGTCAGCGCATGCGTGCTCCGACGACGCTGGCCTTTATCGACTCGCGCACCGATAACGAGATTATGGTTGTTACTGATGAAGCGTATGGTGATCCCTTTACGATTGCCGCCTTTTTGAAAGAATATGCCACGAGAGCGCAGGATATTGCCTGAAAGAACCATAGGGGAGAGACAAATGCTACTTGCTATCGATATCAGTAACACCAATATCAAAATAGGTCTCTATAATGGTGAAACTATGCAACACCGCTGGGTGGTATCGACCGCACGCCAGCGTACCACCGACGAATATGCCATGGTGCTCGCCGACCTGGCACGCCACGCGGGCTATAGTCTCACCGATATCGATGATATCATTATTTCGAGCGTGGTGCCGCCGCTTACCCCTGTCTTTCAAGAACTCGCTACCCGCTATTGCGACAAAGAGGCCCTCATAGTTAGCTACGCCCTCGATTTAGGTGTAGGTTTGCGTATCGATAATCCCTGGGAACTGGGAGCAGACCGTATTGTAACCACACTCGCCGCCTATCATCTCTACGGTGGCCCCGCCATCGTCATCTCCTTCAGCACAGCCACCACTTTTGACGTCATCTCAGCCGAAGGAGATTTCCTTGGCGGAGCTATTGCGCCCGGCTTGGTGATCTCTGCCGAGGCTTTGAGCAGTGCCGCCTCACGCCTCTACCGTGTAGATTTGACACCGCCACGCTCAGCCCTGGGCAAAAACACGATTGATAATATGCAATCCGGTATTATCTACGGCCACGTTGGTCTGGTACAGGGTCTGATCAGTCGCTTACGCCGGGAGATACCCAATGTGACCGAGGACAGCGAGGTAAAAATCATTGCCCACGGGGGTTTGGCACAGTTAATGGCCCCGCTTATTCCTGAGATCCAGTATGTCAATCAATATTTGCCATTAGAAGGGCTACGCTTGGCGTATATGAAGCTGAAGCACGAGTATAAATAGATCAGATATCTTATACACGAAGTCCATATATGCGAGCGAACATGGCCACCCCTCCCTTCCTCTCCATGATGGCCGCAAGGGCCATCACTACTATACACGTATGCGTCAGCCTACGAAGCCGAGGTATAGTAGTGATGGCCCTTGCGGCCATCATGCTCACCATGCCGCTTGTCTAAGAGGCATGCCACAGAGAAACTTCTGATGAACAATTACTGCTCTGCTCCAGAATGGTAAAGGAACAACAGACGATGGCAACTCTCTTGATTCTCGGTACGTGCTTCCTTGTGATTGTCGCTGGTGTTTATCTGGTCAGGCTGCTTAGGTGGGAAAAAATCCGCAAACTGCAACACCAGGGGAAACGGGTTCTCGCCATTGTAACAAGCGTCCAGCTAGAATGTGAGGAGCGAGGACCAGCAGAGTTTCCTCTCCTCAATTACTGTTACTATATCGAAGCGGAGTGGACCGATCCCCAGACGGGAAACACCTACCTGTTTAAGAGTAACCGCCTAGCGTCTAGCCCGAAAGAATACAGCCCAGGAAGGTTCGTCCAGGTGCTGATGGATCCCAACCGTCCCACACGCTACGTGATGGAATTGCCAGAGTATGACGAGTAAGCTTCCTGCCAGAAGCGCTTGTCGGTTCCGTTGGGGGACAGAAGGGCGAGCTGCATCATATTCTACCGAAAACGGGGTGGGTGAGCTATTACATCAAGGGGCCGGAGGATGTAGCGGGAGCGGTGGAGTTGTGCCAGAGGTCAATGTGTGCGCTCTCCTTGGAGAGACCGCGTGGCCAGAGGCGATCCACCAGTATGCGTATGCCATCGCTCACCTCTGGTTCGTCGTACGCACGCTTGAGTGCTAACGACAATGTCTGCTTTGCCATGCATGTTGCCTCTTTTTATTGCTCTGAACCTAGGAACATCGTCACACGATGTATTAAATTATACCATCTGATACTCTTCCATCGCAGAGCAACTGACCGAGCACGGTTCATGTCCCGAGCTTAGCGATCTTCGATAGCCTTCGGGGCATCGGTTTCGCCGTAGCCTCGCAAATCGAGAGCGACCGCGTGATGGTCAGCGTCAGCAAGCGCGGGAAGTTGATGTCTCCACGAGTGCCACAGTTCGGGGAACCCGTGGAGCAGGACGACCAGGGACCCTGTCCCGCCTAGATCAAGACCCACCTTATCTCTCTTGAGCAGTTCATCATAGCCCAAGGAGCGGAAGCGTTCGCTTTCCTGCCGCTGGTAACGGGTCTCGGGATGGTAACAGGCCCCAAAATCGTCGAGGTGAGCGCGAGTCAGTGGATTGGTGCGAAAAGTGAAGTTTTGATTGGTACGCAGGTCATAGACCCACAATCTCTCAACGCCTGGGTCGGCGGAAAAGCATCCATCAGGCAAGAGCGAATGGACCGTCTCAAGAGCCGTGTAGCAAGCGTGGCCTGCGAACCACTTACCCGGACAAGGATGGAGCCTCTACCTCACTGAGGAGACCCTCGTTCCCGCGCAGATGCACCTCTGATAAGAGGGAGGCGAAGGAGCGCTTCTTCGCCTCCGTACTCAGCGGGCACTTTTTGTCCAGGGAGTTGCTGGACTCGTGAGTCTATGTGTGCGCCTCGAAAGGTTGCGGCACTCCGGTGCGCCCGTCGGCCCACGCTATGTAGAGCTTTGTACCGGTAGAAGGAGTACCAGGCTTGGCGACGATGTAGTTGTCTGTGTAGTCACCGAAATTGGGGAAGAATGGAAAGGCCGTCACTTTGAGCCAGTCGGTTGCTACTGTGGTCACGAGGATATTGCTGCCGGGTGTGCTTGTGGTACGAGGATCGACATCGAGTGCCGCAACCACGTTAGTAAGCGTTGTCGTTGGCGAACGGCGTTCATACCACGAGACGTTCAAGTTGCCGTTCTGATCGGCATTGCGCAGAGCTGGCAAGAAATGCAGGCCGCCAGTTGCACGGCTATTGACCCGCACGGGCGCACTCTGAATTGGTGCAAGGCTTCCCAGCGCAAAGCTCTGGAGTAAGATGTCGCCGAGTGGATGCACGCCCGCGTCATTCCAGACGATGCTTACTGTCCCTGCCTGGTCGCTCACAGCGATACGTGGAAAGTCCTGCGCAGGGAAGCGAGTATAGCCGGAAATGAGCGCGGCCAACATAGTGACCACATTGACAGCATTGCTCCCTGCTGGGCCACTGCAGGATGAGGCAGGCAGCGTCAAACAGGTGAAGGGGATATACTTCACCACGTTCTGGGTCGGGGTGGTGTTGCAGCCAGGAACAAAAACGTCAGTCAACAGGTTGAACTCATACGCGACGTAGACGGCACCAGTCGCAACGTCCACAGTTGGGTAGGCCCCTTCGTTCTCACATTTGGGACCAGGAGCCACTACGAAGTAAGGGGAACCCGGATGAGTTTGTGTGCCCCTGCTGCCAGGTTCGCAGACTGGTTGGCCTGCTGTGCCGCCGCTCGGTCCAGTTCCACCACCTGGTGTGCCAATGTCACAGACTGCCAATTCGATTTGCCCGAATGCCAGGTTGTCGGGAGGCGGTTTGATGCCGAACTCGGTATAGGACACATACAATCGGCCTTGCACAGGGTCAATCGACAGGTAATCTTTGTCGAGGAAGCTACAGAAGGTGCCGAAGGGGAAGACCCGACACTGCGAGCTCGCCGCGGCAATAATAGGCTGGCTGCAGCTAATGCTGGCAGTTGCACCCGTTCCGCTCGCTTTACAGGCGTTAATGGCCACAAAGGTGCGAGCGTCCTTCGGTGGGCCTGATGGAGAGAAGACAGGAAAGTACAGGCTGCTGATGTAGAAGTAGGCCGAGCTACCAGAGCGCCAGGCCTCGACACCTGGGTCGCCAGCGAGGAGGTCCGAGGAGCAGTTGGGGTTGGGCGGGCCACCTTCGTCTACAAAGGAGGCACCACCATTAGCCGAGAAGCCAAAGCCTGTTCCCTCCTCTTTGTTCAGAGGCGCAGGACATGCGGTGGTGACGAAAGCGGTCACATCATTCCACGCCTCGACAACATAGGGACCAACAGCTGCAATAGACGTTTCTGATTGTCCATAGCCGCGTACGCCGGATGGCGAGATATCCTCAGCTGGATCGGCAGCATTGACATTCGAGCCGAATGCGCGGGTGGTCGGAGTCATGATGTTCGAGGAAGTCGGTCGGGGCGGGTTGCACCACATCCTGACTGCTGTTGATGCCCAAAGACTCGTGCCAATCTTGCCACAAAGTGGGTGAGTGTTCGCGGAGGAGGCAAGTGTTTGCCCGGCAGCAGATGCCGTCCGCGGGCGAAGGATAGAGGTGGTCAGTGGGAGTGCGAGAGCAATCACCATGACCAATGTAGTAAGCATGAGGATTCGTTTCGGCATGTTCAAACCTCCCTTTCAAAAGGAAAAGTTGCTACGATCGTCAAAGCCCCCACGAGACGTTGTACAGAGGACAGACAAAAGAGTTGTGCCGAATAAAAAGTAAGGAAGCTTACACTTAAAAACAATACTCCCCCGAATTATTTACCATAGTAAAGTATAAGTAATACTTGCTGTACTGTCAAGCGATAGAGATACGAATTTTTCAAAAATCGAATACTGGCACGCTATGAACCCAATAAACTTCAAACAAGCAGTAATATATAACATACCCCTTGCTAATTGCATTCTCTCTATCTTTTGGGTAACATACTTTAAGTGAAAAATTTATCGCTACTTCAACTTTTGAAGCACTGTAAATGTCTACATAAAAACTCTTCACGTTGCCAAACGCTTAAGGAACACACGATCATGACTGGCATCGCCGAACAAATCTCACACGAATTGCTCTCCTGGCCCGGCGTCACCGTCCAGCCGCACCGTTTCGGCGGTCTTGAATTCCGGTTGAATGGACATGAGTTGGGGCATTTACATGGTAGTAGGCAAGCCGATCTGCCATTCTCTGTAAAAACAAGAGAGGAGCTGGTGGCTGCTGGGAAAGCTTCACTGCACCATATATTACCTGAGACGGGATGGGTGAGTTATTACATTAAGGGGTCGAAGGATATAGCAGGAGCAGTGGAGCTGTTTCGGATGAATTATGAGCGATATGGGAGAGGGGGATAAAACGCACGTGCAACCTCAAGGGGGTAGGTGCATTCAATCAGAGCAGCATCGACAGAAAAATACCCCAACAGATGAGCTAGAGGCCATCTCACCAGATTGGGCCTGCATTTTCTAGCAAGCAGGCCCACTTAATATGGGGAAGAGGCAGCAGGTCTTGGCGAGGCCTGTCAGGAAGCCGTATATCGGGTTAGGAGCTAATCTCAGCTTCTGTTGTTTCGCCTCCACTCCCCTCCTCCCTGGCTTTCCAAGACCGTACAATCAGAAGCGGGCGTTTCGTTGCAAGCAGGACACGCTCGGTTATACTACCCACCACCCAGCGTTGGATCCCACTACGTCCATGTGTTGCCATCGCAATAAGATCGTAGTCCGCAGACTCTCCCTCCTCTGCCACTCGGAGAATGCCATGTGCCACGTCTTCATCGGTCACGACGGACCAGGTGATCGCGGGCTGGTGGGTCCCTGCTAGGTCATGACGGAGCTGGTCAGCGACAGTACTAAGGTACGTGGTTGCCTGGGACAGGGCTTGTTCTCGCGCCTGAGGCTCGAGGTGCTGGCCTGGCTCACTGTCAGCCGCAGGCAGTTCTACGACACAAGTCAGATGCAATACTCCCGTTTCAGAAGTGGATAACGCCATGATGAGGTCTGCGGCTGGAACCAAGGCCTCCTCGGCGAGTGCCGAGCCATCCAGTGGCACCAATCCACGGAACAACCGGGCCATGTCTGAATAGGCACGAACCAGCTGAGGTCCTCCTTCACGCAGCACCAGGACAGGGACGGGACTTTGACGCGCTACTTTCTGGACCGCACTCCCCAGGGCCCAACGCCTCAAGCCTGTCCGCCCGTGGCTACAGAGGAGAATCAGATCAGCTTGCTGCTCATGCGCCACAGCCAGAATAGCCAGTGCCGGCGCGCCCCGGACCACTTGGATGGTTTTCTCGACCCCATCCAGATCATCGGATTTGGCCATATGTTTGAGGTAATTTTCCGCCTGAATCTGTTGCACATCGAGCAAGTCCGAAGTAAAGGCCCTGGTCTGCGCCAGATATTGACCGTAGGTGGCCGGGAAATTCACGACTTGCATCAACACGACTGTTCCACCCGAGCCACGTGCTATCCATCCAGCAGCGGGAAGGGCACCCTCTGCACGAGCTGACCCATCGAGTGGAACTAGAATGCGTTTAACCATGCTCTTGCTCCTTTCGAAAGCTCCCTTTCGGTCCGTTGCAACAGGGAAGTCGAAGCAACGAGGTAATGGGAGAAAGTGATCTTGCTTCTTTGAGACCTCGGAGAAGTCCCATGCCAATACCCATTATACATCTGGCTCGCCATGTTGGCCAGTTCATGCATATGATTATAGGCACGCTCTATGGTGGCGTCTATCTCCCGGTGCTCTTAATGGTCAGAGGTATCGTCACACAGGGGCAGGTCACCGGCCATGTGACCAGACGCCAGAGGAAGGGGTACAGAAGGTTCTCACAGATCATCCCCTCGGCTCCTGGCAGCCGGTCTGCTACGATCCCTATAATCCTGATAATGTCAGACGAGGCCATCGCCCACTCGGTCTTGGTCCCATGCTGTCACTGCTGTTCTCCATTGGGCTGAGTCTGGGACTGCTGTTTTTACTCTCGCTCATGTGGAATATGGTCTAAATCAGGTTCCATGCTGTTTAGGCTACAGGAGAATGGGAATTCAAAATCCTATGACTCGTACCATAGGACAATCATGCCCCGGCCTAGCGTGTGGCTGAAGAGATTGAAGCCCAGAAATGCCGGCGTAGCGTCCTTGTCGAGACCAAGTGACTCAACGTCAACAGCATGCACAACAAAGTAGTAGTGATGTTTACCATGACCAGCAGGCGGTGCTGCACCAATATACCCAGCCAATCCAGCATCATTTCGGAGCTGAAATGCGCCTTTGGGAAGGCCTGAGCCGTTCTGGTCCCCGGCTCCACGAGGAAGTTCAGTTACGTCTGCAGGGATGTCCACTACTGCCCAGTGCCAAAAGCCGCTAGCAGTGGGTGCGTCAGGGTCGTACGCGGTCACGACAAAACTTTTCGTTCCGCCTGGAAATCCACGCCATGACAGGTGGGGTGAAATATCCTCTCCGCCTGCGCCGAAGATACCGCTGACGTGCGGCATAGGCATCTTCTCGCCGTCTCGCGCATTGTCGCTAATCACTTCAAATGAGGGAACCTTTGGCAGGTTTTCATAAGGGTTGTAATTCATTATAAATAAAGCTTCCTTTCTTAGAGTTTCGAATTAACCAATCCGTAGACGCTCTACCCTATCATGTAACCCAGCACTATGTCAAGAGATGGGCTTCAAATCTCACAGATTAGCGGCTGGCCCAGCACATTCCACGTTGCATGATTGTCAGAGCCTCTGGCACATCAAAATCACTTCTCACATGTCCAAGAGACGAGTAAAAGACGCGTCCCTGGCCCCACCGTTTCTTCCACACCACAGGCATGACACATCCATCAATCCACGGTGCATACTCGCCGGTGAACGTCGTCGTCGCCAGAACTTCATTCAAAGGATCGACGTGCATATAATACTGCTCCTTTTTCTGGCTCATGTCCATCCCATCCACCCCATACGAGTAACGCTAATTTCATCGGTTTTTCCTCTCTCAAGTTAAACAAAGACTACCGAATCCTCAACACTCCGGCATGTTCGCAAGGCTTCTGCGCTGGAAGTTGAATGCGCAACCCGTCCGTATCGCGTGTCCAGGCTAACGGTTCCACTGAACCGAGCAGTTCCACACTGATAATCGGTTGTGGATACAGTTCATTCCCTTCGGCGAGCGTTTTTATCAGCACACTCTCCTGCTCTGGCCAGGCCAGAACGGTGGCATAAAGTGTCTCACCCCTGGCCGTGAAGCGGATATCCTGGCTGGTGAAAGGCTCCTGTTTCGCATCACTAAAATTGCCTTCCACAATCTGCGTCGGCCCCTCACCGAAGGTTTTCCAGGGATGGGTATCATAGATAGCCTCGCCGTTGACTGCCAGCCAGCGTCCTATAGCAAGGAGAATCTCCGTATCCTGTTTGGGAATCGTGCCGTCGGCACGCAGGCTAATGTTCAAGAGCAGGGTGCCGTTTTTGCTGACCACATCGACCAGATCACCAATGAGCGAGAAAATCCTTTTATAGCGCAACGAATCCACATAGCCCCAGGAATTGTAGGCAATCGATGATCTTCCTTCTTTTTCTACTGGTGGTCATGCTCTTCTTGTGTCTGTTTTCCCATCGTGAGCGCACGACTTGCAGAAACTGCTCCAGCCCTAAGTTCAATCGACAAAGGCCCTCTGCCAAAAGACAGTTGCTACACCGCACGCCGAACAACTGCAGTTCCAACCGCTGGCTCCGGCACATGAGTCTTGGGTTCTAGTCGTCCTTGCGCATCTCTTCTCCACTCTCCTCTCAAGGGTAGGTTTTTGCCATGGCGAGAGGCATCGCGGAGGGGCAGGAGCGGCGTGGGGTGGGGTAGGGGCCCTTGTGGCTGCCCGTCGTGCCTCGTGGAGAGTGGGCCCTTCCATCCCCCACGGGCGGCCACAAGGGCCCCTACCCCACATCCACGCCACTCCCGCCCCTCCGCGAGGTGGCATCTCTGCTCCCCAAAAACCTACCCCTGAGAGTCTCCACTCTCTCCCCGCGCTCGTGCGAGGATCTCCTCGACGACCGCGGTCTTGGCATCAGCGTAGTTCTGCGTGTACTTCCAGTCCTTGCGAGCAAGCTCACGCTTGGTGCGCTCGTAGAGCCGACGATCGGATGTATTGCTGCGCAACCAGTCGCGGAAGAGCAGCATGCGCTCGATCTCTGGGCAGCCCGGCGAGAAGACATGGAGATTGACGTCCGTGTCCGGCCCCTTGAACACGCGGTGCTCGTACCAGTTCGGCTCTCGGATTTGCAGTACATAGGCGGCAGCCTCCAAGGCCGGGACATAGGCAGGCTCGTCTGCCGAGTCCGCGACTACGAGCAGCACGTCGATTCTCGGTTTGGCAGCCAGCCCTGGCACCGAGGTTGAGCCAACGTGTTCGAGCAACAGCACCCGCTCACCGAGCGCAGTCCGGATCCGCTCGGCCTCGCGCTGAAAGAGCTGAGGCCATTGGGGATCGTAGTCGACGATGTGGATAAGCCCGACCAGTGGCGCGGGCTCTCCGACATAGACAGCTCGAATCTGCTCCTCAGTCATTGCTACTTGCGAAGCAGCGTGTGCCTCTGCTCCTCTGTTTGCCCCTTCTGACGCATTTCCGGCTGGGTTGTCGGTCTCAGACATGTGCCTCTCCTTTCATTCTTGCTGCGCCTGATCAGGTGGAATAGGCCTGACCTCCACAAGGGAGGTCACTACATTTTCTCCAGGATACGTTGCGCCTGTGGCACCAGATAGATGCCATTCCTCAATGACGATGAAGGGCTGGCCTACGAACCTCTTACCTGGGCAAGGATGGAGCCTCTACCTCAATCAGCAGACCCTCATTCCCTCGAAGATGCACCTCTGAGAACGGAATGAGTCCCTCACGGTCCAAGTGCGTGGAGAGGAGGAGACGCCCCTGACCTTGTCCTGGTAGCGTCACGACTTGGTCTTGCGCTGAGAAGTTGAGAGCTACCAAGCAGCGCTGATCGGCGTGCTGGCGCAGGTAGACGAAACAGGCGGGATTGGGCTGCTCAAGGGATTGCTGCGAACCGATGATGAGCGCAGGGAGAGTTCGCCGCAGGGTCAGTAAGGTATGCACCAGAGTCAGAAGGGAGCGCGGATCATGCTGCTCAACAGCCACGTTGTAGGTCTGGAAGTCGTCTGCGACGGGTAACCACGGCCTCACTCCAGGGGGACAGAAACCCGCGTTGGGACTGGTCTCCCACTGCATTGGGGTACGTTGCGGGTCACGGCTATGCTCAGGATGCTCCTTTCCTTTTGGATCATGCATCAACTCTAACGGAACCGCGATGTTCTGCATCCCCAACTCATCACCATAGTAGCAGGTTGGGGTGCCGCGCAAGGTGAGTAACAACATCTGGGCTATGCATGCCTGCTCCCTTCCTACACGCGTGGCGATGCGAGAGCGGTCATGATTGCCCAGGACCCAATTGGGCCAGGCACCTTGGGGCAGCGCTGCTTCGTAGTCCTCGACCACCTGGCGAATGGTGTGCGCTTCCCAGGTTGGCATGGTCACCAATTGGAAATTGAAAGGCAGGTGAGCCTCGTCAAGTTGCTCACCATAGTACGGCATCAGGCGTGCTAGCGGCAGATAGAGCTCGCCGATGAGCACGCGCTCGCCATAGTGATCCAAAACCGTACGCATCTCGCGCACGATCTCGTGTATACCCGGCTGGTCTTCAGTGTAGCGTCCTATCTGACGGGTATTGGGGGGATCACCTGGCTTCCACTGTGGATTCATCGGGTTATCACGGAATTGCTCATCTTTGAGCAGCACCCAGAGGACATCGACGCGGAAGCCATCAACACCCCGGTCAAGCCAGAAGCGCAGGACATCGTACATGGCTTGGCGCACCTCTTGATTGCGCCAGTTGAGATCAGGCTGCTTCACATCGAACAGGTGCAGGTAGTATTGCCCGGTCTGCTCGTCGAATTGCCAGGCCGACCCGCCAAACCGGCTCGTCCAGTTATTGGGGGGACCGCCATCAGGAGCAGGGTCTCGCCAGATGTACCAGTCGCGTTTCGCGTTGGTGCGGCTCGCCCGTGATTGCTGAAACCAGGGATGCTCATCGGAGGTATGATTGGGCACATAGTCCACGATGAGCTTGAGGTGACGCTGGTGCGCCTGCTCAAGCAAGGTGTCCAGGTCTGCCAGGGTTCCGAAGAGCGGATGCACATCGCTGTAATTGCTAATATCATAGCCGAAATCGGCCATGGGAGAGGGGTAGATGGGAGAAAGCCAGATGGCATCAACACCGAGCCACTGCAAGTAGTCCAGCTTGCTGCTGATACCAGGGAGGTCTCCTATCCCATCTCCATTGCTATCGAGAAAACTGCGCGGGTAAATCTGATAAATCACACCTGTTTGCCACCAGGAGTGCGTTTGTGTCATGGGTTATTGTGTTTCTCCTCTCGTAGGCTGTTTTTGTAGTATATCATCTTGACTGCACAATCGTGAACTGCTCTCGTGGCTCGGCAGATATTTGGAGAGAATGCCTGTCATCCCTTCGCTTCTCTCAGGGCAGGCTCTGAGCGCAGCGAAGGATCTGGCTCGCCGTCGGCAGAGATCCTTCGCTGCGCTCAGGATGACAGGCAGGACACCACTCGGGTCCGCTCACGGGAAGTCTTATCTCCAAATGTCTGGTGGCTCGGCGTCACTGTAGAGGTTCATTTGTGTTATGATACAATATGTGCGAGCCCTATAGATGTAGACCTCGCTGCCTGACCGGGAAGCACCAAAAATCTCTCACCAAAAACATTCTCCTCTCGTCGTTTTCAGCATAAGAGGTTTATTGAGTATGAGCACACAGATTCTCTGCCAAGTTTCTGGCAGAAACTTTCATTCATCGACCATTGCTCTTTGGAGATAAAAAGAAATATGCAAGCTTCTCCCTATGCTTCTTATAACCAGCAGCCATCCGCGAACGGGTGCGGGGGCTGGCTGCCCATTTTCGCCATCATCGCCATAGCTTGTCTCATCGTTGGCTATATTCAGTTCCACCATTTCCTGGTGTATCAGACCTACGAGCAGGGCAGGTGTACCATCCAATTCGGAACCGTTCAGACTCATAGCAGCAAAAGTGGGAAGTCTTGGACGGTGGATATGGGCTACACCCTCTCTACCCAGCAGGGGCAGCAGGTCGCTGGCACAGGCTACGATCTGCCAGCGACCACCTTTTCCTCACGTGCGGATGCACAAAAGATTGTAGAGAGCTATCCTGTCGGCAAGCAATTTCCCTGCTGGTACAATCCGCAGAAGCCAACAAGTGCCGCGCTGGTTCTCCACAGCAGTTCGTTCCTTGATTTTCTCCGTGCCACTTTCTGGTTCAATATAGGCTTTACCGTGGGCCTCTGCCTGGCTCTCTTTGTCATTTTAGGCACGCTCTACGGTGGCTTCTATCTCCCGGTACTCTTAATGGTCAGAGGCATCGTCACGCAGGGGCAGGTCACCGGCCATGTGACCAGACGCGTGAAGCGGAAGCGCAGATCCCCTCGGCTCCTGGCAGCCGGTCTGCTACGATCCCTATAATCCTGATAATGTCAGACGAGGCCATCGCCCACTCGGTCTTGGTCCCATGCTGTCACTGCTGTTCTCCATTGGGCTGAGTCTGGGACTGCTGTTTTTGCTCTCGCTCATGTGGAATATGGTCTGACTGGTGTGTCATTGTTCTTCTGCAACAATCCTTCATAGGCATCGCCCTTCACATCGGTGTTGAGCATCGTCCAGGTTTCGCGGTTGATCAGGTCCACAATTATGCGTGGATGTCAGACATCTATCTTTTGACCCCACGGATATAGCGCACCGTAATGGTACCGATCAGGCAGTAGGCGATGGACATGGCAAAAAGCAACTGGAAACCAAGAACAGGCTGGCCAGAGCGGGTAAAGCTATCGGTGAGCGGGCCTCCAAGAATAGGCGCGATAACCTGGGGCAAGGAGAGCGAGATATTCCAGACACCCATATCCTTTGCATAGTTGTGATACGATGGCAACACATCAGCCACCAAGGCCCAATCTACACTGATATACGCGCCGTAGCCGAGCCCAAAGATGGCCCCTGCTGCCAGCACAATGGGCAGCGATTGTGTGACGATGAAAATGAGCCCTACCAGTGCCATGAAACCACCAGCGATATAGACCATGCGCTTGCGCCCGAAACGGTCGGAGAGCCAACCCGCCGCTAGCGAGCTTACCAAGCTGGTGAGCGAGAGAATGATGATGAAGTTTGTAGTCTGCTGCTCGGGATGGGCCGCTTTGACAGCATCACGCATGTAAAACTGCAGGAAATCCTGCACGGTATAAATACCCAGCATCATCACCAGGCGTGTCAGAAGCACCCAGGCAAAATCGGGGTCGCGCCGCGGATTGAAGTCGAAGAGCCGCAAGATGCCAATGGTGGCGATCACCTCAAGAACGACCTGCTGCACATCTCCGCTAATCGCTACATTGGCGATGCGCAGTGTATTCCACAAGACCATAACACTCCAGGCAATGCCCAGCGCCACGAGCGTACTTCCAACGATGAGGATGACAGAACGGCTCAGCCAGGAGGGTCTCTGCTGCCTGGGTGCCTGTAGTGACTCTGCTGCCGGCAACGGCTGTGGAGCTGTTGCCGGGCGTAGATTCGCAGCGGCCTGTTGGGCTTCTAGCTCGGCCATTTGTGCCGATGCGCTCCTTCGTTCGCGTACAGACACAATGGTGATAAGCATCAGCGCTACCAGGACGGCGATGATGATACCGTACGTGAGCCAGAGCCCCTGCTGGTAGGCCGAAAGCGGCTTAGAGGCATCGATAAACATACCGGCGATAATAACACCTCCAATGGTGCCGGCGATAGAGAGCAGACCCATCACGCCCGAGGCCAGACCACGCTGTTCCTCGGGCACGATATCCGGCAACAAGGCATGAAACGGCGCGGTCGCGGCATTATTGGAGAACTGGACGATGACATAGGCGATAGCGAGCGAGGGAATATTGGGAGCCGCTGCCATCCAGATCAGGCCGCCAACGTTGACCAGCGTGCCAAAGAGGATATACGGACGGCGGCGACCCCAGGAGGCCAGTCGTCCACGTGTCCGATCGCTGAGCATACCGAATAAAGGGTTAGCGAAGAGCGAGACAAATGCCCCCGGAACAAGCACGAAGGCCAGCGCCTCGCCTTTGTTCAGGTCGCCAGCAATCTTGAAAACCTGGCTGGGAAGAATGATAATACCAAGGGCAGACCAGTGAAAGTTGAGAGCAAGCCAGAAAATACTGATAGCTAGAATTTGCGTCCAGCCGAGTTTGGGGAGAGCAATCGTCAGGCGGCGCGGGGCGGCAGCGCCTTCGCTTCCATGCTCTAAAGTAGCCATAGTCGATACCTCCTGGTCTGCTTCCTGATTTTGTGCTATAGCATACAACAAAATATACGTCAAAAGAAGGGGGAATAGCCCACTCTTGGCAAATGTTCTTCTATACATCAGTATCCAACAGACCAACTCAAAGGAACACACGATCATGACTAGCATAGCCGAACAAATCTCGCACGAACTGCTCTCCTGGCCCGGCGTCACCGTCCAGCCTCACCGCTTCGGTGGCCTCGAATTCCGCCTCAACGGCCACGAGTTAGGGCACCTACACGGTAATCGACAAGCCGATCTCCCCTTTTCCGTGAAGACCAGAGAGGAACTGGTGGCGGCAGGCAAAGCCTCGCTACATCATGTTCTACCAGAGACAGGGTGGGTGAGTTATTATATCAAGGGGCCGGAAGATGTGGCGGGAGCGGTAGAGTTGTTTCGGTTGAATTATGAGCGGTATGGAAGAGGGGCATAAAACGAGCGTTCAATCTGAATGTTGTTTGTCGAAATTCGGTTCTTGGACATATTCAGTGTGCTCGCTTGCTTTCTCTGACAACCGAGCAGACCTCTGCGCAGAAATGATGAAGGTGTTGCTCCTTGAGAGGTGGCTTCGCCACCTCAAAGTGGGAGGGACGGATCACGAGGCGCTCGTGCGATGTCCTGTGCCTGCTCACCACACTGGAGGTCATGCGTCTGTTACGTGCGCAAGCCTGAGCGGATTTCCCATTGGCGTTCGATGGGAGCGCCCAGCTCAGGTTGACAAGAGCGGGAAATTGATCACGCTACCCAGTAGTGATTGACAAAGAGGATCACATTGAACGCAAAAAGCGGCAGCGCCAATGCCAGGTAGAGCATATCGACATAGGCCCGTTTCCAGACGGCGATGCCGATAATGAGCGGAAAAATCACGATCATGTAACGCGGCACCGCCGTCAACGTTGTGCCCTGGATATAGCAGAGCGGGAGGATGATCATGACCAAGGCAAAGAGGTTATAGTGCAGTGGCAGACGCCGCCAGCTTAGAGCAAGCACGATCAGAGGAATAACTGTGAAGGCGAGATCTAGAACGTTCGGCGGTGGGGGAACAAAGAATGTCCTGATATTCACCAAGAATGCCCTGATATTATAGTAGAGCCCTACCCACGGGGGGACAAAAGGACGATGCCAGCTTGTAGCTTCCGCGACACTGAAGAGCAGCGGATTTCCCATCGTGTAGCCCAGGTAGATCATATAGGTCACCAGCCCCAAAGGAATGAGCAGAAGCGGCGCGAAGGTCGCTAGCTTCTGCCGCCAGCCTGTCTCCTTGAAACGACCAGGGAGCAGAAAGTGCTGGACATACACCACCAGGAATGGCACGCCCAATAAGATCCCAGAAGAGCGGGTCATCGCCGCAAAATAACCGCACAGGCCTGCCAGCCACCAATCCAGCGTGCCTGCGCGCTGCAAAAACAGAAACGCACCCAGGATCAGCAGCAGAAAGAGCGATTCGGCATATCCCGCGAAGAAGAACAGCGCATAAGGATAAAATGCCAGGAAAAAGAGCGCTTTTTGCGCCACCTGAGCATCAAACGCTCTACTAATGAGCTTATAAAAGACGACGAGCGCTAGGTAGAAAAACAGATTTGCCAGGATCAGGCCAGCGATATAATAGGCTGTGGTCGAACCGCCCAGAGGCAGGCCCAGCCAGTGAATGAGCAGCGGCCAGAGCGGAAAGAATGCAGTGTCGCGCACGCTGGTATATCCACGCGAGGCAACGCCAATATACGAGAAGACATCATAGCGTAGCCATGACATAAAGCAATCCTTCAGATTCAGCCCACAATTATGCCGCCCACTCCCCCCCGCCAGAGGAAAGTATGCACTCCCCACATAGGTAAGCACAATGATCATCAGGCGACTCAGCAGAAAAGTCCACGCGGCCTCTTTCCAAGCCGTTTTATCAATACGCATAAGCCTATAATCCTCCAATATTCTTAACGTTCTGCAAGAGATTGAAGTCTCAAAGAGGTACCAATGCCTTATAGGTAGGCGGAGAGCATTTTCTCTGGGCGACGTGTTGTCTCTCTGGAAGTGGGATGCAGCAGGACACGGCGTTGGAGCAGCGGGAAGCCTGCTTGTCCATCCGAGCTCCGTTTGATCCATTTCACTTTATTGATGAACCCCTCGACCATGCCGTTGCTCCAGGTCAAACTCCATCCGTTGGCCACGGCCTCCGCATCACATGTATCCCTGAGCGACAATTTCCTCGTCCAACTGGGCGACGTTGTGGCACCCCTGGTTCCATCGCGAAGAAAGACGAGGAAATGAGCGTATTCTAAAATCGA
>WNGG01001444.1_pt1 | contig 41611 bp, 40 predicted proteins | sample 5400661 | NCBI WGS metagenome assembly WNGG01 (sample SAMN13153372, study PRJNA577476) | soil metagenome | isolation source: 100 cm soil or saprolite under Garry oak tree replicate 1 | place: USA:California | collected 2016-06-15 | reverse complement strand
CGGGATGATCTCCTTCTCCTCCGTCGTGTAGCTCTTGATCCGACCGATGAACAGCGCCCCGTCCGCGTAGAGCGCCTTCGCCTCGGGCGTGGCGAGCGCCCGCATCATCGATTCGCGATCGTCGTACCAGAGCTCGGCCACGCCGTCGATCTCGACGTCGCTCGACGGGATGTCCGGCCGTGTGCGCTCCTCCAGGATGTGCGACTGCACGTACCGCCGGATCCCGGGCACCTTGAGAGCGAGCGGCCCGTGCACCTCCAGCCAGTGCCTCACGAACTGCTCATGCGTCATCCCGGGCTTGCGGGTCAGCAGCGACAGGCTCTTGATCACGGGCGTTCCTCCTTCACGGCTCGGCGGCCGCGGCCGACGTAGCCCAGCGCGCGATCCCGCGCGATGAGCGTTTTGTCGCGCCTGGCGCGCGGGCCGTAGCCACCGCCGCCCGGCGTGCTCACGAGCACGCGGTCGCCGCGCTCCAGCACGTGTTGCTTGCGGTTGTCGATGCGCGTGCCGTTGATGCGGACGTCGCCGAGGCCGCCGGGCGCGCCGCCGGCGAGGCCGGGGGCGGGGAACTTCGTGCGCTCGGCCATGACGCTCAGCACGATCGGGCGCGGCGAGCGGCTCTCGATCAGGATGTCCTGGCCGAGGCCGCCGCGGAAGCGCCCGGCGCCGCCCGAGCCCGGGCGCAGGCGCTTGTAGTGGAAGAAGAGCGGGCTCTGGCGCTCGGCGACCTCCACCGGCGTGGAGGAGATGTTGCTGGGCCACGAGAGCACGTTCTCGCCGTCCTTGATCGGCGTGGCCCCCATGCCGCCGTTGAAGAACAGCACGGTCGTGTAGGGCTTGCCGTCCTCTCGCGTGCTCGACTGGCTGAGCGCCCAGAGCGGCGAGCCGACGCCGGCCATCACGCGATCGGGGATCACGCGGTGGAGCGCGCCGAGCACGAGCGCCGGCACGTAGTGCCCGGTCGTGGCTCGGCTCACGACGGCGGCCGGGAAGCGCGGATTGAGGATCGAGCCCTCGGGCGCCTCGACCTTGACGGGGCGGTACATGCCCTCGTTGTTCGGCAGCCCGGGCAGCAGCACGCAGCGCACGGCGTAGGCGGTCATCGCGAACGTGTAAGCCATCACGCAGTTGATGGCGCGCGGCTGCTGGGGTGAGCTGCCCGTGTAGTCGGCGACGATCTCGTCGCCCCTCACGGTCAGCGCGATCTTGAACTCGAACGGCATGCCGGTGCCGTCGGTGCTGAACCCGTAACGGTACGTGCCGTCGGGAACGGCCCGGATCGCCTCGCGCATCGCGCGCTCCGAGCGCGAGAACAGCTCGTCGCCCAGCGCCTCGAGGTTGTCGAGGCCGTAATCGTCCATGAGCGCGCGCACGCGGCGCTCCATCAGCTCGTTGGCGCTGACCTGCGCCCAGATGTCGCCCATCGTCTGATCCGGCGTGCGCACGTTGGCGCGGATCAGGGCGACCATCGTGTCGTCCACGCGGCCGTCGCGGACCAGCCGCGCCAGCGGGATGTGCAGGCCCTCCTCGAAGATCTCGCGGGCCTCGATCGCGCGGATGCGCCCGCCGATGTCGGGCATGTGCGAGGTCGTCGCCGAGAACGCCACCAGGCGGTCGCGGTGGAAGATCGGCTTGAGCACCGAGACGTCGCTCATGTGGCCGGTGCCCAGCCAGGCGTCGTTGGTGATGAGCACGTCGCGCGGCTTCATCGACTCGGCGCCGAGCTCGCGGATGAAGTGGCGCACGGTGGCGGGCAGGGTGCCGATGAACGACGGGATCGAGCCGCTGTTCTGGGCCAGCGCGCGCCCCCGCGCGTCGGTCAGCACGCACGCGAAGTCGTTCGCCTCGTTGGACAGCGTCGAGAAGGACGTGCGCACGATGGCCTTGGCCGCCTCGTCGACGACCGAGATGACGCGCGTCCAGAGGACCTCGAGGGTGACCGCGTCGAGCCGCGCGCTCATGGCAGCGTCACCACGAGATTGCCGCTCGTCGCCACGCGCGCGATTCCGCCGGGGCCGATCACCAGCGTCGAGCCTTCTTCTTCCACCACGGCGGGACCGCGGACTTCGTCGCCGGGCGCCAGACGCGCGCGGTCGTAGACCGTCGACTCGACGAAGCCGTGGCTCTCGCGGAAGTACGCGGCGCGTGTACCTTTCACGGCCGTGCCAGGCTCCACGTCGGTGTGCCGGGCGAGGGGGAGAGCCCCCTCGGACTCCCCCATGGCCGCGCCCGACACCGGCGCGCGGACGGCGACGCGGATGTTGATGAACTCGATCGGCACGTCGGGCGGCGTGAGCGCGAACTTCTCGCGGTACGCCGTCTCGAACGCCGCGGTCAGCCGCTCCCGGCTCGCCTCGCCGTCGCCGTAGGGGCCGTCGGGAAGGTCGACGACGAGGTCGAAGCCCTGGCCGAGGAAGCGGCCGTCGGCCAGCCGTCGCACGGTCGCCGACTCCAGCTTCAGGCCCGTGTCGGCCATCACCGCGCGCGCCTCGTCCTCGAGCCGGCGGAACGCCCTCTCCAGCGCGACGGGGCTGTCGCGATCGAGCCTGATGCCGACGGTGGCCACGCGATCCACGCGCGCCGGCGCCACGAGCAGGCCGAGCGCGGAGGCGACGCCGGCCGCCGGAGGGCAGATCACCTGCCGGAGCCCCAGCTTGTGCGCGACGCCCCAGGCGTGCACGGGCCCGGCGCCGCCTGTGCAGAGCAGCGCATAGTCGCGCGGATCGCGGCCGCGCTCGGCGATGTGCACGCGCGCGGCGGACGCCATGTTCTCGTTGACGACGTCGTGGATGCCCCACGCGACGTCCGTGGGCGACAGCCGCACGCGCCCGGCGAGCCGCTCCAGCGCGGCGCGCGCCGCCGCCATGTCCACGCGGACCTCGCCGCCGGCGAAGTAGTCGGGGTTGAGATAGCCGAGCAGGAAGTCCGCGTCGGTCACCGTGGGCTCTGTGCCGCCGAGGCCGTAGGACGCCGGGCCCGGGTGCGAGCCCGCGCTGCGCGGGCCGACCTTGAGCAGCCCGATCTCGTCGACGGAGGCGATGGAGCCGCCGCCGGCGCCGATCTCGATCAGCTCGATGGTGGAGATGCGGATCGGCAGCCCGCTGCCCTCCATGAAGCGCTTCTGCCGCGCGGCCTCGAACGCGTACGCGGTGAGCGGCTCGCCGCCGTCCACGAGCGAGAGCTTGGCGGTCGTGCCACCCATGTCGAACGCGAGCAGGTTGCCGCGGCTGTCCTCGCGGCCGAAGAACGCGGCGGCCAGCGCGCCGGCGGCCGGGCCCGACTCGAGCATCTGGACCGGCGTCCGCTCGGCCTCGGCGACGTGGGTGAGACCGCCGCTCGAGAGCATCAGGAGCAGCGGCGCGGGGATGCCGAGACCGGCCACCCGCCGGGCCATCGCGTCGAGGTACTGGCGCGCCAGCGGCTTGATGTAGGCGTTGGCGACCGTCGTCGACGCGCGCTCGTACTCGCGGATCTCGGGCGCGACCTCGTGCGACGTGGTGATGGCGATCCCGCGGTGCCGTCGGGCGATGGCGCGCGCGGCCTCCGCCTCGTGCTTGCCGTTCGCGTAGGCGTGCAGGAAGACGATGGCGATCGACGTCACGCCCGCGTCGACGAGCGTCTTGGCTCCCGCGGCGACCTCGCGCGGGTCGAGCCGCCGCTCCACCGAGCCGTCGGCGCGCAGCCGCTCACGTACCTCCACGCGCCGATTGCGCGGCACGAGCGGCTCGGGCTTGACGATGTTGAGGTCGTACAGCTCGAACTTCCGCTCGCGGCCGATCTCCAGCGTGTCGCCGAAGCCGGCGGTGGTGATGAGCCCCGTCACCGCGCCGCCGCGCTCGATCAGCGCGTTGGTGAAGAGCGTGGTGGCGTGCACGACCCGCGTGAAGTCGCGCGCGGGCAGGCGATGCTGGCGCAGCAGGCCTTCGACGCCCGCGGCGACGGCGCGGGCGGGGTCGTCGTGGGTCGTGAGGACCTTGCGGTTCAGCTGGCGCCCGCGCGCGTGGTCGTAGACGACGATGTCGGTGAACGTGCCGCCGATGTCGATCCCGAGCGAGTAGCTCACTTCTTGACTTTCAGATCCTCGAAGGGCGCCGAGTAGGGGAAGCCCGGAATGAGGTTGGCCCCGCTCACCTCGACGCGGGGTCCGACGCCCCAGATGAACGCCAGGTCGTAGATGGGCACGTTCATGACGTGCTCGGTCATGATCGTCTGCATCCGGTGCACGAGCGCCTCGCGCTTCTTCGGGTCCAGCTCGCGGGCCTGGCGGGCGAAGAGGTCGTCCATCTCGGGCAGCGAGCCGTACGCGTAGATACCGTTCTTCGTCGCGTACGGCTCCAGCCGGGTGGCGGCGTTGCCCATGACGGAGGTGACGACCAGGATCACGCCGTGCAGCTTCTTCTCGCGCCACGTCGTGAAGTAGGTCGCGCGCTCCATCGTGCGCAGGCGGCTCCGGATGCCGACGGCCTGGAAGTAGCCCAGGATCGCCTCGCCCATGGAGTTGTACGGCGGGAACGGATAGAAGTCGCCGGCGTCGAAGCCGTTGGGGTAGCCGGCGTCCGCGAGGAGCTTCCTGGCCCGCGCCGGATCGTAGGCGGGCGGCTCCATGGCGATCGCGAACTGGAAGATGCGCGGAACGATGCTGCCGGTGAGGCGCGAGAAACCGAGCGTCTCGGCCTGGTTGATCGCCTGCCGGTCGATGGCATGGCTGGCGGCCAGGCGCACCCGGCGATCGTGCCACGGCGATTTCGGGTCCCACTGCTCGGGCAGCTCGAGCCAGAACGCGCCGGTCAGCAGCGGCGCCTCCAACCGGATGCCGGGCGTCTTGCGCAGCTCCTCGGCGACGGGCCCCGCGAACAGATAGGCGAGATCCACCTCGCCCCGCTTCAGCGCGGCGGCCCGCGTGGTCTCCTCGGTCATCGTGCGCATCACCAGGCGCCTGATGTTCGGCACCTTGCGCCAGTAGCCGTCGAAGGCCTCGAGGACGATCTCCACGCCGGGGTTGAAGGACACGACGCGGTAGGGTCCGGCGCCGATCGGCGCCTTCTTGAAGCCGTCCTCGCCGACCTTCTCGACGTACTTCTTCGGCACGATCCAGCCGGCGCCGGACGCGGTGGTGCCGTAGAAGAGCATGAAGTCGGGCCACGGCTCCTTGAGGACGAAGCGGACCTGCGTCGGCGAGACGACCTGGACCTCCTTGACCTTTTCCTTGAGCAGCGTCGCGGAGGCGCCTTTGTATCGCTCGAACGAGAACTTCACGTCCTCGGCGGTGACCGGCGAGCCGTCGTGGAACTTCGCGTTCCTGCGCAGGGTGAACGTGTAGCTGAGGTGATCCCTGGCCTCGCTCCACGACTCGGCCAGGCTCGGCGTGCTCATGCCGGCGGGCATCGGCTTCACCATCGCGTCGTGGACGGCGTAGAGCACCATGAACGGCGTGGTGAACGCTTCCGTCTCCGCGGGGTCCAGCCACTTGGCGGCCAGCGTGACGTGCAGGCCGTAGCGCAGCTCGCCCTCGGCGGCGACGGCGTGACCGGCGGGCGCGGCGAGAACAATGACGACGGCGATCACGAGCAGTCTCACGAGGGTCATGGTCATGGTCACCGGATGTTCGAGATGGAGTTCTTCACCGTGTCGTGCTTGGTCTTCATGATGTTCGAGACCGCCGTGTAGGCGTGGTTCTCGTTCTGCATCTGGCTCTGCAGCTGCAGGTACTGCAGGTTGAACGACATCTGCCGATCCGGCGCGTCCTTGCCGACGCCGAGCGCCCGCCGGCCCTCGGCCACCAGCTTCTCGGCGCGCTCGCTCTGCAGCGTGAGCCAGCGGTCGTAGCGCGCGAGCTCTCCGCGCGCTTTCGGATCGGTCGGCGGCTTGGCCGGCTGCTGGCCGGCGGCACGCTTGAGGGTGGCCCCGAGGCGCTGCAGCGCTTCGACGCGCCGCTGCGTGCAGGCCGCCAGCGTCTGCTCGCCGCACCGGACGGCGGTGGAGGCGTGGCCCGGCGTGTCGAGCGAGCTTCCGGCCTCGGCGGCGCCGGCCACCAGCACCAACGTGAGCGCCCAGCGGACGCTCACGCGCTCACCCTCTTGCTCACGCGGCCACCCTGGATGTGGTTGTTCACGTAGCCCTTGGATTGATTGCGGCCGGCATCGCCGGCGACGAGGATGCCGATCTTCTCGGGCTGCACGAACACCGGCACCGCACGCTCGGGATCGCTCGACGTCGCGTACGCCGCCGGCAGCACCCCGGCCTTCACGTGCGCCTCCAGCGTGTAGGCGGTCGCGCCGACCTGGAGCGCGTACGTCTCGGCCTCCCGCGCCGTGATCGTGACGTGCTCGTGCAGATAGCGGCGCAGGTCGTCCTTCGACCAGCCGTCCTCGGCGATGACGCGCGCGATCGACGGGCCGAGGACGAGCAGCGGCTCCCAGCGCGCGTACTTCATGCCGATCGACGACCAGTAGCCGCACGCGCCGCCGAACACCTCGGCCAGGATGCGGACGTGATCGAGCGCGCGCGTGCCCGCCGAGTAGATCGGCGGGCTGATGCTCACCACGCTCTGCACGGTGACCACGCTGTCCGCGCGCGTGAAGCCCTGGTCGACGCCGAACGTGGACCAGCCCAGCGCGGCCGCGGCGTCTTCGTCCTCGGCGAGCGCCACGTTGAACGAGCCCGCGATGCTGCCCTTGTCGCCCGCGCCCGGCGGGATGCGCAGCCCGGCGACGTTGCGCAGATAGAGGCGCAGGAAGCGGCCGAGGCTCGAGTTGGCCTGGCGGCCGACGCGCATCACGCCCTGACCGTGGTTGAGGTCGAGACGGGTCGCGATCGGTCCGCTCACGATGACGAGCGGCTCCCAGCCCGGCGTCGAGCCCGCGTCCTCCACGCGGAAGATCGGCTCGGCGATCGCCTCGACGATCGCGAGCAGCACCGGCATGTACTCGGGACGGCAGCCCGCCATCACGGCGTTGACCGCGATGCTCCACACGGTGGCGGCGCGGTTCTCCGGCAGCAGGCGGCCGATGACCTCATCCGGCTGTCGCCGCGTGTGAGCGAGGAAGCGCTCCACGCGCGCGAGCGTGGGCGGGATCACGGGCAGGCCGTCACTCCAGAGGTTCTTGTGGAAGAGCTCCTGGATCTCGTCGAGCGTGCCGCGATGCACGACGTCGCGCGGTCCGGGCTCGGCCGCCGTCGGACACCCGGTATCGCGCGCCCCGGCGAGTCCCGCGACGAGCTGGGGCAGCAGCGCTTCGACCTTCCTCGCGACGGCGTCCGAGCCGTCGGTCATCGGCACGCCGGGATACTCGGCGATCGGCAGCGACGGCAGCCCGACGCCCCTGGACACGACGCCCGCCTGCTGCATGAACGGCGTGGTGACGATGGACACGCTCGGCACTCCGGCCCTCTCGGCGATCGCGGCGGCCCGCAGCACGGCGGGCGTGCACGACCCTCAGGCGCCGACGGCGGAGATCACCGCGTCGCAGCCGTGCTTGCGCAGGAGCCCGGGCAGCGTCGCCGCCAGCTCCTTCTCGTCGCGGCCGTGGATCGAGCCGAACGTCTCGAACTCGACGAAGCGGATGCCGGGATAGCGCGTCTCGAGCGCCTTCCGGATGAGCGGGAACATCTCCTCGCCCTTGAAGAGGTAGTCCCACAGCTCGCCGACGGTCTTGCCGCTGAGGTCGGCGGAGCGCGCGGCGAGCGATCCCGCCGGCGCGGCGGAGGGGGCGAGCGGCCACACGACGTCGTAGACGGGCTCGGGGGTCGTCATGGCCCCGACTTATACCATCCGAGGCCACGGCGTGCGACTTCCCGGCTCAACGGTCGGCCTGCCGGCGTGCCGTCACCTCGATTTCGATTCGCATCCGGGGGTCGGCCAATCCCGCCGAGATCATCGTCGCGGCGGGTCGCACATCGCCGAAGTATTTCTTGAGGATCGGCCAGCATTGGGGGAAGTCCTCGGCCTTTGGAAGAATGTACGTGACCCGAACCACGTCCCGGAGACCGGTCCCGGCCTGCTCGAGGGCAGACGTGATATTCCGCAAACACTGCTCGGTTTGCTCGAGCAGGTTTTCCGAAATTCTCATCGACTGATAATCGAACCCCGTCGTGCCCGAGACGAAGACCCACTCCCCATCGACGACCGCCCGCGAATAGCCGATCTCTCTCTCGAACGACGAGCCGGAGCTGATGAGCCGACGATTCATCTGTATCTCCTTTCTATCCCGGGTCGGCGGCGGACCGGCGGGCCAGGGCCACGACGGCCGGCGCCACGAACGCCACGGCCGCCGCGGCCAGCATGACGGCGGCGGGGCCGGAGGCCCAGAGGCCAGAGACCTCGCCGCGCGCGATCGTGAGCGCCTGCAAGAACGCGCGCTCGAGCACGGGGCCCAGCACCAGGCCGAGCACGAGCGGCGCGGGGTTGAAGCCGAGCGCCCGCATCGCCCAGCCGATGATGCCGGCGCCGACGACCACCCAGACGTCGAAGAGGTTGTTGTTGTCGGCGTACGCGGCGACCACGCAGAGCACGAGCACGCCGGGCATGAGAAAGCGCGGCGGAACCGTCGCCACGCGCGCGAAGACGCCGACCAGCGGCAGGTTGAGCACGAGCAGCATCACGTTGCCGACGTAGAAGGACCCGATCACGCCCCAGAAGACTTGCGGGTGATCGCGCAGCAGAAACGGCCCCGGCGTGACGTTCATGAGGAGCATGCCGCTCAGGAGCACCGCGGTGGACGGCGTGAAGGGCAGGCCCAGCGAGAGGAGCGGGATCATGCCGCCGCCCGCCGCCGCGTTGTTGGCGGCCTCGGGCCCGGCCACGCCCTCGATGGCGCCGGTGCCGAGCTCGTCGCGGTGCCTGCTGATCTTCTTCTCCACGCCATAAGAGACGAAGGACGCGATGGTGGCGGCGGGGCCGGGGATGAGGCCGACGAGGAACCCGAGCACGGTGCCGCGCAGCATCGGCGGCACCGAGCGCCGCAGCTCCTCGCGGTTCGGATAGAGCTCGCGGAATCGGACGCGGGCGACGGGCGTCGTCGACGCGGGGTCCGCCATCGTGGCGAGGACCTCGGCCACGCCGAACAAGCCGGCCGTGACGGCGACGAAGCTGAGCCCGGCCTGCGCTCCCGCGAGGTCGAAGGTGAAGCGCACGGTGCCACCGAGCGGGTCCATGCCGACCGTCGAGAGCATGATGCCGAGGACGACCATGGCCAGCGACTTCGCGCGTGAGCCGCCGGTGAGGTTGGCCAGCAGCACGACGCCGAGCAGCGCGAACGCGAAATACTCCGCGGGGCCGAAGGCCAGCGCGGCGCGCGCCACGAGCGGCGCGGCGAGCTGGAGCGCGACGACGCTGAAGGTGCCGGCGACGAACGAGGCGATGGCGGCCACCGCCAGCGCCGCCCCCGCGCGTCCCCTGCGGGCGAGGCGATACCCGTCGATCGTGGTCACCACGCTGGCCGCCTCGCCCGGGACGTTGACGAGGATGGAGGTCGTCGAGCCGCCATACATCGCGCCGTAGTAGATGCCCGCCAGCATGATGAGTCCCGCGGTCGGCCCGAGCTTGATCGTCAGCGGCAGCACGAGCGCCATCGCGGCGGCCGGGCCGAGCCCGGGGAGCACGCCGACGACGGTGCCGAGCACGGTGCCGATGAAGCAGGCCAGGAGATTCGGCGGCGTGAGGGCGACGAACAGATCGCTCACGGCAGCGGGACACCGAGCCAGCGCGCGAAGAGCAGATAGGCGACGCCGGTGACGCCGAGCGCGAGCACCGCCGGTCGCCACCAGCCCTCCAGTCCCATGAGCCGCGACGAGACGACGACGAGCGCGACCGACGAGCCGAGGAAGCCGAGCCGCGGCAGCAGCCCCGCATAGAGCACGAGCGCACCGCACATGATGAGCGCCGACCATTGAATCGGGCGCCGCGGCGCCAATTCGGCCGGACGTTGCAGAGTCGGTTCGGCTGGGCGTTTCGGAGCCACGCGGATCTCGGGCAGGCCACCTGCGGCATGAGCCGGCCTCACGGACCCCGCTACAATAAACAGCCACACGGCGAGGGCGAGCAACGCGAGCCCCGAGCCGAGTGGCGCGATCCCCGGGCCCGGCGTGGTCAGCGTGTCGAGCGGGTAGCGCCGAGCCGCGAACAGGTAGCCGATCGCGAGGAGGGCGAGGCCGGCCGCGCTCCAGCGATCACGGCCCACGGCTACTGCTTCCTGAGGCCGATCTGCTCCATCAGCGCCGCGATCTCGCGGTCGTCGCGCGCCATGAACGCGTCGAAGTCCTTCGCCCCCCGCACGTCGACGACGGCGCCCATGCGGGCGGCGAAGTCCCGGAACTCCGGGCCGTTGGCGGCCTGAGTGAACGCGCGCTCGAGCCGCGCGATCGCCGTCTCGGGCGTGCCCTTGGGCACGGCGACCCCGCGCCAGAGCGTCATGGTGAGATCGACGCCGGCCTCCCTGAGCGTCGGCGCGTCGGGCAGGGAGACCAGCCGCGTGTCGCCGCTGACGGCGAGCACGCGGACCTGGCGGCCGGTGACCTGCGCCATGATCTCCGCCGGCAGCTGCACGCTCGCCTCGATCTTGTCGCCGAGCACCGTCGTCACCGCCAGCTCGCGGCCGAACGGGACGTGGGTGAGCTTGACCCCGGCGCGGTTCTCGAGGGCGACGGCGACGAGATGCGTGAAGCTGCCGCGTCCGGAGTTGCCGAGGCGCACGTGGCCGGGGTTCGCCCTCGCGTGCGCGAGCAGCTCGCGCGCGTCCTTCCACGGCGCGTCGGCCTTCACGGCGAGCGAGACCGGCTCGCTGGTGAGCGCGGCCACGCCGGCGAACGCGGTGTAGTCGAGCTTCATGTTGCCGGCGTGGTAGGCGGTGCTGATGCTGTTGGAGTTCCACACCAGCGCGTGGCCGTCGGCCGGCTGGCCCTTCACGTACGTGTAGCCGAGCGCGCCGCCGGCGCCGGTGCGGTTGACGACGGTCACGGGCTGGCCGAGGTCGCGGCCGGCCAGCTCGGCCAGCTTGCGCGCGAGGAGATCGGCGGCGCTGCCGGCGCCGAAGAGCACCGTCAGCTCGAGCGGCTTGTCGGGAAACGCGGAGGCCGGCGCCGCCGCCGCGAGCACCAGCGCGACCGCGAACGCGAGCCGATGCCTCACGGGTTCAGGACGACCTTGAGCGGATCGCCGATCCGCTTCTCCAGCACCTCGAACGCCTCGTGGACGCGGCTGAGCGGGAACTGGTGGGTGATGAGCGGCTTGGCGGTGAGGCGGCCCGCGGCCAGCAGCGCGAGCGCGCGGCCGACGCTGGTGCCGCCCTCACCGCGCTCGGTGTAGATGGTGACGTTGCGCCGCACGGCGTGGCTCACGTCCGCGGTGACCGGCCCGTGATAGAAGGCGACCAGCAGCACCTTGCCGCCCGACTTCACCATCTTCAGCGACTGGTCGAACGTCTCGTCGCCGCCCGCGCAGTCGATGACGAGGTCGGCGCCCTTGCCTCCGGTCGCGCCCATCACGGCCGCGATGGGCTCCTGCTCGCGGCTGTTGACGACGACGTCGGCGCCGAGCTGGCGCCCCATGGCCAGGCGCGAGGCGCGCGTGCCCGTGAGGATCACGCGAGTGGCGCCGAGAGCCTTCACGAGCTGGATCGCCATCAACCCGATCGGGCCGGGGCCGAGCACGGCCACCGTCTCGCCCGCGAAGTAGCCGCCCGCGTTCTCCAGGCCGAAGAGCGGGCTGCCGGAGGTCATCACCACCGTCGCCTCCTCGTAGGAGACGCCCTCGGGAATGCGATACAGCGTGTTGACGTGGTTCACCGCGTACTCGGCGAGCCCGCCGTTGGTGGTGAACCCGTTCGCGCGATGCCCGCGCGTGCGGTTGCCGTAGTTCAGGCATGCGGTGTAGAGCCCGCGGATGCAGTTCTCGCAGCGCCGGCAGCCCATGTGCGCCTCGACGACCACCCGGTCGCCGACCCGAAACTCGTCCACCGTCCGGCCCACCGCGACCACGTCGCCCGCGTATTCGTGCCCGAAGATGAACTCGCCGTAGGGCGGCATCTGGGGCATGCCGGTGTGGATGAGCTTCAGATCCGTACCTCAGACGCCGCAGGCGCGCACGCGGACGAGGACGTCTTCGTCGCCGGGCACCGGCACCGGGCGCTCCTGCAGCTCGAAGCGGTGCGGCGCGACGAGGACCGTCGCCTTCATCGTGCGTGGAATGTCCATGAGGCCCCCTTTCGCCGAGACTCTAGCATCGATTGCCGCCCTCGCCGCCGCTGGCTATACTCCGGCGACCCACAGCGAGGTGACGCGATGGAGCTGCTCGAGGCGCTCTACACGACGCGCGCGATGCGACGGATGCAGCCGCGGGACGTCCCCGACGAGGTGATTCCGCGCCTGCTGGACGCCGCGATTCGCGCGCCGAGCGGTGGCGCGCCGCCCTCATCAAGTCGGGTGAGAACGCGATCTGGCCCGGGGGCTCGATCTACCCGTCGGTCTGGAGCCTGCAGCTCGCGGCCCGGGCGCACGGACTGGGCAGCGTCCCCGTGGGCAGTCTCGCGCGGCATCAGGCCGAGATCTTTCCGCGGCTCGGCGTGCCGGCCGACGAGGGGTGGATGCTCGCGAGCATCGTGGCCCTCGGGTACCCGACGGGACGCTGGGCGGTGGCGCCGCGGAAGCCGGCGCACGAGGTGACCTTCGTCGAGCGATTCGGCCAGCGGCCGGCGTGGACGCTCTCGAAACCGCTCTGGCCAAACGACGTGTGAGGAGAGATCATCATGCTCACCATGACGCCCGCCCGATGGCTCCTCGTCCTCTCGCTCGCTCTTTCGCTCCTGGTCGCCGGCCCGCCGCCGGCGGCGCACGCCCAGGCCGGCGGGGTCACGCTGAACCTCGTGTCGTGGAGCTACGGCGTCGAGATCGTGCGCGACAACCTCGGCAAGTTCCAGCAGCGATACCCGGGCGTCAGCGTCAACTACAGCGATTTCTCGTGGGCGACCTACCACGACGCCATGGTCGCGCGCTTCGTGAGCAAGACGCCCACGGACGTCCTCTATTCCTCCGACCACTGGCTGCAGGAATGGGCGGCCGCGGGGTGGATCATTCCGATCGACGAGTCGTTCCCGCAGGTGAGGCCGTACCTGTCGGAGTACTCGCCGTTCGTGCGCGAGGCGCTCACGTACAAGGGCCGGATCTACGGGACGCCGTACTACGCCGACACCTTCATCTTCGTCTACAACACGGACCACCTCCAGCGCGCCGGCTTCACGGCCCCGCCGGCCACGCTGGACGAGCTGACGAAGCAGGCGGAGGCGATCAAAGCGAAGGGCATCGCCGAATTCCCGATCGTGCTCGGCTGGGGGCAGCAGGATCCGTTCTCGATCGAGAGCTTCACGGCCCTCGTCTTCGCGCAGCGCAACGGGTTGCTCTTCGACAAGGACCTCAATCCGGTGTTCAGAGCGCCCGGCAGCGCCGCCGAGAAAGTCGTGACGTGGGCGGCGGACGCCCTCGGATCGAAGAAGATTCTCAGCCCCACGTCGCTGCAGGCCGCGAACGTGGACCAGATCAGGGCCCTGCAGTCGGGCGCCGCCACCTTCGGCATCATTCCGTCCTACTCGCTGGCGGTGCTCAACGATCCCGGGCAGACGCAGCAGGCGGGCAAGTTCAAGATCGGCCTGATGCCGGGCGAGAGCCGCGCCACCGTGGGGTTCATCCGCTTCTACGCGATCAGCTCGCAGGTGCCGCGTCGGGGCAAGGAGGCGATGACCGCGGCCTGGAACTTCCTCGACTACTTCGGCGGGAAGACCGACGGTGAGTACCGGATCACCAAGCGCTGGTCGCTGGAAAAGGGTCTCGGCTTCGCGCAGACCGCGCTCTTCGCCGACAAGGACATTCGCGCGGCCTTCGGCAAGTGGGCCGACGTCGACATGCTGCAGAAGCAGGCGCAGCTCGCGCGCGCCAAGGAAGGCATGACGCCCTACTACGGCACCTGGGACGTCTTCAGCCGCGCCGAGCTGCACAAGGCGTATCTGGGCCAGCAGAAGCCGGTGGAGACGCTCGCGAACATGGCGAAGAAGTGGGAGGAGCTGAAAGCCAAGGCCAAGTGATCTCGGAACGATCCTATCCGTACGCGACCGTCCTGCCGGTCATGCTGGTGGTCGCGTTGTTCACCGTCTACCCGCTGCTCCACAGCGTGTACCTCAGCCTGCACGAGAACGTCCTCACGCGTCCGCTCGACAACGACTTCGTCGGGCTCCAGAACTTCCGAGAGGTCGTCACGGGCTATTACTTCTGGCGGTCGCTCTGGTCCACCGCGGTGTTCGCGGTCATGGCGGTGGCCGCGGTGACGCTGTACGGGCTGGGCGTGGCCCTGCTCCTCAACCAGGTCGTGCTCGGCAGCGCGCTGCTCAAAGTCGTGGTGCTGCTGCCGTGGGCGATCCCCGCCGTCATCAGCGGGATCATCTGGCGCTGGATCTTCGACGGCGACTACGGCGTGCTGAACGGCCTGCTCCTCGTCACCGGCATCGTCGACCGGTACGTCCCGTGGATGAGCCAGCCGTTCAGCGCGCGCCTCTGCATGACCGTCGCGCACGTGTGGAAGCAGGGGCCGCTCGCGGCCGTATTCCTGCTGGCCGCGCTCCAGGTGATTCCGGCCGAGCTGTACGACGCCGCCCGCATCGACGGCGCCGGACGCTGGCACGGCTTCCGCTTCGTGACGCTGCCGTATCTGAAGGCGACGCTGGCGCTCGTCTTGATCTACGAGACCATCGTCGCGGTCGCGACCTTCGACCTCGTCTACGTGATGACGGGCGGCGGGCCCGCCGATGCCACGGCCATCATCGGCTGGTACGCCTACACCGAGATCTTCCGCTTCCTCAACCTCGGACACGGCGCCGCCCTCGCGATCATCCTCGGCGGGTTGCTGCTGGGACTGGTCCTCGTCTACCTGCGCGCGCTCCGCGCGGAGGAGGCATGAGCGCCCGGCGGGCGCGGCGGTGGGCGCATCGGCTCGAGCCGATGGCGCTGAATGTCGCCTGCGGCGCCGTCGCGGTCTTCATCCTGGCTCCGTTCGCCTGGATGCTGGTCAGCAGTGTCTCGGGAGAGGCGGAGCTGACGCGCCGGCCGCCGATCTTCGCCCCGTCGCCGCCGACGCCGGCCAACTACGCTTTCATCTTCACCGGGCAGTTGCCGAAAGACTCGACGCGGCACGGGATCTTCGTGTGGCAGACGTCGCACGAGGTCCGGCTCCTCCTGCCGGCGCTCCGCAACAGCTTCATCGTGGCGCTGTCGGTGATGGCGGCGAACGTGGTGTTCGGCGCCCTGGCCGCCTACAGCTTCGCCCGCCTGCGCTTCCACGGCCGGCGCTCCGCCTACGCCTTCATTCTCACGAGCCGGCTGATGCCGGCGGTGGCCGTGGCCATTCCCTTCTACGCGATCGTCCAGCGGCTCGAGCTGCTCGACACCTACCGGGCGCTGATCCTCGTGTATCTCGCGTTCACGTTTCCGTTCACCATCTACTTCCTGTCGGTGTACTTCCGCTACCTGCCGATCGAGGTGGAGGAGGCGGCCCTGCTCGACGGATGCACGAGGTTCCAGACGCTCCTGCGCGTGGTGGTCCCGTGCGCGGTGCCCGGACTCGTCGCCGCGGCGGCCTTTGCGTTCATGACGGCGTACAACGAGTTCCTCTTCGCGCTGCTGCTCACCCAGACGATCGCCGCGCAGACGATGCCGGTGCTGCTCGCCGCCGTCGCCACCAATCCCGCGGTCAGTCACGCGCTGCTCGCCTCCTGCGTGATCCTCGCCATCGTCCCCCCGGGCCTGCTGGCCCTCGTGCTGCACCGCTATCTCACGCGTGGTCTGGCGGCGTCGATCGCGCGATGATCGCCCTGCCTCGATGAAGCCCGCGCCGTTCGAGTACGTCGCTCCGCGGACCGTGCCCGAGGCCGTATCCCTGCTCGCGCGCCACGGCGAGGAGGCGAAGCTCCTCGCCGGCGGCCAGAGCCTCGTGCCGCTCATGAACATGCGGCTCGCGCGCCCGCGGCGGGTGATCGACCTCAACCGCACCCAGGGCCTGGCCTACATCCGCGAGGTGAACGGCGCGCTCCGGATCGGCGGCATGACGCGCCAGGCGACCCTCGAGCGCTCTCCCGTGATCGGCGGCCGATGCCCGCTCTTGCCCGAGGCGCTCGCGCTCGTCGGCCATCCCGCCATCCGGAGCCGCGGGACGATCGGCGGGAGCCTCGCGCACGCCGACCCCGCCGCCGAGCTGCCGGCGGCGATCGCTGCGCTCGACGGCCAGATCACCGCGACCGGCCCGCGCGGCGAGCGAACGCTCCCGGCCACCTCGTTCTTCCTCGGTGTGCTCACCACCGCGCTGGCGCCCGACGAGGTGCTGACCGAGATCGCGCTGCCGGCCTTGCCGCCGCGGACCGGGACGTGCTTTCTCGAGGTGGCCCGGCGCCACGGTGACTTCGCGCTCGTCGGCGTCGCGGTGGTCGTCTCGAGGCGCTCCGACGGCGCGTGCGGGCACGCCCGCCTGGTGTTCTGCGGCGTCGGCCCGACCCCGGTCCGCGTCGCGCGGGCTGAAGCGCTCGTGTCGGGCCGGCGTCCGGACGCCGCCGTCTTTGCCGCCGTCGAGGGACTCGTCCGCGAGACCCTCCAGCCGGACGGCGATCTTCACGCGTCGGCCGACTATCGCCGGGAGGTGGCCGGTGTCGTCGCGCGCCGAGCGCTCACCACGGCGTGGAGTCGGACCAACCATGGCTGAGCGCCACGTGGTCCGCCTCACCGTCAACGGCGAGTCCGTCGAGCGGCTCGTCGAGCCGCGCAAGACGCTCGCGGACTTCCTCCGCCAGGACGTCGAGCTGACGGGAACGCACCTCGGCTGCGAGCACGGCGTGTGCGGCGCCTGCACCGTGCTGCTCGACGGCGAGCCGGTGCGCTCCTGCCTGTTGTTCGCGGTGCAGGCCGACGGGGCTCGCGTGGGAACCGTCGAGGGGCTCGCGCACGACGGGCTCCATCCGATTCAGGAGGCCTTTCACGACCACTTCGCGCTGCAGTGCGGGTACTGCACGCCCGGCATGCTGATGACGGTCCACGACCTGCTGCAGCGCTCTCCGAGCCCGACCCGCGAGGAAATCCGGAAGGCCCTCGCCGGAAACATCTGCCGCTGCACCGGCTATCACGCGATCGTCGACGCCGTCGAGGCCGCGGCCGCGCGACTGCGCGCGGCGCCCCCGCGAGCGGCCGCACGCTGATGGCGACGTCGGGCACGAGGCCGCGCGCGGTCGGCCGACCCGTGAAGCGGGTGGAAGACGGCCGCCTGCTCGCCGGGCAGGGCCGGTTCGTCGACGACCTCCACCTGCCACGGATGGTCCACGCCGCGTTCGTGCGGAGCCCGCACGCGCACGCGCGCGTCCGTCACGTGAGCGTGAGCCGGGCGCTCGCGCTGCCCGGGGTCGTCGCCGTCCTCACCGCCGACGAGGCGGCGCGGCTGTGCCACCCGTGGCGCGGGATTCTCACCGACTACGTCGGGATGAAGACCGCCCTGCAATACCCGCTGGCCCTCGACAAGGTCCGGTACGTCGGCGAGCCCGTCGTGGCCGTCGCCGCCGCCGACCGCTACGTCGCCGAGGACGCGTGCGACCTCGTGGAGGTCGAGTACGAGACGCTGCCGGCCGTCGTGGATCCCGAAGCCGCGATGCGTCCCGGGACGCCGCTGATCCACGAGGAGCTGGGTGACAACGTGATCTACCGCGGCGGCTTCGACAAGGGCGAGGTCGACCAGGCCTTCGCCCGCGCGCATCGCGTCTACCGCGATCGCTTCGTCGTCGGCCGCCAGACGTGCGTCGCGCTCGAGCCCCGGAGCCTCGTGGCCGCCTACGAGCCGCGTGAGGGATCGTTGAGCGTGTGGATCTCGAGTCAGGTGCCGCACATGATGCAGGCGATCTTCGCGCGCATCCTGGGGCTGCCGGAACAGAAGATCCGTGTCGTCGCGCCGGACGTCGGCGGCAGCTTCGGCCTCAAGATCCACTGCTACTCCGACGACGTCGCCGCCTGCCTGCTCGCCATGAGGCTGGGACGGCCGGTGAAGTGGATCGCCGATCGTCTCGAGTCGTTCGCGACCGACATCCATTGCCGCGAGCACCTCGTCGACGTCGAGGCGGCCGTGAGCGCCGACGGGACCGTGCTCGGCCTCCGATCGCGCGCGATCACGGGCGTGGGACCATGGTCCTGCTACCCGCGCTCCAGCGTGGTGGAGGGCAATCAGGTCATCCGGCTCCTCACGGGTCCGTACCGGATCCGCAACTACAAGGCCGAGCTGAACGTCGTCGCGCAGAACAAGGCGCTGATGTCCCAGTACCGCGCGGTGGGCCATCCGATCGCCTCGATGGTGATGGAGTCGATGCTCGACCGCGCCGCGCGGGATCTGCAGCTCGATCCGGTGGAGATCCGACGCCGGAATCTTGTGCGGCGCGACGAGCTCCCGTACACCACGGCCTTCGGCTACGTCTTCGAGAGCGGCAGCTATCTCGAGTCGCTCGAGGTCGCGCTCGACAAGGGCGGCTACGCGCGCTGGCGCGAGGAGCAGGCGCGCGGCCGGCGCGAGGGACGGCACCTCGGCATCGGGCTCTCCTGCTTCATCGAGCTGACGGCGCCGGGATCGTTTTACGGGAGCGGCGGCGCGCCGATCTCGGCCCAGGACTCGGCGACGGTGCGCGTGGAGCCGGGCGGGACGATCACGGCGCTCATCGGCGTCACCAATCAGGGGCAGGGCGCGCACACGGCGTTCGCGCAGATCATCGCCGACCAGCTCGGCGTGTCCGTCGGGGACGTCAACGTCATGAGCGGCGACACCGCCCTCGTCCCGTATGGCGGGGGCACCTCCGGCAGTCGCGGCGCCGTGCTCGGCGCCGGCGCGTCGATCCTCGCCTGCCGGGCCGTGGCGGAGAAGGTGCGCAGGATCGCCGGCCACCTGCTCGAGGCGGCTCCCGACGACGTCGAGCTGCGGGACGGGAAGGTCTCCGTGCGAGGCGCCCCCGATCGCAGCCTCACCCTCGCCGACATCGGCTTCCGCGTGTACTACCAGTCCGACAAGCTCCCCCGTGATCTCGAGCCCTCCCTCGAGGCCACCGCGCATTACACGCCGGCGCGGCCGATCACCTGGGCGAACGGCGTGCACATGGTGGTCGTCGAGGTGGACGTCGAGACGGGGCTCGTGAAGATTCTGCGGTACGTCACGGTCGAAGACTGCGGGCCCATGATCAACCCGGCCCTGGTCGCGGAGCAGGTGCGCGGCGCCGTCGTCCAGGGCATCGGCTCCACGCTCTACGAGCACGTCGTGTACGACGCCGAGGGCCAGCTGCTGACGCGAACGCTGATGGACTACCTCGTGCCGGGCGCGGCGGAGATGCCCGACATCGAGGTCCATCATCTCGAGACGCCCTCGCCCTTCACGCTGGGGGGGTTCAAGGGGATCGCCGAGGCGGGGACGGCCGGCGCGCCCGGCGCCATCCTGAACGCCGTGAACGACGCGCTCGCACCGTTCGGCGTCCGTCTCACGCGCCAGCCGATCACGCCCGACCTGATCCGGAGCGCTCTTCGCCAGGCGCCCGCGCTCAATAGAGATGGCAGGCGGTGAACCGCCCGCGCTCGACCTCCTTGAATACGGGCTCGGCCGTGCGGCATTGCGGCATGGCGTGTGGACAGCGCGGATGAAAACGGCATCCAGCCGGCGGGTTCATCGGATTGGGGACCTCGCCCGTGAGCACGATGCGCTGCCGCCGCGCCGAGGGATGCAGCGGGAGCGCCGCCGAGAGGAGCGCCTGCGTGTACGGGTGGAGCGGCCGCGCGTACACGGCGTCGCACTCCCCGGTCTCCACGAGCTGGCCGGCGTACATGACGGCCAGGCGAGTGGCGAGATAGCGGGCCGCCGCCAGGTCGTGAGAGATCATGACGTACGCCAGCCCCAGCCGTTCCTGGAGCCCTTTCAGGAGATTGAGGATCTGGGCCCGGATGGAGACGTCCAGGGCCGACACCGGCTCGTCCAGGACGATGAACTTCGGATAGGTCACCAGCGCGCGGGCGATCGCGATGCGCTGCCGCTGGCCGCCGCTGAACTCGTGCGGGTAGAGCGCGGCGCTGTCGCGCCGTAGTCCCACCAGCTGCAGTACCTCACCGACCCGGTCGCGCACGCCGGCCCGGCTCAGGCCGTTGTCGCGCGGCAGCGGCTCGGCGACGATGTGCTCCACCCGCATTCGGGGATTCAGCGAGCTGTACGGATCCTGGAACACGGCCTGGACCGCGCGGCGATACGCCGCGAGGTCGCCGCGGCCGAAGGCCTCGATCGCCTTGCCGTCGAAGCGCAGCGACCCGGCGGTCGGACGCTCCAGGAGGAGAAAGAGCTTGGCGAGCGTCGTCTTGCCGGATCCGGACTCGCCGACGATGCCCAGCGTCTCGCCCTCGGCCACCTGAACGCTCACGCCGTCGACCGCCTTGATCCAGCCGCGCGGCCGGCCGACGGCAAGGCCGCGCGTCGCGGGAAAGTACTTCTTGAGTCCGACGCCCTGGAGCATCACCGCGGCCGTGCGCCGGCGGCGACCGCGACCCAGCAGTTGGCGACGTGGCCGTCGTCGATGGACACCGCGGCCGGATACTCCGTCTCGCACCGCGGCTGGCGCTCGGAACAGCGCGGCGCGAACGGGCACCCCGGCGGCAGCCGCGTCAAATCCGGAGGCTGGCCGCCGATCTCGACCAGCCGCCCGCCCCTGGCGTCGATGTCCGGCAGGCAGCGCAGCAGCGCGCGGGTGTAGGGATGCGCGGGCGCGTTGAAGACGTCCAGCGTGCTCCCGATCTCCACGATCCTGCCCGCGTACATCACCGCCACCCGGTCGGCGTTGGCCGCCACGATGCCGAAGTCGTGCGTGACGAGAATGATCGCGACGCCGGTGGCCTGCTGCACCTCCTTGAGCAGGTCCAGGTACTGAGCCTGGATGGTAACGTCCAGCGACGTCGTCGGCTCGTCGGCGATGAGCAACCGCGGCGCACATGACATGGCGATGGCGCTCGACACGCGCTGCCGCATGCCGCCGCTGAGCTGGTGCTGGAACTGCCCCAGCCGCGTCTCGGCCGCGGCGATGCGCAGCCGCCGCAGCGCCTCCAGCGCCCGGGCACGCAGCGAGGCGCCGCGCAGGCCCTGATGCAGGCGCACGACCTCGCCGATCTGCGTGCCGATCGTCAGCGCGGGGTTGAGCGAGGTCATCGGGTCCTGGAGCACCATGGCGATCTGCTTGCCCCGCACGCGCCGCATCTCGGCGGGGCTCTTGCCGAGCAGATCCTCGCCGTCGAGCAGCACGCGGCCGCCGACGATGCGTCCGGCCGGCTCGGGGACGAGCCGCACGAGCGACAGGCACGTCACCGACTTGCCCGATCCCGACTCGCCCACGAGGGCCAGCGTCTCGCCGGCGCGGAGCGTGAAGCTGACGCCGTCCACCGCTCTGGTGATGCCCCGCCGGGTGAAGAAGTGCGTCTTGAGGTCTTCGACGACCAGCAGGGGTGGGGTCATTTACCCTTCAGCTTGACCTCTTCGTACGGCGCCGAGAACGCGTAGCCGGCGATGACCCCGATGCCCGATTCCTCCACTCTCGGCCCGACGCCGTTCAAGCCGGCGTTCAACCAGATGGGCGCCACCATCACTTTGTCGTGGATGAGCTGCTGGATGCGGTGCAGCGTCGCCTCACGCCGTTTCGGGTCCGGCTCGCTCGCCTGTTCCTGGAAGAGGCCGTCGATGTCGGCGTAGCTGCCGTAGACGTAGGCACCGCCCGCGGCGACGAAGGCCTCGACCCGCGTGGCGGCGTTGCCGTAGGCGGCGCTGGCGCCCTGGATGAGGCCCTTGTACTTCTTGTCGGCCCAGCCCCTGAAGAAGGCCGCTCGCTCGATCGGCCGGAGCCTCACGCGGATGCCGGCCGCGTTGAGGTAGTTGACCACGGGCTCGCCGACGTTCGCGATGGCGGCGTCGCAGAAGTAGTCTCCGGCGTCGAAGCCGTTGGGATACCCGGCCTCGGCGACGAGCCGCTTGGCCCTGGCGGGATCGTACGAGTAGCCGGGCGGCTGCCAGTAGAACTCGAAGCTGCTGGGAATGATGCTCCAGGTGATCCTGGAATATCCGAGCGCGTCCGCCTGGTTCATCGCCTGCCGATCGATGGCGTGGTTCACGGCCAGGCGCACCCGCCGATCGTGCCACGGCGACTTCGGGTCCCATTGCTCGGAGAAGTAGACCCAGTGTGTGGCCTGACCGACGTTGGGCTTCAGCGTCAGCCCGGCGGTTCGCCGGATCTCCTCGGCCATCGCGCCGCGAATGTTATAGGCGATGTCCACCTCACCGCGCTTCAGCGCGGCCAGACGTGTGGCCTCGTCCGGGATCGACTTCAAGACCAGCCGCTTCACGTTCGGGGACTTGCGCCAGTACTGATCGAAGGCTTCGACGACGAGCTCGACACCCGGCGTGAAGGACACGAAACGATAGGGGCCCGCCCCGATCGGCATCTTCTTGAAGCCCTCGTCGCCGACCTTCTCGACGTACTTCTTCGGCACGATCCAACCGGCCCCGGTGGCGCCGGCGTAGAAGGTCATGAAGTCGGGCCACGGCCGCTTGAGGCGGAAGCGCACACGCGAGGGATCCGGAGTCTCGATCGCCGCCACGCTCTCCTTGAGAGGCTTGGAGGCCGCGCCCCGGTAACGCTCGAACGAGAACTTGACGTCCTCGGCGGTGACCGGATCGCCGTTGTGGAACCTGGCGCCGCGCCGGAGGACGAACTCGTAGACGAGACCGTCGGGCGACACATTCCACGACTCGGCCAGAGCGGGCGCCATGGGGTTGCCCGGCAAGGGCTTCACGACCGCGTCGTGTAACGCGTAGAGCACCATGAACGGCGTGATGATCCCGGAGGTCTCGGCCGGGTCGAACCACGTCGGCGCCAGCGAGATATGCACGGCCCAGGTCAGCTGACCCTCGGGCGCGGCGGCGGCCGACGCGGCCCCGAGCGCCAGGATCGTGAGGACGAGCCACGAAGCGACGAGGCCTCGAACGTGTCTCATAGATCTACTCCTCACGGCTCGCCGCTGGCCGCGGCGATGCCCCGGGCCGGAGTGCTTTCGGGTTGGGTCACCGCCGGTCCCAGCAGCTCGACCTGTGGGCCGACTTGCCTGAGCCTGGGATCGAGGTGATCGCGCAGCCAGTCGCCCATCAGGTTGACCGCGAGCACCGTGAGCAGCATCGCCAGGCCCGGGAAGAGCGACATCCACCACGCCGTCGCGAGAAAGCCGCGGCCGTCCGCGATCATCAGCCCCCACGCGGGATTCGGCGGCGGCACGCCGACGCCGAGGAAGGACAGCGTGCCCTCCAACAGAATGACGTAGCCCACCTGCAGGGTGGAGATGACGAGCAGCGTGGGCACCACGTTCGGGAAGATGTGACGCCGGATGATCCAGGCGCTCGAGCGTCCGGCCACGACGGCGAGCGCCACGAAGTCGTGCTCCTTGATCGCCAGCGTCTCGCCGCGCACCTGGCGCGCGAAGCGCGGCCAGAGCAGCAGCGCGATGACGAGCACGACGTTGCGGAAGCTCGGCTCCGACACGGCCACCATCACGACGGCGATGAGGATCGTGGGCAGCGAGAGGCCGATGTCGGTCAGCCGCATGAGCACGGCGTCGGTCCGCCCGCCCCGATACCCGGAGACGAGGCCCAGCAGCGTGCCCAGCGTTCCCGCCACGCCGATGGCGACCAGCGAGACGACGAGCGAGATCCGGCTGCCCCAGATGATGCGGCTCAGCACGTCACGCCCGAAGCGGTCGGTGCCCAGCGGATGCTCCGGGTTGCCGCCTTCCATCCAGATCGGCGGGATCGACTTCTTGATGAGGTCGCCCTCGGTGGGACTGTGGGGCGCCAGGTACGGCGCGAACACCGCCGCCACCACCAGTGCCGCGAGGACGAGGCCGGCGAACCACGGCAGTCGTCGCCTACGAAGAGACATGGCGAATCCTCGGGTTGAGGTAGCTGTAGAGCAGGTCCACGCACAGATTGCCGGTGAGATAGAGGGCGCTCAGCACCAGCACGCCGGCCTGCACGACGGGGTAGTCGCGCGTGGTGATGGACTCGAGGATCAGCCGCCCCAGCCCCGGCCACGCGAACACGGTCTCCGTCACCACCGCGCCGCCGAGGAACTGCACGAACAGGAGGACGGCGAAGGTGACGACCGGCAGCAGGGCGTTGCGCAGGCCGTGCTTCCAGAGCACCACCTGCTCGTGCAGCCCCTTGAGCCGCGCGAACTTGATGTAATCCGAGCCGAGCACCTCCAGCATCGCGGACCGCGTGAGACGCAGGATCGCGGCCGAGGTGAAGTAACCCAGCGTGAAGGCGGGCAGGACCAGATGCAGGAGCCCGCCGCGTCCGCCGGCCGGCAGCACGCCCAGCACCACGCCGAAGAACAGGATCAGCATGAGTCCGAGCCAGAACGTGGGCATCGACTGCCCGAGCACGGCGAACACGCGCGCCGCGGTGTCCAGCACGCCGCCGCGGCGCACCGCCGAGTACATGCCGAGCGGGACGCCGATGAGCACGCTCAGGAACATCGCCACGAAGCCCAGCTCCACCGTCGCGGGCAGCCGCTCCCAGATGTGCTCGGTGACCGGCCGCCGGGAGATGATCGAGTTCCCGAAATCGCCCACGGCGACGTTCATCACGTAGATGCCGTACTGGACGGGCAGCGGCTTGTCGAGGCCGAGATGGCGCGTCAGGATCTCCTGATCGCGCTGCGTCGCGTTGACGTCCAGCAGCAGGTAGATGGGATTGCCGGACAGGCGGGTGAGCACGAAGACGATGCTGACCACCACGAGCATGCTCAGCACCGTCTGAAACGCCCGCCCGACGAGATAGCTCGCCATGTCAACTATCAACGTCGGGGGGAGCGGCGCCGCTCCCCCCGACACCCCCCACCGGTCATGCGCGGCGGTATCGCCCGAGAACGGATTGCGCGGGCGAAGCCCGCGCTCGAAATCCGCTCCGACACGTTTCGTTCCATCGCGCTACTTCCGGGTCACGTACTCCCAGTTGTGGAAGCCCATGTGGCCGGCGATCAACGGCCACTCTCCCACCTTGGGCCCGACGCCCGCGATGGCGTGGGCGGCGCCGATGGCGACGCCGGGGATGTAGTCGTGGAGGAAGGGCCCCATCTCGTCCCGCATGATCCGCACCCGCTCCTGGTAATTCGGCTGAACCGCCAGCCGATCGATGAACTCGTCGAGCCTGGGATGCTCCATGAACAGGTTGAGCGAGGCCTTGGTGTACGCGCCGCGGTAGAGGACCTCCCACATCTCCGGGGCCACCAGCGGCGAGGCATAGGCCAGCGTCACCCCCGAGTACGCGCGAGCGCGGAAGTCCGCGGAGAAGACCGCGCGGTCGACCGGCCGCCGCTTGACCTTGATACCCACTCTCTCCCAGTAGGTCGCCACCGCTTCGCCGACGTCGGGCAGATACCCGCGTCCCGGCCAGGCCGTGAGGTTCATCGTGACCTCGAAGCCGTTGGGATAGCCCGCCTCGGCCAGCAGCTGCTTGGCCTTCGCCGGCTCGTAGGGGAATGGCTTCTTCAGCGTCTCGCTCGCCCACGGGTCGGCGGGGTACGCGAGCCAGGATCCAAGGACGGTGCCGAGCCCGCCCAGCACCCGCTGCATGATCGCCTGCTTGTCCACCGCGAGATTGAGCGCCAGCCGCACCTTGCGGGCGCGCTCGGCGTCGGGCTGCGCCCAGGGGACCTTCGGATCGTAGGTGGCCTTGGTCGGCCACTGCCCGCCGAGGATGATGTAAACCCATGAGACGTTCGGCATGACGATGGTCCGCACGTTCACCTTCTTCAGCTCGTCGACGTACTCGCCGCCGATCTCGATGACGTCGACCGACCCGGCCCGCAGCATGGCCATGCGGGTCGCCGGCTCGGGCACCTTGCTGAACACCAGTCGCTTCCAGTGCGGCGTTGCCCGCCAGTGATTCTCCACCGCTTCGTAGACGATGCGATCGCCGCGCACGTGCTCGACGAACTTCCAGGGGCCGGTGCCGATCGGCTGGCGTTCCGCGCCCTGCTCTCCGGCCGCCTCGATGTGGCGCTTGGACTGGATGAAGGCGCACGACGCGAACAGTCCCTGGTTCACCTTGTTGCCGAACACGACGAAGGGCTTGTCGAAGTGCACGGTGAGTGTGTGCGGGTTCTCGACCTCCATGCTCTTGATCGCCCGGAACTCCGGCGCCAGGGAGTTGGCGGAGCCTTCCTTGGCGATGGAGGCGAACGTGAACCTCACGTCCTCGGCGGTCAGCTCGGCGCCGTTGTGGAAGCGCACACCCTTGCGGATGTGGAACCTCCACGTGCGGCCGCCGTCCAGGACCTGCCAGCGCTCGGCGAGCATCGGGGCCAGCTCCCCGGTCTTCGGATCACGGGTCAGGAGATTCTCGTACATCGGCTTGAGGACCACGTCCTCGGCCCCGACGTACAGGTGAGGCAGCCAGCGCTCGTTGCCGAAGGTCGCCACCGCCACCGTCAGTGTCCCTTCGGGCTTGGCCGCCACGCTCGACGGGGCGGCGAGGAGCGAGAACCACGCAGTCAGGAGAGCGAGAGCGATCGCGAACGGTCGATTCATGAGCGGTCCTCCTGTGTGTAGAGGGCCGGATCTTTTCAGTACCGCGGGATGAGGTGCAGGGATGCTACCCTCGGCGGGCCAGCAAGACAATCTGTATCCGGCAGGAGGTTCCCCATGGCCAGAGAAGCCCTAGCTCGCCTCAGGCCAGGAGCATGCGGGACGGCTGCAGCGTGCGGTTGAACGGATGCAGGACGAGCCCGAGGATCTCGAGCGTGACCACGCCGAGCAGCGCTTCGTCGCCCGCTTCGCCGAGGATCACGGGCGTGTGGCCTTCGCCCTGTGGGAGCCGGATGTAGCCCTCGGACACGTCGCGTTCGTCATCCGGCGGCGCGGCGCCAGCCGGATCGCGCGCCAGTCGTCGGGCGGCAGGAGGCTGTACTTGGCGCCGCTGTCGACGAGAAACGTGACCGTGCGAGCGATGCCCGTCGGTCCCGTCACCACGCCCTCGATGTGCGTGAGTCCCATCGTTGCGGTCATTCTAACGACCCGAGTGATTCGCCGCGCGTCCAAAGTCCGATCCCGTCGATCGGTTGACGCGGGGCGCGCGCGCCCGTAGGCTGGCGCCTCGTGAGACGTGTCGCGATCGATCGTCCCCGGCGCGAAAGGAGACCCGCATGATCTACGAGGTCCGCACCTATCGCATCGCCCCCCGCAGCCTGCCCGAGGTCGAGAAGCGCTTCGGCGAGGCCTACGAGTACCGCAAGAAGTACTCGGAGCTGTTCGCCTTCTGGCACACGGAGATCGGATCGCTCAACGAGATCGTCCACGTGTGGCCGTACCGGGACCACGCCGAGCGCGAGCGCATCCGTGGCGAGGCGGCCAAGGATCCGAAGTGGAACCCCGGTATCCAGGAATTCATCCGGGAGATGCGCTCGGAGATCATCGTGCCCTTCAACTTCGTCCCCCAGGCCCGCGGCAAGGTGGGGCCGATCTTCGAGCTGCGCTACTACACGCTCAAGCCGCGCACGCTCCCGGAGGTCTCCAAGCGGTGGGAGCAGGCTCTGCCCGAGCGCACGAAGCTCTCGCCCCTGGTGCTCGCCGGCGGCGTCGAGTTCGGCCGCGCCAACGGGTTCGTGCACATCTGGGCGTACTCGAGCCTCGATCAGCGCGCGCAGGTTCGTGGCGAAGCGAGCAAGCGCGGGATCTGGCCGCCCCCCGGCGGCGGCGACCACCTGCTGACGCAGGAGAACAAGATTCTCCTGCCCGCCGCATTCTCCCCGCTCCAGTAAGCGTAACGACGACGGGACGACGCGCCGCACCCGGGTGCGGCGCGTCTCCGCGTTGGGCTCGGTAGGTTCGCTAGCTGATCCGGTAGCGTCGCACCAGCGCCTCGTCCAGCACGATCCCGAAGCCGGGATCGCGTGACACCGTCATGATCCCGTTCTTGATCGGCGGTCGGTTCGCCCAGACCGCCTGCCACATCGGGTCGCGCTCCGGATCGGCGAAGCACTCGACGAACGTGCCGTGCGGCACGGCGCCGAGCAGATGCTGCGCGATCTGCGGCTCCTCGTGGTGCGCCATCTGCACGCCGGCCGCGTGGCAGAGCGCGGCCGCGCGCCGCCAGTCCGTGACTCCGCCGCCCTCGGAGGCGTCGTAATTCACGAGGTCGACGGCGCCCGCGTCGAGCAAGCGGCGAATCGCGTGGCTCGTGATCTCGCTCTGACCGGCGGTCACGGGAATCCGCGTGGCCCGCCGCACGCGCGCCATCAGCGCCGCGTCGTCGTACCAGTGACACGGCTCCTCGAACCAGCGGATGTCGAGGGGCTCGACGAGATGGGCGAAGCGAATCGCGTCCGGGGCCGTCCAGCCGCGGTTGGCGTCGACGGCGAGAACGAAATCCGGGCCGGCGGCCCGCCGTGCCGCCTCGACGCGCCGGGCGTCCTCGTCCGGCGTCAGGCCACCGACCTTGAACTTGCACCCGGCCATGCCGGCGAGCCGGTAGGCTTCCATCTCGCGTCCGATGTCCGCGTGCGTCTTGCCTTCCATGTAATAGCCGCCGATGGAGATGATCGGCAGCTCGCTCCGGTAGCCGCCGAGCAGCTCACACGCACACCTGCCGACCGCCTTGCCGACGAGATCCCAGATCGCGCAATCCACGCAGGCGATGGCTTCGAGCAGGGTCTTCCGGTCTCGCTGAGCGTGACTGAGCGCGAACATCTCCTCCCAGATCCGCTCGCTCTCGAGGATGCGCTTGCCCCGCACGCGCGGCGCCAGGTCCTCCTGGATGATCCGCACGATCTCGGGCCCGTGCGCGCGGTTGTCGCCGTTGTAGACCTCGCTCACCAGCCCCTCGTCCGTGCGCATCCGCGTGATGACCGTGCTGCGCTTGAGCACGTGGTAGGTGCTGCCGCCGAAGTCCTTCTTCAGCGGAATGTCGAGCGCGATCGCGTCGATGCCGTGGATGCGCATCGGGCTCGGGTCGGCTCAGCGCGCCAGCCACGAGTTCCAGAAGTACAGGCGTGGCGCCGTGCGGAACTCGCCGCGCAGCTCGCGCCGGGCGACGTCGAGCGTGTTGTAGTCGCCGAGCTTCACCTGGCCCACGTCCTCGTAGTGGATCGCCTGGATGCGCTCGACGAGGGCCTTGCGCTTCTTCACGTCGCTCTCCTGGCGCAGCTCGGCCAGCAGGCGTTCCTTCTCCTCGTTGCACCACCAGCCCTGGAACGAGCAGCGGAACGCGACGTGGAGCGCGGGGTCGGGGTTCAGGGGATAGCCGGTGACGTACGCCTCCCACAGCTCGGGCTTCTGCACGCGCTGGTTGAGCGTCGCCCAGTCCACCACCTGGAGGTCGATCACGAAGCCGAGCGCCTCGAGCTGCTGCTTGGCCACCAGCGAGTGCTTGTACATGAACTCGTATTCCCGCGTGCTGACCCAGCGCACCGTCTGGCCGGCGTAGCCCGCTTCCTTCATCAGGCGCTTGGCCTTCTCGCGGTCCCGCTGGTTGTAGAGCGACCCGCCCGCGGTCGAGTGCCACGGCTGCTCGGGGAAGAACAGCCCCGGGCCCAGCCGATAGAAGTCCTTGTGGCCGAAGCCAGCGGCCATGATCGGCTCCATGTCGAGCGCCGCCTGGACGGCCTGGCGCAGCGGCTTGCTGGTCATGAGGCCGGCCTTGTGGTTCAGCGAGATCAGCGTCCAGCCGCGCGGCTTCACGATCCGCGACTCGAGCTGGGGCAGCGACTTGATCCGATCCCAGGCGTCCTGCTTCATGAACATCGCGTGGTGATACTCGCCCGTCTCCACGCCGGCCAGCCGCACGGCGGTTTCGGGCACCGGAATGAACAGGATCTCGTCGAGCCACGCGGTGCGCTTGCCGCCGAAGCCGTTCGTCGGCTCGGCACGTGCCGCGTAGTCCTTGAAGCGGACGAGCTTGATGTGGCGGTCGGGCTTGTGCTCGACGAAGCGGTACGGGCCGGTGCCGATGTATTCCTTGACCTGGCCGGTGTCGGCCGCCTCCACGATCTCCTTCGGATAGATCATCGCCGACGGCTCGGCCAGCCCGTAGATCAGCGAGCCCGAGGGCTGCTTGAGGAAGATCACGACGGTGTACGGGTCCTTGGCCTCGATGCTCTCCACGCCGGGCCAGAGCACCTTGCCGAGGGTGGCGACCTGCCCCCAGCGCTTGAGCGACGCCACCACGTCGGCGGCGGTCAGCTCCTTGCCGTTGTGGAACCTCACGCCCTTGCGGAGCGTGATGGTGTGGCGGAGCCCGCGGTCGGTCACGGCATGCGTGTCGGCCAGCAGCGGGATCGGGTTCCACGCGCGGTCGTGGGTGAACAGCGGTTCGAAGACGTGCCACATGATCTCGTAGGTGAGCACCGTCGTCGTCGCCTGGATGTCGAGCGTCGGCGGCTCCCCGATGGAGGCCACCTTGAGCACGCCGCCCATGCGCGGGACCTCCTGCGCGCAGGCGACGGACACCGACAGAACGAGGACGGTGACGAGGGCGACGAGGCTCTTCATCGCGGGTATCCTCCGTGGGAAGAAAGTGGCGCGAATGATACCATCCGCCGTCGTGCTGAATGTCCTCGTCACGATGCCGTTCGGCGAGGCGCGGCTGGATCGCCTGCGCGCCGTCTCGCCCGACCTGCGCGTGTCCGCCGGCGACGCGGAGCGCGCCGACTACGCGCGGACCGACGTGCTCTACGCGGGCAGCCCCCCGCACGACCTCGCCCGGGCGCCCCGGCTCAAGTGGGTGCAGGTGCACATGGCCGGCGTGAACGCACTCTACGATCACCCGCTCTACGCGAAGAGCCAGATCCCGATCACGACGACCAGCGGCGTGCACGCGGCGACCATCGCCGAGTACGCGCTGACGGTGATCCTGGCCCTGGCGCACCGCGTGCCGCGCATGGTCGAGTGGCGCGCGAAAGGCGCCTGGCCGCCGGACGAGCAGCGCTGGCCGCTCTTCGTGCCGACGGAATTGCGCGGCGCCGCGCTGGGGGTGATCGGCTACGGCAGCATCGGCCGGGAGCTGGCGCGCATGGCGACGACCGCGCTGGGCATGCGCGTGCTCGCGTGCAAGCGCGACCCGTCACGTCGCGCCGACGACGGCTACCGGCTGCCCGGCACCGGGGATCCGGAGGGCGCGCTGCCTGAGGCGTGGTTCGCCCCCGCGCGGCTGCACGACCTGCTCGCGCGCTCCGACGTGGTGGTGATGTGCGCGCCGCTGACGTCCCAGACGCGCGCGATGATCGGCGCCGCCGAGCTGGCGGCGATGAAGCCGTCGGCGTTTTTCGTGAACGTCGGGCGCGGCGCCACCGTGGACGAGGCCGCGCTGGCGGCGGCGCTGAAGGCCGGGCGCCTGGCCGGCGCCGCCGTGGACGTCTTCGCCGAGGAGCCGCCCGCCGCGGGTCATCCTTTATATGGCGTCGACGACGTCATCGTCTCGCCCCACGTGTCCGGCTTCCTGGCGTCCTACGACGACCGCTGCACCGACCTGTTCGCGGAAAACCTGCGGCGCTACCTCGCCGGCGCGCCGCTGCTGAACCTGGTCGATCGCGCGCACGGCTACTGAGTGGCTGGCGTGGGGTACCATGCCGCCATGCGCGACCCCGGCGCCGCCGAATGAGCCGACCGTCCCGCTTCCTGAACGTGCCCTACGGCGCCTGGCACGCGCGCGAGGTGCCGCCGCCCGATCCGCTGCTGACGCGCACCGATCCCGGCACGCCGTGCGGCGAGTACCTGCGACGGTTCTGGCAGCCGGTGGCCTTCGCGCGCGACCTCGGAGACGTGCCGCGGCGCATCCGGATCATGGGCGAGGACCTCGTGGTCTTCCGCGACCGCTCGGGCCGCGCCGGCCTGCTGCAGCTGCAGTGCTCCCACCGCGGGACCTCGCTCGAGTACGGCATCCTCCAGGCGCGCGGCATCCGCTGCTGCTATCACGGCTGGGTCTTCGACGTGGACGGTCGCATCCTCGAGACGCCCGGCGAGCCCGCCGACAGCACGCTCAAGCAGCGGCTCTGCCACGGGGCGTACCCGACCCACGAGTTCTGCGGCCTCGTCTTCGCCTACATGGGGCCGCCCGACGCGCGGCCCGTCTTCCCGATGTACGACACGTTCGACGTGCCGGGCCTCGAGCTGCACCCGGCCGCGCAGTTCCTGCTGCCGTGCAACTGGCTCCAGGTGAAGGACAACTCGATGGACCCCGTGCACACGTCCTTCCTGCACGCGATCAGCAGCGGCTATCATTTCACCGAGGCCTTCGGGGAGCTGGCGGAATTGGAGTGGCAGGAGACGCCATACGGCATGCTCTACGTCGCCACCCGCCGTGTCGGCGCCTTCGTCTGGGTGCGGATCTGCGACTTCATGGCGCCCAACGTCCACCAGTTCACGCGCGAGATCGAGGAGGCGGCCTCCGAGCGGATCGCCTCGCGCCCCGTCGTGATCCGCTGGGCCGTGCCCGTGGACGACACGCGTACGCTGAACTTCGAGCTGGCGCAGGTCGACCCGGCCTGGGGCCTGACGCCCGAGCAGATCGCGCGGCCGGGGTTCGGCCAGTCCGCTGACCGGCCCCACGAGGAGCGCCAGCGACATCCGGGCGATTACGACGCGCAGTCGAGCCAGCGAACGATCGCCGTGCACGACCTCGAGCACCTCGCCTCGACCGATCGCGGCGTGATCATGCTGCGAGGGATCCTGCGCGACGGCATTCGCGCCGTCGCCGCCGGCGAGACGCCGCGCGGGCTCGGGGCGAAGCCCGGCCAGACAATCACGACGTACTGTCAGGACACCGTGCTGCGCGTCCCTGCCTCGGGGACCGACGACCGCGCGCTGCTGCGCCAGGTCGGCCGCCGCGTCGTCGCCGGCGACCACCAGCGGCCGTAGCGCCGCTGTCATTTCTTCAACAAACCGCCTCGCGCGCGTGGCCGCGGGATCGTCGTATATCGTGGCACGCGCGAGGAGCTGCTCGCGCAGCCAAGGAGGATGCGTATGTACCAGGGCCTGAAGCCGGAGCAGGCGGCCGTCGTTCAGCGGGCGGCCGACCTTTCTCGTGAGCTCTTCGCGAAGCGTGCCGAGCAGCACGACCGCACGGGGAAATTCCCGCTCGAGAACTACGCGGACCTGCACAAGGCCGGCCTGCTCGGCCTCACCGTGCCCAAGGAGTACGGCGGCGTCGGCGCCGACTGGGTGACCTTCGCGCTCACGATGCTGGAGATCGCCAAGGGCTGCTCGGCCACCGCGCTCACCTTCAACATGCACGCCGTGATCCTCGACTTCATCGCGCAGCTGGGGACGGAGGAGCAGAAGCGGCGCTGGTTCGGCGAGGTGATCGACCGCGGCAAGCTCTTCTCGTCGATCACGAGTGAGCCGCAGGCGAGCTTCCGCCACAAGTTCGTGCTGAGCACGACCTTCGCGCCCGTGGAGGGCGGCTTCCTGCTGAGCGGCGTCAAGCACTTCGGCTCGCTCGGCGAGCACGCCTCCTTCCACTTCGTGACGGCCTTGATCGAGGGCACGACGACGGCGACGGAAGGCCAGCAGTCGGCGCTCGTGCCCGCCGGCTCCACGGGCATCAGCGTGGACCGGAACTGGGACGCGGTCGGCATGCGCGCCACCTCGAGCGACACGATCAAGTACGACAAGTGCTTCGTGCGGCGCGAGGATTGCCTCGGGGGCATCGCGGCCCTGTCGACGATCGATATCACCGGCTTCGCGCTCGGCTATTCGGCGATCTACCTCGGCATCGGCGAGGCCGCCTTCGACTACGTGCTCGAGTATGCGAAGACCCAGAGCTTCGGGCTGCCGGAGCCGCTCTCCCACCACCCGTCCACCCAGCGCTCCCTCGGCGAGATGGCGATCGCAATCCGGGCCGCGCGGGCCCTGCTGCGCGAGGCGGCGCAGGTGAAGATGCAGGGCGACCGCCGGGAGACCGCGCTCGCCATCAACGAGTCGAAGTGCATGTCGGCCGACGTCGGATTCACCGTCACCGACCGCGCGATCCGGCTGGCGGGCGGGCGGGGGATTCTTCGCAAGTACCCGCTCGAGCGCTGGCACCGCGACGCGATGTGCGGTCCGGTGATGGCGCCCGCGAACGATCGCTGCCTGGAGACGGCGGGCAGGATCCTGTGCGGGCTCGAGGGCAAGACGCTGGAGTTCGTCTGATGCCGACGGTCGCCGAGCACCTCGCGCACCGCCTCCACGAGGCGGGCGTCCGTCACGCCTTCGGGATTCCCGGCGGCGAGGTGCTGGCGGTGATGGACGCGCTCGCGCGGGCGGGGATCGCGTTCCACCTCGTGAAGCACGAGACGCCCGGCGGCTTCATGGCCGACGCGGTGGCGCACCTCACGCGCACGCCCGGCGTGCTGGTGGCCACGCTCGGCCCCGGGGTCAGCAACCTCGTGACCGCCGTCGCCCACGCGTACCTGGATCGGACGCCGATGCTCGTGCTGACCGCGCGCCTCGACCCCGGCGTGGCGCCGACCTACACCCACCAGATCTTCGATCACGGGGCGCTGCTCCGTCCGGTGACGAAGGCGACCTTCACCGTCGGCCGCGACGGGGCGACGGCGCTCGTCGATCGCGCGGTGCTGCTGGCCACCGCCGACCCTCCCGGCCCGGTCCACCTGGACATCCCCGCGCGCGTGGCCTCGATGGAGGTGGAGCGCGCGCGCGAGTCGCTGCCGCGTCGCGCGCGCGTCGGGCTCGCGCCGGGCGGCGAGCTCGACACGCTCGTCGGCTGGCTCGGGCGCGCCGAGCGGCCGCTCGTGCTCGCCGGCCTCGGTATCCTGCACCACGACGCCCACGCCGAGCTTCGCGCCTTCGTCCGGCGCGCGGGCGCGGCGGTGATCACCACCTACAAGGCCAAGGGCGTCGTGGCCGAGGACGATCCCGCCGTCATCGGCGGCGCCGGTCTCTCGCCCGTCGCCGACCGCGCGCTCTTCAAGGCGCTCCACGCCGCCGATCTGATCCTGTGTCTCGGCTACGACCCGGTCGAGATGCGCGACTCCTGGATCCAGCCGTGGCCCACGGAGACGGACTCCGCGGAGATCGCCGGCGCGCCGAAGGACCACCTCGTCCATCGCACGAAGCTCGAGTTCGTCGCGGATCTCAAGGCGGCGCTCGCGCATTTGTCGGTGCTCGTCCCGGAGCGCGCGGGCCGGACCTGGCTCGACGGGACGCCGGCCGCGGTGCGCACGGAGATCGCGGAGTCGCTCCGTCCGCCCGGGGCGCGCTGGGGACCGCACGCGGTGATCGCGACGTGCCGCCGCGTGTTCCCGCGCGAGACCCTGGCCACGGTGGACACCGGCGCCCACCGGATTCTGTTGAGCCACATCTGGCCGTGCTACGAGCCGTACGGACTGCTCCAGTCCACGGGACTGGCCACGATGGGCTACGGCGTGCCGTCCGCCATCGGCGCCAAGCTCGTCCGGCCCGAGCGCCCCGTCGTCTGCTTCACCGGTGATGCGAGCCTCGAGATGGTGATCGGCGACCTCGCCACCCTGCGCGACCTCCGGCTGCCGGTGACCATCGTGTGCTTCGCCGATCGGTCGCTGGCGCTGATCGAGCTGAAGCAGCGCCGCCTCGGCCTCGACAACCTCGGCGTGGATGCGCCGGCCACCGACTTCGCCGCCATCGGCCGCGCCTACGGCGGCCATGGCGTCAGGGTGCAGGATGCGAGCGAGCTCGAGCACGCCTGCCGCGAGGCCCTCGCGCGCGACACCTTCACGCTGATCGAGGCCGTGATCGACAAGGCGGAGTACGCCCAGCAGATGTGACGCGGCGGCCGGCCGCGCTCACGCGGTCGATTATCCCGTTCGCTTCAGCCGGCCCGTGTGCTTTGCCCAGCGCTCGACCCGGCCGAAGACCCACAGTCCCAGCGGCACCAGCGCCGCGCCCATGACGAGCAGGACGACGAGCTCGGGCACCACCGTCGCCAGCGGCGCGCCGGCGAGTCGGTGGGGCGTCGTCGCCGGGTCACCGACGCCGACGAGTCGGCGGCAGGCGGCCAGCGTGTAGGTCGCCGGCGACAGCGCCGAGATCGGCTGGATCCATGCCGGGAGGACCTCGACCGGGTAGTAGACGCCCGAGACCAGCAGCAGCGAGCCCTGGAAGATGTGTGTCGCCTCGGCGCCTCGCTCGGGGCTCAGCACCGGCAGCGCGGCGGCCATGACGCCGAGGCCGACGAAGGCCAGCGTGCTGGCCAGGAGGACGACGATCACGCCGCCGAGGTTGGCGCCCGCCAGCGTGATGTCGGTGAACAGCATGAGGCCCAGCAAGACGCTGGTGGTGATCACGATGCTGTTGCAAAGGGCGAACACGCTGAGGCCGGCCAGATGCACGAACCGGGGGACGGGCGCCATGAACGTGTACTCGAGCGTGCCTTCCCAGCGCTCGTAGGCGACCGACATCGCGATCTCGTTGTAGAGAGTCGACAGGAAGTTCCACAGCAGCGCGCCCACCACCAGCGTCAGCGTCAGCCGATGGTCGTGGGCCGCGACCCCGATGAGGGCGACGGCGGCCGAGCCGGTCAGCGCGTAGAAATTGAAGACGATGACCCACGAGATGTAGCGGCGCGTGAGGTGATAGCCCCGGAACACGAAGGCCCACGTCTGCCGGAGCGTGCGATCGATGGCGCCGTCCATCATGCCTCCTTCGCCGCCGCGGCTGGCGTCTCACCGTCGGTCACCCTCTCGCCCGTGAGCTTGATGAACGCGTCGTCGAGGGTGGCGGCCTCCGCCGCGCGCTTGAGCACCTCGGTGGTCCCCTCGGCGACGAGGCGGCCATGGGCGAGGAAACCGATACACGCGCACAGCCGTTCGGCCTCCGCCATGTCGTGGGTCGTTAGCACGATGGTCGTCCCCTCGCGCCGTCGTAGGTCCTCCAGGAACGTCTGCACGTCCCGCCGGCTCTTGGGATCGAGCCCGGTTGTCGGCTCGTCGAGGAGCAGCACCGGCGGGTTGATCATCAGCGCCCGCGCGATCGAGATCTTCTGCTGCATGCCCCGGCTCATCTCCTCCAGCGGCACCGTGAACGTGCGCTCTTCCATGCCCAGCCGCTCGAGCACGTCCATGGCTCGCGGCTCGGCGACCGACGGCTTGAGCCCGTACAGCAGGGCCGTGTAGAGCAGGTTCTCGCGGGCCGACAGCTTCTTGTAGAAGGCGGCGTCCACGCTCACACGCCCGATCAGCCGGCGCACCCGGGTCTGTTCGTCCGGTAGACGGTGTCCGAGCACGCGGACCTCGCCCCCGTCGGCGATGAGCAGCGTGGACAGGATGCGGATGAGCGTCGACTTGCCGGACCCGTTCGGTCCCAGCAACCCGTACGTCTCCCCGGGGGCGACGTCGAACGACACACCGCCGAGCGCCCATTCGGCGGACGCCGTGGCCTTTCGAAGGCGACGTCGCTTGCGGAATCGCTTCCGCAGATCACGGACCTGAATCGCCGGCAACACCATCACGAGCCTCCAGCGCGGGCCGGACGACGGCGCGCGCACACGAACGCATCGAGAAACGAGGTGGAGGGGAGACCGAGGTAGAAGCCGGGCGCGGACGCATGCGGTGCGTCCGTCACCCCCTGATCGTCGTCGGGGAGACGACGGTCGGGTGGCGCCGCTTACGCGGCTCGGCTACCTGGTCGGCTCAGCTAAAGAGGTGCACGGAAGTCACCTGAGGCTGGAAAGGCTACATCCAGCGCCCGCGTGATGCAAGCCGACGCGCTCAGGGCTTCGTGCGCGGTGCGCGCTCCGCGACCGGGAGGCCGGCGTTCTTCCACGCCGTGAAGCCGCCGTCCATCTCGACGACGCGCGGCAGGCCCATCTGCTGGGCGACGTCGGTGGCGAGCGCCGAGCGCCACGCCCCGTTGCAGTAGAAGACGAACTCCTTGCCCGACGCGAACACGTCCTTGTGATACGGGCTGTCGGGGTCGATCCAGAACTCGAGCATCCCGCGCGGGCAGTGGAAGGCTCCGGGGATCATGCCCTCGCGCTCCAGCTCGCGCACGTCGCGTGGCGCCGCTTCGCCTCGTCCAGGCCGATCGTCGTGATCCGCGCCTTCGCCTCGTCGACCAGCTGGCGGAAGCCTTTCTTCATCTTCATCGCGCTCGTCTCCTACTCGGTGGCCAGCGCGGCGCGGCGGCCGCGGTGATACTCGGCGAGCGCGGCGTTGGCCTTCGCGATCGTCTCCGCCTCGTCGGCCACGCGGGCGAGGTCGCGGCCCGGCACCGCCACGTACAGCTCGTCGTCGCCCGCGCCGGTGTAGACGCGGTTGCCGATGCAGCCGGTGCTCGCCACGGCGCCGCCCGCCAGCGCCGCAGGCAGCGCCATGCACGTCGGACGGCCGAGGAACGGCAGGCGTGCGGCGACGCCGGCGCGAAGCGCGGCCTCCTGCAGCAGCATGAGCCGGCCCGGCGGACCGATGAAGAGCACGACGTCGGGCTCCACCGGCGTGTCGCCGAGCGGCGCATAGACGATGGCGCCGGGCGTCTTCGGCAGCCGCGGGATCCCGGGCACCTCCTCCATCTTGAGGTAGCCGAGGCCGGTCATGATCTCGAGCACCTGCGGCAGCTCGCCCGCGCGCTCGGGCGGCAGCGGAATGTTGTGGGTGTGGCTGCCGACCGGACAGTTGTAGTGATCGGACGGCACCGTGTAGAAGGCGCGCCCCTCCATGGCCAGCCGCCAGAACGAGCAGCCCGAGGGCTCGGAGCCGGTGAACGGCTTCACGCCCGCCGGCGGCGTGTCGCGAAAGGCGACGGCCACCGGCCGCCGCGTGAGGCCCAGGCGCTCGCGCAGGCGCCGCTCGATCGAACCCCAGTCGGTCATGTGCCGCCTCCTCTGACTGCGTCCCACACCTGCTCGGGGTGCTTGGCCGCGTCGGGCACCTTCTTCCAGTGCTTGCGGACGACGCCGTCGGGGCCGATCCACACCGTCGAGCGGATCACGCCCTTGGTCTTCTTGCCGTACATCATCTTGTCGCCGTAGGCTCCCCACGCCGTCATGACCTTGCGATCGGGGTCGGAGAGCAGCGTGAACGGCAGCCGGTACTTCTGCGCGAACTTCGCGTGCGACTCGCCCGAATCCGACGAGACGCCGAGCACCACGACGCCCGCTTTCTGCAGATCCTTCCAGAGGTCGCGGAACCCGCACGCCTCCTTGGTGCAGCCGGGCGTGTCGTCCTTGGGATAGAAGTAGACGACGACGTCCTTGCCCTTGAAGTCGGCGAGCGAGACGGACTTGCCGCTCGCATCCTCCAGGGTGAACTCCGGCGCCTTGCGTCCTTCCGCGATCGGCATGGGATGTTCCTCCAGGCTGTTGGACGCGGCTATCCGACGATCGGATGCTCTTCGGCCACCAGCACCGGCGAGCGCGCGAGGTCGATGAACGTGCGCTCGTCCTCGACGAGGCGGCGGCCGGCAGCCTTGCCCTCCGGCGTGGCGCCGGCGGCGACGAGCGCCTCCAGGCTGTCGAACCACAGCTCCGCCACGCCATCGTACGCCTCGGGGCCGCCGCGCCCGCGCCGCAGCCCTTCGTTCACGGGCGTCGCCAGCGTGTGGACCTGCACGTAGCGGCGAATGCCGAGCGCCTTGGCGGATTCACGCACGAGCGGGCCATGCCGCTCGCGCCAGTAGCGCTGGAACTCCTCGCGCGAGAGATGCGGCAGGCGCGTGAGACAGAACACGAGCTTGACCATCAGGGCACCTCGAAGCGCCACGCGTCGCCGTGGCGGACGATGCGGCCGGCCGTCGGATGGTGGAAATGCGTGCCGAGCACGGCGACCGCGCCGCCCGCGTAGCGCTCGCAGAATGCGCGCCGCGTCTTGCGCGCGCTCTCCGGGTCCACGTCGAAATGGCTGCACCACTGCGGCTCGGCCATCTGGATCGGGTGGTGCATGAGGTCGCCGGTGATCACCGCGTCGCGCCCGCCCGAGCACAGCCGCACGCTCGTGTGGCCGGGCGTGTGGCCCGGCGTGGGCTCGAGCCAGATCTCGTCGGAGACGCGGTGGTCCATGTCCACCAGCGTCGCGAGCCCGGCGTCGAGCACCGGCGTCACGCTGTCGTCCATGAACGCCGGCCGCGCGCAGGTCGTCCAGGAACGTCGTGCGCATCATGTGGAAGGGCGCGCGGCCGCCGCGGTCCTTGTCGTTGCCGACGCAGGTGTCCACGAGCACGGTCAGCCCCGGCGCGCGCACGACGAACGTGTGGATCGACTGCAGGAAGCGTCCCTTGTCATCGAGGAAGTCCGGCGCGAGCCAGGCGCGATGGCGCTCGACGGCCTCCGGGACGGCGTCGGGCAGCAGCCACGTCGGCCGCGTGGGACCGGCGCGCTCGACGACGGCATCGATGCTGAAGCGGCCGAGGCTGAGCGCCTGCATCAGGGCCGCAGCCGCGCGCGGATGCGCTCGACCGCTTCCTCGGTCTGCTCGCGCGAGCCGAAGGCGGTGAGCCGGAAGTAGCCCTCGCCGGCGGGGCCGAAGCCCGAGCCCGGCGCGCCGACCACCTGCGCCTCGGCGAGCAGCCGGTCGAAGAAATCCCACGACGACACGCCCGCGGGCGTGCGGAACCAGATGTACGGCGCGTCGCGCCCGCCGTACACGGTGAAGCCGGCGGCGGCGAGGCCGTCGCGGATCACGCGGGCGTTCGCCATGTAGAACTCGATCAGCGCGCGCACCTGCTTCTGCCCGTCCGGCGTGTAGACGGCGGCGGCGGCCTTCTGGATCACGTAGGGCGGGCCGTTCGACTTCATGTTCACCCGCCGGGCCCAGAGCGCGTTGAGGCTGTGCGCGCGGCCGTCGGCGCTCCGGCCCAGCGCCGCCTTCGGCACCACGGTGTAGGCCAGGCGCATGCCCGTGAACCCCGCGTTCTTCGAGAACGAGCGGCTCTCGATGGCGACCTCGCGCGCGCCCTCGATCTCGTAGATCGAGTGCGGCGTGTCCTCGTCCACGATGTAGGCCTCGTACGCCGCGTCGTAGAAGATCAGGGCGTCGTTCGCGCGCGCGTAGTCCACCCAGCGCGTCAGCGCCTCGCGCGTCGCGACGGCGCCGGTGGGATTGTTCGGATAGCAGAGGTAGATCAGGTCCACGTGGCGCTCGGGCAGCGCGGGCTGGAACCCGTTCTCGGCGACGCAGGGCAGGTAGACCATGCCCGTGTAGCGCCCGGTCTCGTCGGCGGCGCCGGAGCGGCCGGCCACCACGTTGCTGTCAGCGTAGACGGGATAGACGGGGTCCATCAGCGCGACGACGGCGTCGCGCGCGAAGATCTCCTGCAGGCTCGCGCTGTCGCTCTTGCCGCCGTCGCTGATGAAGATCTCGTCGGGGGTGAGCGTCACGCCGCGCGTGCCGAAGTCCTGGGCGGCGATCTCGGCGCGCAGCCACTCGTAGCCGACGTACGGGCCGTAGCCCTTGAAGGTCTCGGGCCGCGCCATGTCGTCGGCGGCCTCGTGGAGGGCGCGCACCACCGCCGGCGGCAGCGGCCGCGTGACGTCGCCCACGCCGAGGTCGATCACGCGGGCCTCGGGATGCGCGTCGCCGAACGCCTTCTG
>WNGG01004038.1_pt1 | contig 41691 bp, 35 predicted proteins | sample 5400661 | NCBI WGS metagenome assembly WNGG01 (sample SAMN13153372, study PRJNA577476) | soil metagenome | isolation source: 100 cm soil or saprolite under Garry oak tree replicate 1 | place: USA:California | collected 2016-06-15 | reverse complement strand
GGCTGCAAGCGTGCGATGGTGTGCATCGCTACCAACAGCGGTCTCCAGCCATGGCTTTGGGATTAACTGAGCATCTCTGGTCTTTCCAAGATTTGTTGACCACTCGGATACCTATCACCCCTTGATGGGGTCACTACCGAAAAATACGGAATACCTTATACTCAAAGTCTTAAAATTGCCCGATACGGAAGAGTTTTGTTCCACAGAAGGGACAGGTTCCCTGCATAGCAGTTCGTCCGTTCTTCAAAGTTACCGGGTGAGCAGACTGCATCTCGACTTTCTTTTTGCATCTAACACAGTACGCTTCAATCACTGGCTGGCTTGCCCTGACCTGGAGATCAACAGGTGTGATGGCAGGCTGACCTGGTTGCTGCAAATCTGGAAGATCACCCTCAGCAGGAGTCCCCTCCAGTGATGATATGTCCATTTCGGGAACAGGAGTGCTTTCCTGCGCCTCTACTGAAGGTGTAGCCATTTCAGGAACGGGAGTGCTCTCCTCCTCGTCCACCAATGATTCTTCTGTGCCGGTCTCTACAGGAGGTGTTGATGCGACTGTTTGAGGCATATTTTCCGGGTTGCTCAAGTTTGGCAGGCCGAGTCTGATCTCTTCGTCGAACCGGGTCGTTGCATCGTAGATAGCCATCTCTACCTGTTGGACTGTCAGACCTCGTGCTCCAAGGAGGTTAGCTCCGATCAGGATAGCACCATGAAGATCGGCGACGAGTAGATTGGCCTCTGTTAAGGTGCTGTTACGCAGATCAGCACCAGTCATATTCGCGCCTGAGAGGTCGGCACCTGAAAGATTTGCACTTGAGAGACAAGCCTCGGTGAAGTCAGATAGAAAGAGGCTGCTCCCCACCAGTTCTGCTTCGCGCAGGTCGGCATGTCGGAAAGAGTGGTTGGAGAGGTCTCGCCCAGACAGATTCGCTCTATACAACATCGGTGGTCGCCAGTTTGCGGGCGCAGGGCGGCGTTGTCCCCTGGCATCCGCAGCCAGCGGGAGTTCGTCAACCCTGAAAACCCGTGTCAATTCATGCTCAAGGCTCAATGGGGAGGTACCTGCACCTGCTTGCGGTGATGCCTGTACCTCCAAAGTCTCTCTTTGCTGCTGTAGTTGTGCTGTGAGTTTCGTCTCCAGGTCGCCTATCCGTTGTTCCTGCCGGAGTTCCCAGCTCTGTTGCTGCCTTGCCTGAGTATCTTGCCATCGTTGTTGCTGTGTCTGCATTTCTGTGGAGAAGCGCTCTTGGAGTCTAAGGATAATTGCTCCCCCTGTGATAGTAATTAGTATGCTGATGATTGCTAAAATGATGGCCAGTACATCCATGATCTATCCTCCTAGCCCTGTGTTTATATGCACAGTATAGTAGGTGGGAAGTCCTTTTGGCAAGTAGGTAGCTGAAAGTAGGTGGGGTTCACTCTCTAAGTTGGCGTCACGACTGCTGCAAAGCCTTCCCACCATTGCAGAAATTGCCAGCGCGGCAGCGAGTGGCGATTCCAGAGGGAGGTATCTGCAAGATAGACTGTGTCGCTTGTCCCGCCGATGACGACAAGGATGTGACCCCCATCGTATCGATCTGGGGGAAAACTGACAATTACGGGCTTGCCGCTATTTGCGTAGTTGATGACTTTGTCCAGTGTCCAATCGTTTCCCCAGTCCGTCTTGAAACCAAACTGTGCAGCCGTGTGCTCAACACCCTCCGGTCTCACCAGGCCAAGGGTGGGGGTAATCTCTCCGATCTGGGCTTCCACCTTCAAGATATCGGTAATGCGAAAATGATGCCCATAGGCATTGAAGACCTCGGTCATAGAAGCTGCGGAGCAGGCCGAGTATGCCCAGGTATTGTATTCTGCGGAGGAATCGTATTGATTTGGGTCAAGCTGCGAGATACGCACAAGTCGTTGTGATGGGCTCCCCTGTAGTGAATAATGAGCGTTAAAATGTATATCGGTGGCGGAAGCCTGGAATGCACTGAGAAAACTGAAACCTTTGCCCAAATCCCGCAATGCTCCGTCAGCCAGGCCACTTTGCACAAAAAGTGCCAGGAGCATCAGGATCAAGAAGCTAAGTGAGACGAATGTACGGCGACGGCGATACCAGGAGGATGGCAAAGTAAACAGAGACTGAGGTGTTCGCTTGTCAACACCCATCACAATGCTTTTGCTCGTCTCTGGAACGACTGTTGGGTACTCAGGGATTCCGTGGAATGGTAGATGGGGCTGTATAGTTTCTGTACAGATATGACGCCGCCGTTCCTGCCAGGCGCTGATGATGAGACTGGCGATAATCAGTAGCATCACGCCGAGAGACAGGACAGAAATGATGGTAGATAGCATGGGTTCACCTTACTAGCACAACATACAGAGAACGCTTCCTCGTGAGCTAGTATAGCTTAGTAAGTGAACAAACACAGGTGCTTCTAGAAAAAAATAGCCAAAGAGTGCTAGATCACACCGACCTGGTTAAGCAGATGGAACTTCCTTCTCAGGTAGAACCTGGTGTTTTAGCAGATATAATTAGCGCCAACATTCATGTCTCCATTCAGTGGTTGAGCGAGCGTCATTACCTGCGGGCTACTGGATACCAGTCCTCCCAGCTCGGTGATTTTCACTGCACAGGATGGCAACTTTACCTGCAGGTGCAGCGTCCGCTGAACACCTGCTTGCCGTTGGATCATATACTGGTAATGCCAACCGCCAGTGCCCTTCTTTGCTGCACCATGTACAGTCCATACCAGGGTGATGGTTTGGGTCTGACCAAAGGAGAGCGTGAAAAAGCCAGCCCACACTTCACGGCTAAAGGCTTGACTCGTACCTCGTGGCTCCCACCCATTCTGCGTTTGTAAGATGCTCCCAGGTGGGACATAGACGCGCAGGTAATCTCGGTAGAGAGGGGGACCGTAGTATTGACCTTTCAGCACCCAGGCGTAACTAAGGGTAGTGTGATGAACAGCGGTGCCTTCTCCATCAACGGTGACCTGGTCATCTAATGTATTGGTGATAAAGTTATTGGCCTTATTTGCAGCGATGTTCGCGTCAACTACAAAGAGGCTGTCACCACTTGGTGATTGAATGGACGTATCCAGATGATAGCTTTGGAGAAGATGCTCTGCTACGCTTGAATTGAGATAGATCTGTATGTCCTTTGAAGGAAGTGAACTGATCATCAGTTGCAAGAGCTTCCCGGAAGCTGACGGTGATAGCTGGCGAACACGGTCCAGAAGATGCCCGGTCAACAGTACAGTAAAACGTTCACTCTCTGGCGGCTGTCCATTAGGTGCAGGAGTGATATTGTTTCCCTGTTGGCCTGATCCCAATTGATGATAGTGGAGACGAGCAATCAGATTCTGGGCGGTGATGGTATCGTGATACTCTGGAACGTCGATGGGTCCAGTAATGGCAAGGATATGCTGGATCAGTGCTGGGGTAATAGCGATTACTCCCTGAACTGGAACTTTGCCACCTTCTTGCTTATAGATCGATTCACCGTAGCGGGCCGCCGTCGGAAAGTCGGCGTCGAGATTGGAATCGCGCAAACTCCAGGTTGGCGCTATGTCAAACCAGGTGTAGGCCGCTGGGACAGGAATCTGGCCTCCAGTCCCTTGAAAAGATCTATCGAGCAATTCAACATCAGAAACGCGAACATCCGTTAACCGCCCACCTGAAAAAGTGGCAATGCCATAGTTGCTAATAGAGCCACCGCCCGGCCTCAGTTCGGTCGAATCAAGCACCTCAATGAGATAGTTTGTCGGCGTACCAACGCCAAGGAGAGGGCTGCCGTGGTGAGGCCCTGCGCTTGAGCATTTAATGGTTCATGAAACCTCGAAATGAGTAGATCCAGTGTGTTGCAAGTAATCACTCCCGTTTGAGACACCTCAATAGTGAGGGGTAAGAGATGCAATGCAGCTCTCAGGCGAGCACCATACGTTGGGAGAGATTGGCTGATCGCTGGCAACGACTTCAGCTGACTATCCAACTGGCTAAAGGTCACCAAGGCCGCAGTAAACTCATGCTGAGCTCTTTCAACAGTAGTACCATCGAGGAGATTTTGCTGCAACCTTTCTAAAAGCGCCGCACCTGTTTGCAAGTGTTGTATTCCCTCGCGTGCCTCTGACAAATCGTGGTAATATTGCGCACTGTACGTCTGATACCCACTAATCGAAAATAGCGAACCGGCCGTACATAAAAGTAAGAGTAGCAAAGCAAGAGCGACAAAGTAGGGCCTTCGTGCTTTTCGCCGTGTGCCTTTTATGCTTTGCTTGTCCTCCACTTTCGGTTTATCCGCCACTTTCACATTATGCATCTTTCCTGCCTTCAAGCGGGTGGAACTGGGAGGGAGTTTCTGAAGGACAGATACAAGCTCCTCTGTTGCTTGCTGAGCAGTTGCAGGCGCTGCGGTATCAGATTTCGAAGACGGAGGGGGACTCGGCGGCTTAGGTGCGGGCGCCGGTATTTCAACTGCTTGCTCAGCTGCCGCAGGCGGTACAGTATTGGATTTCGAAGACGGAGGGGTACTCGGCGGCTTGGGTGCGGGCGCCGGTTCTTCAACTGCTTGCTCAGCTATCGCAGGCGGTACAGTATCAGATTTTGAAGACGGAGGGGTACTCGGTGGCTTAGGTGCAAGTGCAGGTTTTTCAACTGCTTGCTCAGCTATCGCAGGCGGGACAGTATCGGATTTCGAAAACTGCGGGGTAGGCGGCTTAGGTGCGGGCGCCGGTTCTTCAACTGCTTGCTGAACTGTTGCAGGCGATGCGGTATCGGATACAGATACAAGCGTCTCTGCTGCTTGCTTGCGGATAATGAACCGGAGGGAGCCGAGTTTCCAGGAGCGCGGGGCTCGTGGTAGCTTAGGTGCGGGCACAGGTTTTTCAACTGCTTGCTGAGCTGTTGCAGGTGGTGCGGTATCGGATTTCGAAGAACGGGGGGCATGTGGCGTTTTGGGTACAGAAACGGTAGCTGGGCGTGTTGCGACTCCAGGCGGTGTGGTATCGAGTCCCGTGGAACGGGGGGGACGTGGCGTTTTGGGTGCAGAAACGGTAGCTGGGCGTGTTGCTATCCGCTTAGCGGCTCCAGGCGGTGTGGTATCGAATCCTGAAGGCTGGGAGGTAGGCGACGACTTGGGTGAAGGAACGTTAGCCGGGCCTGTTTCTGCTTGCTTGGAAACCAGAGGTGAAAGAGGCAAGGCCGGTGGCGTATCACGCGCAGGTGAAAGTTCCTCCCCTTGAGACCGCAGTGCTGTCCAGAATTGCTCCATCGACGAGAAGCGGTCATGAGCATGTATAGACATTGCCTGATGAACGACTTGAGCTACGAATGCAGGGACATCAGGTACTACCTCGTTCGCTGGCTTCAGTGGGTCGGTCCCCTCGTTGCTCAATTGTGCCATCCGTGAGTCTGTGTCAACAGGTACCATGCCTGTCAGCAGTGTATAGAATGTTGCCCCCAGACCATAAATATCTGTTCGTATGTCGCTGCCTCTGCTGGACTGTTCAGGAGCCTGATAGGTGGACGAATGGGCAGGGCCCACAGCCAGGGTTGCATTGGTGTCATATCCTTTGCTGACGCCAAAATCAACAAGTACAGCTCTGGTGCCTATCTTTGGCACAATGATGTTGGCTGGTTTGATGTCTCCGTGGATAATAGGAAGCTGTTGACGATGCAGGTAGTCAACAGCCTCGATGATGGGGCCCATGATGGTCATGGCGTCGGGCCAGGAAAACCGCTTTTCCGGCTGCTGTTGCCGCAGTGTGTCCAGATTTGGCCCTTCTATATACTCCATCAGTATGTGTACCCCTCCGTCCCCGTCATCATCGAACACTTTATAGACATGCGGGAGAGCTTCGTGAGGAGGCTGCCTGAGCAATACATCTTCGAAGATGAGTCGATGTCTCTCTTGTTTATCGAGGTCGATTACCTGCTTAAGAATGAAGAGCTGGTCCTGAGCATCTTTGATATGCTGATCTCTGACCAGGTAGATAGCGCCAGAGGACCCTTCGCCGAGTAGACTTTCTACACAGTAATGTCCTTGTATCACGGTTCCTACAGGGAAAGTATTCTGTACTTCTCGCACGTTACACCCCTTGTGACTTTTGCAAGCTGTCCTAGAAAAACGTACTCGTGTAGCTCTTACTATTATAAATGGAAACAATCTTCTAAGCAAGACCTTAAAAAAAGGAGAGAGTGGTCAGCGTCTGCAAGAGTGCCTGTAAGTCCTGCAAGAGGATGAGGCTCCATCGCAGTCGGTAGAGTGCGCCAATATTTCCCACCCAACTGACGGAGCTAGCGCAAGGCTTGAGGCGCGAAGTACGCACAAGAGGACTCGCGCTTTCAAGAAAGCATTTTTTATCGTGAATATGCTATGGTGTGTGTTCTCGATCATTCCTGGCTGGAGCCAGAAGCGAGTACCGCCCTCAGCGCATCATCGATGATTTCTACGGCAGTATCGATCTCGCTCTCAGTAACCGAGAGTGGTGGTGCCATGCGGAAGCAGTTTAACATCCCACCTGTAGAGCGAACGATATTCATTGATAAGCCGCGCCGCAGGCACTCATTGCCGACAGCCACCCCGAGTTCATCGGCTGGTTCTTTTGTAGTACGATCCAGCACCAGTTCAAGACCAACAAGCAACCCTTTGCCTCGCACTTCGCCAATCTGCTCATAGCGCTCTTGAAGTTCACGCAAGCGTACCAGCAGATAATTTCCGCACTGCTGTGCCTGCTCAACCAACCCTTCTTCCTCAATGACATCGATGATGGCAAGTCCGGCTGCGGCTGGAAGGGGATCGGAGACGTGTGAGGTGACGTGCATGAAGCCTTTAGTGTAGCAATCCTCCTCGATCGCCAAAGAAGTAAGTGTGGCCGCAAGAGGAATGCCGCCACCAAGCGTCTTGGAAACAGACAGAATATCAGGCTCGACTCCGTACAACTCGAAACCAAACATTGCGCCGAGCCTACCAAAGCCTGTCTGGGCTTCGTCCAAGATGAGCAGCATTCCACGCTCATGACAGAGTTTTTGCAAGCGCTGGAAATAGTCAGGTGGCGGCACAATGATCCCTCCCGCCGAGAGCACTGGTTCAGCAATAACTGCACAGAGGGAGCCTACTGATTGCTGGTCAATCAAGTCAAAGCCTGCTTCCAGGCAAGAGCAGTCACAGGTTCCATTACAGTGACGAATCGGGCATCGATAGGCATACGGGGCAGGGAGAGTGAGCGAACCAGGCATAAGTGGGCCGTACCCGGAATGGCCTGCAGCCAGGTTGAGCGAGGCGACTCCAGCCTGTAGGCCGTGCCAACTCCGTGTCAACCCAACGACTTCGAAGCGGCCAGTGTGCATTTTCGCCAGGCGTAAGGCCACCTCGTTGGCCTCTCCACCTGTGTTGAGCAGGATGACCTTGTTAAGTGAAGGGGGCATGAGTCCAACGAGTCGTTGAGCGAGGGCAAGGACCGGTTCAGAGAGCATCCAGGAATTGAGATGGATAACTTCCTCGAGCGAACGCTGTACGGCAGCTACAAGCCGGGGATGGTTGTGTCCGATGGTCGAGCAGATTTGTCCTGAGGTGAAATCGAGAATACGCTGCCCATCAGTAGTCTCGATCCAGGCTCCAGAGGCTCGTGCTACTGTGAATGAAGCGAAATTATGCGCGTAACGGATTAGAAAGCGTTCGCGTTCGTCGTACATGTCCGTTTCCTTTCCCATTGTAGAGCAGATCTTTAACGAAAAAGATTTACACTGCCCCTCAAGATCAAAAATGGCTTACTAAAGAAGAGCCTGCTGCGAGAGCCATTCTGATTGCTGATTTGCATCAGTACACGTCCGCTCGGGCCAATATATGCCCCTGTATTCGCAGTTGTAAAGCTATCCTGGCTGAGCGAAATGGTATCCCATGAGTTAGTGTGCCAGTTATACAGACGGGCCTGCAGGTAACTGATAGTTGTGGACTTTCCCGACACCGATAGAGTTGGGCTGGCAAGCAGATCGGGTGTTGTGATAGTCAACCCACTTACCTGCAGATTTTGAGTGTTCGGCAAGGTAAATTCAAAGGTTAAGCTGCCAGTTGACATTGAGTATATGCTGGGGAGGAGAAGTTGTGCGTCGTAACTCTGGATATCTATTACTCGCCCCGTAATGAAGTCTGGTGGGATAGTCAAGGAGCTGGTAACGTCAATGGTGAGTGGCATTTGTATGAAGTTCTGATGTTGCCCGCCTGGCTGAGTGCCGTTGATAGTCAACTCATCTACTCCCGCAGGAGGCTGATCTGCCCAGCCGATCAAGGTGGCGGGTGCTCCTGGTATCAATAGTGGGTCGGGTTTATCGATTACATTGGGATTTGGTACACCCCCACCTGTGACGAAGATGGTTCCGGCGCTGATTATTGCATGGGTATTACATGAACCATTGCAGGGTGGGAGGGAGTAGCCTGCTCCCTCCAGTGCGGCTAGCAGGGCCATATGGCGCTGGAAATCGCTCTGAGGCTGCTCGTTATGTGAGTACGGAAAATAGGATGCTGGTAAGCCACTACTTTCGGCAATTTGATCTGCCAGGGTTTTCGCAGGTTGGTGCGATGAGCTGTTCAGTGAAAGATTGATGTGTTGTGTCTCTCCTGATGCTAAGGAGCCAATGCGAACAAAACTGTGAGCGATCAGCACATAGACATCACTGAGGGATGTGCTGAGGGTATTGGTAATCGTTCCCACCAGTCTATTGTTCTGTAAGCTCAGTTGAGCGACGAGTCCACCGTGGAGGTGACGATCCTGCTCCGAGATGACGAGGTGAAATGTCCAGGGGCCGATGTTCATCAATTTCAGATTTGTCCCATTCGGTCCAGAAACGATGCTGGCAGGCAAGTCATCGGCGAGTATTGCAGTGCGAATATGCGGCACAAATTCATTAGCAATTGGCTGTGCCAGGCTCTCACCGGGAAAGTCTAGATTAAAATCGCCATGGCTGGGGACGAATATGCCTGAGTACGTCGTAATGTGCGCTGATGACCCTCCCTGGTTGATCTGGATGATAGAGATGCTGTTGTCCTTGAGTGAAGCTCCTTTCTGGTAGAAGGCAAGTCCGTAAGAAAGGAGGGAAAAAATGACAATACTACTCACGATAATAACCCAGCTCAACTGAGGCCGTTTTAGTCGCCTTACGATCAAGAGACGTATAGGGCCAAGTATCATGAGGTAGCTGAACAATACTGCGGCAATGATCCAGGGTCCGAGCAACATTTCTGGTGCTACCATGCTCAACACCCCTTCCCTGGTGAGGATCTCTCCTGGCCCACTGTAATAAGTAGGCGCTGCATTGGAAATAAGAAATTTGTCTCCAAGAGCATGGAGAAGCAGTGCTCCCCAGAGTGCATTTGTCCCAGGCCAATCGGCAAGAGGCGGACGTGCTGGATCGAATGCCAGGTAGCAGATAACTCCCTGACCCTGGCGTGCCTGAACGATAAGCGGAGTTGTGCCAGAAGCCAGCACGGTTTCGCTGTCGAAGAACGAGTTTTGTTGTAATCGTAAGGTTGCTGTGCTGGCGACCAGGGATCCCGATAGCGTATCGGCGAGTAGTTTCCCCCCAGGGGTTTGGATTGCGGAGCTGCCGACAGGCAAAAGGTGGGTTCCCGCCGGAAGCGTAGTTGTGCCATTCACGATTACGGGTAGCAATTCAGGAGGAAGCGTGCTCAGGGTGCGTTGCCATGCCGGGCCGCCAACTTCGATGAGTACGCCACCCTGGTTGACCCAGGTCTGCAAGGCTGAGAGCTGATTGGGGCTGAGCGTGCTGCTGGGAAAGTCATCGAGTATGATAACGTCAAAGTTCTTGAGTACGGTTGCTATCGTGGGGAAGGTACTGGCATCCAGCGATGAGAAAGTGAGTGAGTTGGTCTGGTTGGGAAGCGAAACATGGCTCAAGGAATCAAAGCTTGCTCCGGGATCAGAAAGAATGCCGATAAAAAGATTCCCTGGTCTTACTTCATATGGATTCAGAGCAGCCTGGGTGACGATGACCTTACCATGCTTGTCGCGCAAAGTTGCGACGATGCCTCGAGGACTGAAGGTGGTCAGATACATAGGCATATAGACCGTGGTCTGTTGCAATGCGCCTCTGGGAAGTACAACTGGTTCCTCGAAGCTCCATGGTGAGACGATGGAGATGATTGTCGAGCGGGGCGGTCCCGTGTAGGCGTTCAGTGAAAGTGTTCCTCTAAAATCAGCAGTGTGATTGCTTAATACAATATGCACAGGTGTCCAGTGATCACTCCTGTAAGTCGAGTCGAAACCGATATCCACGAGCAATGTTGGGCCAGCTGCAGTCGTGGTTGTGGTGTGCGCTGAGTGTGCCGATACATGGCCTGGGGAGAGCAATAAGAAGAGTGCCAGGGCCAGGCAGCTTCCTGCAAGTATTTTGAATATGGTTTTTAACTGGCCCCGGGCAGAGTGAATATTGAGCATGTTCCGGTGCAGCTCCTGCTGGTTCAAATCTGGTAATCCTCACATAAGAGGATTACGTTCTGGCAGGGGCGGTTTTCACACATCAGCTGGTGTTCCGCAAGGGAGACCAGCTGAGGGAGAGCCTGGATACAAGCCCCTCGGCTTTAGCCAGGGGTTGCTGGCATGGGATAATAGCGATGATATTCTCACCTGCAGATGGTGCAAATGGCACCATCTGCTTTTTGTCCTTGTTCCCGGTCACTTGTTTGACCGAAAAATAGAAGAAGCCTTTCTCTAGGCTTTCTTGCTCTCTTTCAGGAAGGTTTGCATGGTGGTTCCGCAGACCGAGCAAGTCCCCTTCATGGCACGCTTGCCGTTCTTCATCGTCACCTCATGCGGATCATTCATCTGAGTCTTCTTCTTACACTTGACGCAGTACGCTTCTGTCATCATTCTGCTCCTTCTTACAACTAACGAAACAAACATCGTATACTACTGAACGCTCCGCACCTCATAGATTATCACAAATCACAACGAGGCCGTGTGGAGACGTTCATTACTTACATACACGTATTGAAACAGGTTTCAGAATATATAGCGAAATATAGATATTTATAGCGTTTTATTGCGCATCTTCAAGGCTTCAGATACACCCTTCATAGAAAGCTGGTCCTGTTTCTTGGAAAGGAAGAGCCTGCGAACAGAGCATCTACCAGGTGATGGGAGGAGATCTATAAATCAAGTTTATTCACTTTATCACTTATCTGTGATCTTGCTCCGTCGTTCTTCTCCGCCTCTTAAAATCCTCTAAGTCGCTTTTGACCACACGATATTCTTTCTCTAACTTAATGGCTGGAAGTATTTTTGCGTTTATCCACCGTAAAATCGTTTTCTTGCTGACACGCAATTGATCAGCAACTTCATCGACTGTAAGCAACTCGTCATCTTGCATGAGGGTAGTCCCCCATAATGTTTTCTTTATTCTATCACAAGGAGTCAATGTTCTCGTTTGTCATCATACGTTCTCCATATTGATAAAAGTTCTCATATTGGTTATAATATACCTGACTTAGTTTATTAGGGAACAAACGAGCGAAGAGACGTCTTCCGCATTCGTAGCGCGACATGTCAAGCGTCAACTGTAGAAAGCCTACGCAGGAACGTAGGCCGGTAGAGAGTCTAGCTTGTAAAGTACCTTCTAGCCTCTCCACATGCTGCATCATAGCGGCAGGAGAGCTATTCGTCAAGTATTCGCAGAAACGTGTCTTGTGCTCGGCATGGGATGCTGAGATGCCGGGCACACCTTCAAGAAGAGTATATGGAGCAACAACCAGGATGAAACCGCAGCGCCAGCGCAACAGGAAAGTAATCAAGCCGCAGACGATCACCAGGGCAGTCACCCATATTCGGCTGATCGAGGCGAATGCTGGCAAGCTGGCTGGCTTGGATGAACTGGCTCCGGTCTATCTGGCGCTCTGTCAGCAATACCTCACTCTGTTTTGTACCGAGGAACAGCCCGACAAGTTCCGTGATCCCTGCTTCCAGACGCCGCTCTCCGAACGCTGGCACCGCGTCGTCATTCAGCAAGCTGCAGGGATTACCCAGTCCTGGCGCACCAATCGGGAAGAAGCCTACCAGGGCTATCTGGAGGAGGTGGAGGACTATCAAGAGCAGCAGGCAGAAGGCACGCTGGACCCGCAGGCCAAAGAACCCATCTGGAAGGAGTGGGACGTTCCCGCTCTTCAAGAGACCTGCATTCAAGCCAATGCTAACGTGGTGAAGCTCGAATCCTCAGAAGACTCCTGCTTTGATTACTGGTTGAAGATCAGTACCCTCGACAAGGGTCACCCCATCCTGGTCCCAGTCAAGCTGGCCGACTACCATCGGCAGGCCCTGGAAGGGAAAACGATCAATAGTAGTGTGCAACTCAATAGGCGCCCTGATGGGAGTTGGTGGCTCACCCTCTCCTATGATGAGGTGATTCCAGTCCAGACCGAGCCAGATGCCCCAGTGGTCGGGATTGATGTGGGGATTGCCAACTTCATCACCACGAGCACGAACCAGCACTACGGCACCTTTCATGGCAAACTCAGAGAGCGGCAGAAGCGGGATCGAGAGAAGCGCCGTCGTAAGGCCAAACTGCGGGCCTGTCTCAAAAAGAAGGGAGTTACCAAGCTTCCCTCCACCAACAGCCGAAGTGGGCAGCGCCTGATCCGGCATGTGCGTCAAGAGATCAACCGAGCGGTCAACCAGTGTTTTGCTGAGCATCCTGACGCACAGTTTGCCTATGAACAGCTGTCGGTTGCCACGATGAAGCACAAAGCCAGAGCCATGAATGCCTATCTGCGTGCCTCCAACCTGGCACATATCCCCAAGCAGATTGCCTGGAATGCCACCAAAAGTGGGAGACAAGCGATCAGGGTCAAGAGTGCCTATTCCTCCCAGGAATGCAGTGTGTGCCATTATATAGATCGTGCCAACAGACCCGATCAGCAGACGTTTTGCTGTCAGGTCTGCGGTTTTCAGGCACATGCGGACCACAACGCTGCTCTGAATCTTGCGCGTCGAGCAGGAGATGCCGAACTGCGTGCCTGCAAGGATCGAAAAGCAGTCAAAGCCCTGCTCTTGAGCAGGCATCGGGTCTGGAAGAAAGCAAACGGTTGGCCGTAGTCCAACCGCCCGCCTAGTTCGTTCGTCAACAGGCGTAGGTCAAAGCTAGGAATGTAGGCATGCAATACTTGTCTAGATTTTTAGCAACTATTCTAGAGGTCTGGAAGATACATTGTCAATTCCCGGTAGGCTTATGGGTAAATGTCCGTGTGCTTGAGTCTTACCAAATAGTATGCGCACCAACTGGCCGATTTGCCATCACGGCGCTTGCTCCCTCCTGTAATCACTGCGGTTGCAGGATCATTGGTCACGGTGTGGAAGTAAATGGAACTTCCTACTGTTGTGCCCATTGTGCGAGCAAGGAAGGGGCACGGGGAGTGCGGGATCGCAGTTGAGTGAGAAGGGTGAACCTGGCATAGGTTTCTTCCTCTCCTTCACTTCAACTCGGTGTGGCATCGATAAGGGATGCCAGGCTCTCATCAACTTTTTCTTCGTCCACAGGGAGCCATACATGGAATGCACTTCCTCCGGCAGGACAGCTTTCGGCCCAGATGACACCATTATGCAACTCGACAATGCGCTTACAAATTGTCAGTCCAAGCCCAAGCCCATTGACCTCACGGGTAAGCCGTGTGTCTACACGATGGAAGCGGTCGAAGATGCGACCAAGATGCTCGGCAGGAATACCCAGTCCATTATCAGCGACACAAATTTCCAACATCTGCCTGGCTTGTTGGGTTAATGGAGGGGGCGCAATGAATTGGGCCCCTACAGCCTCTGGTTCAGGGGGTGCAATGGATTGGGCCCCTTCATTGCCAGGCAAGGCAGACTGGGCAGGACGTAATATAATGTCGATCGCTCCACCCTTCGGGGAGTATTTCATCGCATTATCCAACAGGTTGTCCAATACCTCCCTTAGACGGCGCTGATCAGCCATGATCATGGGTGCCTCAGACGTGGGTGCACCATGAGCATCCCTCACCTGGAGATTGAATGTGAAATGACCTGGTGCCTGCCCTGAAACACGTTGTTCAGCAGTAGTGATGGCCTCCCGCGCAAGGCGTGCCACATCAACAGGGGAGCGTTCGATCTTTATCGAGCCTGTTTCTAGCTGTGATGTTTCCAGAAGGCGATCAATAATGACCTCCAGGCGGTCGCTGGCCTCCTGGATAGCTAACAAAAATTCATGCCGCTCCTCACGAGAGATACGACGCTCATGACGGATGAGCGTTGCTGTGTATCCCTTAATTGAGGCCAGTGGACTTCGTAATTCATGACTCACGGTTGCCAGTAGTTCCGCTTTGAGCAGTTCCATCTCATACAGAGTCTTTCGAGCCGTAGCGGTTTCAAGCTCCTGCACCCGTTCGGCCAGCAGGATGTTTATAAGAACTGCCCCGGCAGCCTCGGCTACAAGCGGCAAGATGTGGCGTCCCCTCTCAATAGTAGACTCAGTAGACTTCCCATCTTCATTCAGTTCAGTCCAACCAACCATGAGCAATGCCTGTAATGGGAGCGTTGTTAAGTTTGTTGACTGTAGAAGCTTTCCCGAAGCTCCCCGTTGTGGGTACTCACTATCTGCCTTGAAGCCGTCTTGCTGGTGGACGGGAGAAGCCGAAATTGGTAAACTACACACGATCCAACGGGGTTGACTAGGGGCAATCTGGATCTCTGCTTCCACCGAGGGAAAAGCGGCCAGAAGTATGCGTGCCTCCTCCTCGCGCATTTCACGGAGTGCTAATGCCCGGAGCGTCTTACTGCTTGAAGAAAACGGCAAAAAGGTCTGCCCAGGAGCAACATATCCCTGTGCCGTAAGGAACAGAGCTCCATGTTGTGCCTTGCAGAGCAGCAGGAGACGCTCAAGAAGCAGATCGGCGACGATATCCACTGTGTTCGCTAAAACCGACCCTGCGTGCTGTGATAGCCGCGCGAAGTCTAGCAGTGCTGTTGTTACCTCAGGCGTGAGATGACCATCTACCTGCCCATCCTGTACTCTCATATCATCCCCCGTGTTTCCTTCTTAAAACAAAACATAGTATGCTTGTTATGCGATGTATTTGTGTATTATTATAAGATAGAACTGCTCACAGATAAGTCACAGAAGGCGCGTAGAAATCACGATAGTATCACAATAGTCGGAAGGAACATCAACTGACTCGAACTGGTAGGGTGATTTTGTCTATCCGTAGGGGCCCGCTTTATCGCGCCCCGAAGGGTTGGAGGGATGATGTTCGTCCGAATGCAGGGTAAGAATAGTGCTACACTATGGTCCTCGATCAGGAGGTAGAGCGTGAGACCCAGGGATATCCATGAGCAACCCCCAGATACAGAACAGGCAGTAGAGCGTTTTGCTGCACTGAATCGTGTAGGTATAGCTCTTGCGAGCGAGTTGGACGAAGCACGCCTGCTTCATCTGATTGCGGACACGGCACGCGAACTTACGGGTGCGGCCTTTGCAGCCTTTAGCATCCGGCCGGTGAATGAAATGGGAGAGCCGCTTGTGCCATCAGAGGGCAACTTATTTCACCTGGCAGCTGTCGTAGGAGTCACCAAAAAGCAGGAGGAGCTTTTTCGTCGTATGCCTCTAGGTGGGGAGGGTCTGCTTGCCCCCATCTTTCGTCATGGTGTACCCGTCCGTGTCCCCGATGCCCTGGCGATGATTCACCCCCGAGAGCACTCCCAACATGATACTTCACAGGATCAATCGGTGGAATCCCTCAGAGATGCTGCCAGGCAGGTGGCATTCGATTATGCCCATGGTCAACTGCCAGGCGAAGAGTTACGTTCCATGGGAGTACCTCGCGGGCATCCAGTTGTACGTAGTTTCCTGGGAGCACCACTGCTTGATCGTGCTGGACAGGTAATCGGTGGCTTGCTTCTGGGGCATACTGAGTCGGGTAAGTTCACAAATGAAGATGAAGCCTTGCTGGTTGGTTTGGCAGCGCAGGCAGCTGTTGCGCTGGAGAACGCGCGATTGTACCATGCTGCCCAGATGCAGGCGCGGGAACTTGATGCTATCTTTGAAAGTATTGCCGATGGAATCACACTTGTAGATAATCAGGGAAAGATATTGCGTGAGAATAGCACCGCTCGTCGCTTGCGTAAGGCATTGGCGGATAGCCCTGAGGGTGAGCTCACCCCGGAGGGATTATTGCACGAAGCGGCAGGACGTGCCCTGCGTGGTGAAACAGAGCAGGGGATACCTATGAGCGTGGCTGATGCCCAAAAAGAGAGCCACAATTACATCATCAGCGCCTCACCACTACGCCAGCCAGCAACACGTTCTGGCCCACTTCAACAAGATGGAACTGCTCGATTGATTCCACCCGCACAAGAAAGCATCTCTTATGCTGTAGTCGTCTGGCATGATGTGACGGAAGCCCAGCGACTCCTCCGAGAACGTCAGGCTCATGCTGAGACGGAAGCACGTCGAGCGCTGCTACAAACAGTAATTGACGAGTTGCCAAGCAGTGTCTATCTTGTACGTGGGCGTGACGCACGATTGGTGCTTGCCAATCGTGCTGCGACAGAGGTTTGGGGCGCTTCCTGGACTCCTGGCCAGGCGCTGGATGATTTTCTCGCAGCAAATGGGATACGGGTCTTTAGCTTTGATGGACGCCCCCTTGCACTTGAGGATTTTGCAACGCTACGAGCTGTGCGCACAGGGGAGTCGGTTCGCCATCACCAGGAGATTATCCGTCACCGGGATGGTACAACACTACCAGTTCTGGTGAATGCAGTTGCTCTCGATCCCCGCATCCTGGGCTGGTCCACATCCGACGACGCAAATGGTGATGCAGAAGGAGAAGCGGAGCCAGGTGCTATTGTTGTGCACCAGGATGTAACTGCACTGAAGGAAGCCGAGCAACTGAAAGATGAGTTCATTGGTATTGCTGCGCACGAACTACGCAATCCACTCGCTGTACTTAAGGGTTTTGCCCAGACGCTGATCATCCAGACGGCGCGGGGCAATGGACCTCAACTTGCCGACTGGCAAATGGAGGCTATCCGAGACATCGACCAGGCCACAAGTCGGCTGGTTGAACTCACTGACGATCTGCTTGATGTGACGCGCCTGCAGGCTGGACGACTTGAATTGTATATTGAACCAACCGACCTGGTTGCGTTGGCTGAGCGTGTCGTAGCACGTCTCCAGATCACCGCAGAGCGGCATACTATCTCGATCCTGGCTATGCCTGAGCATATTGTTGCCGATGTAGACCCTCGTCGCGTCGAGCAGGTACTCAACAATCTCATTAATAATGCTATCAAGTATAGTCCTGAGGGTGGCGATATTGATGTCACTGTGACTGAAGACCAGGAATCCTACCAGAATCCTTCATCGTCCTCCTATTACCTCCCCCCCAGGCAGGGTGACGGCCTTCATCGCCCCCCAGGCAGGGCGCTTCACCATCCCCCTATTACCTGCCCCCCAGGCAGGGTGGCGCGGCCCCGCAAGGACGAAGGCAAAGTGGCGTCCCACGACCCACCACCGCCTTCGCCCCTATCCAGGGACGAAGCCCACGGGCCAATGAATTGGCCCTCTACACCGCGGTTCGCTGTGCTCAGTGTTCACGACCACGGTATAGGTATTCCATCCCATCAGCAGGCTCGTATCTTCGGTCGCTTTGTTCGGGGAGATAATGCTCGTGTTCGTGAAATCGGTGGGTCTGGCCTGGGACTCTATCTCTGCCGGGAACTGGTCGAGCGGCACAATGGGCGTATACCTCGCAAGGTCGTCTCTTGTCTTCTTTTTTCCCTTTCGACTTTTGGTTCTAAAAGTTTGCTCTGGGTCATGTCCCTTTTATCCTGACCTCCACTCAAAACTTGCCTCCTGCGGAGGCGAACAAAGGGAAAAAGAGGATTTCGGGGGATTACCTGCGCTTCATCATCCCCCTATTACCTGCCCCCCAGGCAGGGTGGCGCGCCCCCAGGCAGGGTCCCAACGATCCCCGGGCGAGGAGGCTCTCGCCCCCTGCACCTCTTGGATTGGTCCCTTGAACCTGCACTAAAAAAATTACCTCTCTGTAAATGCTGAGAGGTGTTTGTGATATTACAGCCTTGGGATGTGATGAGTTTGTGATGTTTTTGCCCTATTCTTCACTCTATAAGTAATCTTACTTAAGCAGGAGAACAAGGGGCATTCCTGGTGAGCACAAGCCGGGAGTGCTGCCAGAAGTATTCCTGAGAGGAGGTCAGCGTGGCCTATCGTTTTCAAGTCAATCAACAAACGTGTATTAATTGCGGAATTTGTATGGACCTTTGTCCTGTACGTTGTCTCGATATGACACGGCCATCAGGAGAAGGAGAAGTAAGAGAGGGTGTTGAGATGCTCAGTCCAATTCCTGGCGACTGGGCAAACCGTCCGTGGATGATGCTGGTACCAGTTCAGGTAGCGCAGTGCGTTGGCTGCCAGGTTTGTGTGCAGGAATGTCCAACGAATGCGATTACAATTGAGAGCAGCGTGAAGGAACTGGTGTATGCTCAACGCGGCCCCCTGTCGTATCTGCCACCAGAAAATGGCTGGCAACCGCTTGATGCTTATACCCGTGCTTTCCCTGAGGAGCCGGGTGAAACCCCCTGGGGAGAGGGACGAGCCTGGCATGTTGCCGAACGTCAGGAAACGTGGCAAAGTTGGCGCACATGGCTTGGTGAGAGGAAAGAAGACCTGCGGGCACCCTGCCAGGCTGCGTGTCCTGTCGGCACCAATGCAGGTCTGTATGTCAGCCTGATCGCCGAGGGACGCTATGATGAGGCGTTACAGGTAGCATCCGAACCCAATCCCTTCCCGGCAATCTGCGGTCGTGTCTGCACTGCCCCTTGCGAGGATGTTTGTCGTCGCGGAGAGTTTGACTTACCTATCGCTATTCGTGATTTAAAACGCTTCGCCACCGACCATGGCACGCCTCCAAAGCGGAGAATATCGCCGCCAAAGAAGCAGTATCTTGAGCGGGTCGCGATTGTAGGAGCTGGTCCCACTGGCCTCAGTGCTGCCTACTACCTTGTCCGTCGAGGATACCGTGTGACGGTCTTCGATGCCATGCCAATCGCGGGAGGCATGATGGGAATTGGTATTCCCGACTACCGTCTGCCACGGACGGAGTTGAATCGCGATATTGATGCTATTCAAGAACTTGGTGTAGAGGTTCGGCTCAACACTGCCATTGGCCGTGATGTGACCCTGGACGAGTTGCAGAAGGATTTTGATGCAGTGCTGTTAGCCGTCGGTGCACAGCGCAGCCAGCGTTTAGGTATTCCTGGAGAATCGGAGTTGCACGGGGTTATTCCCGCAACCACCTTCCTCAAGGAGTTTAACCTGGATGCTGGGACGAAACTTGAAGGTGATGTTGCGGTGATTGGTGGTGGAAGTACAGCGATGGATGCTGCACGTTCAGCTTTGCGTGCTGGTGCTCGCACTGTCCATGTGCTCTACCGTCGCACTCGTGTCGAAATGCCTGCGCAGGCTGAAGAGGTACGTGCGGCGATTGCGGAAGGTATCCAGCTGCATGAACTCGTTGCTCCCGTGCAGGTGATTGGTTCGGGACGGCAGGTGCAAGGTGTGCGGTGTCAGCGCGTGGTCTTAAGCGAACCAGATGAAAAGGGCCGTCGCAAGCCAGTTCCCGTGCTTGGAACCGAATTTGATCTTCCGGTTGACATCGTCCTTGTGGCGATTGGCGAGGCACCCGACCCGTCCTTCTTGCCGGAAGGCACCAGCGTTGGCGTAGCTCCGTGGGGTGGACTCTTGATCAACCCGGAGACGCTGGCGACAGGTGCACCAGGAGTCTTCGCTGCTGGTGATGTCACCTATGGGCCGAAGTCAATTATTCACGCAGCTGCCCATGGGAGAAAAGCTGCTCGCTCCATTCATGCTTACCTGTCCGGGCTTTCACCGCGCCAGGTTGCTGAGATGCCAGACGACGAATTTGAGACCGTATCTACACTACCGCCCGGTGGCACGATATCGCTGGACCTGCGTCCAACGGAGCGTGAGTTAATGCCCTTGAGCAATGGTGAGGCGGCACGAGATCGATCAATTGAATTCGCGAAAGGCTTTACCGAGGAGCAAGCACGCCGCGAAGCAAGTCGTTGTTTACGCTGTGATCTGGCCTATCTTTGCCCGACCATCAAGGTGATTGGTATCGAGACGGTCGTATCGGCAAAGAAAGGCTCATGACTTCAAACTATGCGGGTTTGATGTATCGTTCAGAAAGGCAGGTTCTACTGTGTCAGTACAAGACCTTACCAACGCAATCATTGACGGCATCAATGGTGGGGGCGAACAGTTTCTGGAAGGGACACTGGCCGCAATCTTACCGATTATGTGGCTCATCATTCTTGGGCTCCACCTTGGCCGTCCCTATGTTCTGGATATGATTGATCGCTTCACCCTTCGCCTGGGTGCAGATTTGCTCTGGCTCATCTTTGTGGGTCTGCGTGATCTGTTGATCGTCTCAGGCGTTGTGCTGAGTTTCATGTTCTTCTTCCCGGATATCGTCACCTCAAGCGATTTGCAGTTGCCGATTACGGGTGGCCTCGCTGCAGCGGCGCTGTTTGGTGTCCTGCTGGTCAAGTTAATCGGTGATCCCGATCACAACCCACGTGACTTCCGTCTTGTGACAGGCTTGCTCGGTGCGGGAGCCATTCTCTACTTCGTGCCCTACGTGCTTGGAGTACAGGCCAATCAAGTTGCCGCAGGCCCGTTCGCAACGGTGAGCAATTTCCTGGTCACAAGCACCAATCCCAACTGGGCTGCCGGGCTGGCGTATGTCTCCATTGCCCTGATTGCCATCATGGGTGCAGGTGCTGCTGCCTATACATTGATCACTGGAGGGCGTGCCGAGGTACCAGAAACCACATCTACGAAGTAAAAAGGAGTTCTACAATGAAACCTGAAGATGTCTCTACTGCAATCACACAAGCTCTTGTGCAAGGTGGCGCACAATGGTTGGTCGCTACAATCGTTGCCTTCTTGCCTGCGCTGTGGACGATGACGTTGATCTTGCACCTTGGGCGACCATATGTGCTGCGAACGCTGCGCCGTATCGGCTTGCGGCTTGGGGCAGATGTCTGGTGGATGTCGTACCTGCTCATGCGTGACTCCGTGCTGCTGATTACTTTTGCCGTGAGCTGGATCTTCTTCCAGCCAAATCTCGTTGTGGCCTCGGACTTCCCCATCACAGGTTCGCTGGCGGCGCTGTGTCTGCTATTAGCCCTGGCAGTGAAGATCGGACGCCGGGTGGATGATGATGTGCAAGCCTATCGCCTGGCAACAGCCTTCCTTGTGCTGGGTGCCACTCTTTATTACATACCGTTGGTCTTCGGGGTCGAGGCTGCCGATCAGAGTTATCTGAGCGGATTTGTTTCGGTCTTTGTAAGCAGCCAGAACCAAGGGCTTGCCCTGGGTATTATGTGGGTATCGCTTGCTGGGGTAGCGGCTGTCACGGGCTGGTTATTCTTCAATGCATTGGCCTCTGCTAACCGCTCAATGGCGCGTCAGATGGCTAAGAAGGAACCTCCAATCCAGGAGCCAGCTGTGCAATAGCTCGTAATACCCATGAGTTGACGTAACACAATGACCTGGTGACAACGGCGCCACCAGGTCATTGTGTTACGTCAACTCATGTCTGACGGATAGATTTAAAGGAGACCTACCCAGACCTGTACCTCATCCTCCGTAACCTCTACTCTGCCTTTCTCCTTCTCCTGCTCGGTCGTCTCGCTCTCAGCCTCTGCATGCTTCTCCTGTGGTCGTACAATCAGCATGGGGAGCTTTGTGACACCAAGGATATGCTCGGTCACACTGCCCATCAGCAGACGTCGAAATCCACTCCGTCCACGTGTTGCCACGGCGATTAGACTGCAGCCACCCTCTTCAGCAGGTTGTTCTGCCTGCCTGATAATCGTTTCTGCCACGTTTGTATCGGTTGCGACAGAGGTGGTGATGGAGAGATTGATATCTGCCAGGATGCCTTTGCGCAAGCGATCTGCTACAGCCTTCAGATACGTCTCCGCCTCTTTCCTGGCTTCTTCTCGTATGCCAGCATCAATGTATGCCTGGCTCCTCATTTTCCCATAGGGAGATGGTAGATCAACGACGCGCAAGAGCTGCAATTCACCCCGTCCCGGAGCTGCTAACATTGCTATGAGTTGTGCAGCTGGCTCAAGAGCAGTCTCAGACAAGGGTGAGCCATCCGATGCAACGAGTGCCCGCAAGGGATGGGTAGCATCTGGCACAGGCGGGATCACTCCATGCTCATTAAGTACCAGCACTGGCACCGGACTATGACGGACCGCCTCCTGAGCAACGCTCCCGAATACCCAGCGTTTCAGGCCAGTCTCTCCATGGCTACACAGAACAATCAAATCAGCCTGCTCAAAGCGAGCGACGGAGAGAATCGTCGGTGAGGCTGCACCGGAGACTACATCCATTTCTACTGTGATGCCCGTCAGCTCGTTCTCATAGTTGCTTGCAACGGCAGTAAGGTAGTCGGTAGCACAGGCAAGATGGGTTTCAAAAGCTGCTGGCTCTAAAGCAATTGAGCGATCTGCCGAGTACGTTCCGAACTCTGCCGGAGGGAGTATTACCCGTACGAATACGATCGACCCACCAGAGGCGCGTGCGATACGTGCTGCAACGGGTATGGCCCGTTCCGCACGATCTGACCCGTCGAGGGGGACTAAAATCCGCTGAAACATTATTTTGCTCCTTTCGATATCCCGCCCCAGGCGTGATAACTCTTCTCAAGGGCGGGATACGTTCCTTGCATGCGCCTGAGCCGAAGGCTAGCCGCGACCGAGCGGCGTTGGCGCATGGCTTCCAAGAATCGCCTGATCCGGCCCCTACAAGAAGCATATAATGTTAATATCACAATCTCATCACAAAAGTGGGCTTCATAGTCAAAGATATATCACTAATTGCCTAAGCGTGCTTGTACTGTGATGTGCCAAATTTTATCTAAGTATGCTTGCCCTTAAATAGAGCTTCGGTTTATTGTAAAATAGAATAGTGTAGGCACAATGAAGTGGCCCCTACGCCCCAAGGAATGAAGGGCAGACATGGGAAGACATGCAGAAATCAGTCAGAACCGCAGTAGAGTGGGTAAATTGCAACGACCGAAAGAACTATTTGTTGGCCAACTCAACACAGGTAGGCAGTTCGTGCGTATGACCTGGAATTCGCCTCGCGTGGTGCAATTGCGTGCGCTGATAGCTGGGTGGATGAAGAAACCATACGCTGGTACCGTAGTGTTGCTTGTTGGTACAGCCCTGGCGACACTGCTCATCATGGCAGTAAATGCTATAGCGGTAATACTTCCTAATCCGGGGATGATCTATCTCCCGCTTGTTGCCATGCTCGCCTATCACTGGGGCTGGCGTTACGCTGCCATTGCTGCGATACTGCAACTGCTTTGTGTGTACTTCTTCTTTATTCCGCCGTTCAATGCCTTTGGGCCATTGACTCCCCAAAACGGGGAGCAGCTCGTGACCCTGGCTGCCGTGACCGGTTTTATGCTTGTGCTCGTCCAACTTGCACGTTCTCGACGAGCACATGCAGAGCAGGCAGCTGGGAGATTCGCCGCTTTGAATCGTGTAGGGACGGCCCTGGCTCAGGAATTGGACGAGGTGCGCCTGCTCCACCTGATCGCGGAGACGGCTCGTGACCTGACCGGTGCTGAATTTGCTGCCTTCACCTTGCGACCTGTGAATGAGTTGGGACAGCCGCTCGTGCCTTCGGAGGGGAATCTATTCTACCTGGCAGCAGTTGTTGGGGTGAGTAAAGAGCAGGAGGAGATGCTGCGCCGCATGCGACTTGGTGGTGAGGGATTGCTTGCTCCTATCTTTCGTTATGGTGTACCTGTTCGTGTCCCTGATGCCCTGGGCTTAGTTCACCGACCTGAGGGCGACCGCAAGGGATCGCCCCTACCCAAGGACGGAGGGGCTTCAGCAGCACGAGGTGCCTTGAACGAATCCAGAAATGCCGCCAGGCAGGCAGCCTTTGACTATGCCCATGGCCACCTTCCGAGGGAGGGCTTGCGCTCTATAGGCATACCTCGTGGACATCCTGTAGTGCGCAGCTTCCTTGGCGCGCCACTTCTTGATCATAGCGGGCAGGTGCGTGGTGGTTTTCTGCTGGGTCATACGGAGCCAGATCGCTTCACTGCTGAAGACGAGGCGTTGCTTGTTGGCCTGGCAACACAGGCGGGGGTTGCACTGGAGAACGCGCGCCTGTATCATGCGGCCCAGACACAGGCCCAGGAACTCGATGCGATCTTTGAGAGCATTGATGATGGTGTAACCCTTGTGGACGATCAGGGGAGGATACTGCGTGAGAATGGCACTGCACGCCACTTGCGTGAATCTTTGGAGGAGCTGAGGGAGGCTTCTGAGGATGGCCCCCAGCAGGGCGACCACAAGGGATCGCCCCTCCCCAGGACGGATGGCCCTTCGGGCCTTTCTACTCTTTTGCAGGATGCCTCTGCTCGTGCTTTAAGGGGTGAGACGGAACAGGTCACAGCTGTGACGATGATTGATGCCCACAATGAGCCTCGAGAGTACGTTGTGAGTGCTTCTCCGTTGTATCCATCCGTAGTACGGCCTTCATCAGAGCAAGAGGGTGAACACGCAGCCAGGAGTTCTGAGGGCACGATACCTGGTGCCGTGGTCGTCTGGCATGATGTGACCGAGGCTCGCAGACTGCTCAGAGAACGTCAGGCACATGCCGAGACGGAAGCACGTCGCGCCCTCTTGCAGCTGATTATTGATGAGTTGCCGGGCAGTGTCTACCTGGTGCGTGGACGCGATGCACGCCTTGTACTTGCCAATCGTGCTGCAATGGAGATGTGGGGAGCCAGCTGGTCACACGATCAGCCATTAAACGACTTCCTTAGGGAGAACGGCATACGTATCTTCGGCGTGGATGGGCGTCCGCTTGCACCTGAAGAGTTCGCAGCACTGCGGGTTGTGCAAATTGGCGAAACAGTTCACCATCACCAGGAGGTTATTCGCCACCGGGATGGCACAACGTTACCAGTCCTTGTCAATGCTGTCAGCTTCGACCCGCATATCCTCAGCTCGTCGCCATTGGATGATGTAGGACACGAGACGTCGGCCCCAATCCATCCCGCCAACGCCGCTCGGTCGCGGCTAGTGCTACGCACTCAGGCGGGATGCGAGGATAATCCCCTTGCTAGTCTCAAGGGCTACGCGCAAATGCTCATCCTGCAAACCGCACGCGGCAGGGGGCCACAGCTTGCTGATTGGCAGACAGAGGCTCTAGAGGCTATTGACCAGGCCACGCTTCGCCTGGTCGATCTCACCGAGGATCTGCTGGATGTGACGCGCTTGCAGGCGGGTCGGTTTGAATTGTACCTTGCACCAACCAACCTGGTTGCCTTGACCCGGCGTGTTGTAGCCCGATATCCTGTGCCAACGGAATATCACACTATCTCTGTACTCGCTCCACCAGAGCATATCATCACTCTGGTAGATCCTGGCCGCATGGAGCAGGTATTGAATAACCTCATCAGCAATGCTATCAAATACAGCCCATCGGGTGGCGACATCGAGATCAGGGTGCACCAGGAGATAGAAACCAATTCTGCCATGCTTTCCATACACGATTGTGGTATAGGTATCCCTGCGCATCAGCAGGCTCGGATCTTCAGCCGCTTTGTCCGAGCGGATAATGCTCGTGCTCTCGGTATTAGAGGAACGGGTCTGGGACTTTACCTCTGTCGAGAGTTCGTCGAGCGCCAGGGTGGACGCATCTGGTTCGAATCAGTCGAAGGGGAGGGGTCTACCTTCTTTGTTGCCTTACCGCTGGCTGTCGAAGCGCATGTAGAAACTGATTCCGCAGTAGAGCAGCTATTAGATTGATGCAGAGGTTGTTTAACTGAGAATGGTTGTGATGTCGCTGTGATGTCTCTGTATTGGCGTGTGACTGAATTGTGACTTTTGCTGCTTATACTTCCTTCAAATCTGAAAGAAATCCAAGAGCATAGGGCGAAGGAGGGTCATATGAACTACAAAGAGGAGCATAAGAAGTTGCACAAGGCCGGGTTCACTGAGGCAGAGGTGAATCGACTGACTAGATTTCGTGAAGAGCATTCCGTAGAAGAGGAGTTTCAGGTGTGTACGGCAGATTATCGTCGTCTCGAATTTGTTCGTTGGCTCGTTACCACTGGTAAGCTCACTGACCAGGTAGCTGGATAATATGCAGCAAGTTTCACCATCGGCTCTCTTCAAGCAGTTACAGACTTCTGAGGCTGGCTTAACCACCGAGGAGGCAAAGCGCAGACTGAGCGAGGTTGGACCAAACGAGCCAGCGCCACCAAAGCGTACAGCAGGCATTCAACAACTCCTGCTTTTTATATCGAACCCGCTGGTGGTCATTTTATCAATGGATAAAGTATAGTGATTATAATACAGTTGCCAGGGAGCTACGCGATATTCTGGCGGTTACGTAGCTAGCCTAGTCCCCTTTTTACGTACACGTAGAGGCTACAGACCGCTATAAGCGGTTTAGCCCGTGATTATCCCCTTTCGTCAGATAGACCCCTGTAGACCCCACAGGGTCCTAATCAAGGGGGTACCTACCCGCTTAGAATAGTGTTTCTAAGCGCTTCGCCTTTCCGCAGGTCGGCCAAAACCGTTTAGACTAGTGAATATACCACTACACGTTAGAATAGCTGTTTTTGTCGGGGGGTCTAAGCGTAGGATGCCCTCACTCGGTCAAAATGATCTAGGGATTTTAGGACACTCTATCGTTTGTATGTATGGTATGATAGTGGTGTGTCTGTTGGAAATCCAGGGATGGGGCTCTCATGAAAAATCCGTTGAGTTACTATTTTATGCTTGCCAAGCGCTGGGCATGGATGCTCATACTAGGAACTGTTCTTTGCGGGGGTGCAAGCTTTGGCGTCAGTGAGGCCATACCCCCTGTCTATCAAGTTTCTGCAACCCTCATTGTCTCAACCTATGACAAGTTCATTATACCTGGGCCACCGGTGCCGACGTATGCTCAGTTGGTTACAAGTCCCCCAGTTCTTGCCCCTGTCGTAGAACGGCATCCTGGACTCACACTCGATCAACTCAAGGAAATGATCACCGTGAAACCCCTATCCAATTCGCAGCTCATTGAACTTGATGTCCACAATACCAACCCACAACTGGCGATGGAGCTTGCGAACGAGGTTGGGCAGAGCTTTTTGCAATTCGCCAACTCGCAACTTCCAGGTACGGTACAGTTTCTACCAGCGCAGGAACCTACGACGCATTCCGGCCCCAATGTGCTGGTGACTACGATGATCGGGGCATTGGTCGGCCTGGGTCTTGCCCTGGCACTCATGAGTATTTTCCTCCGAAAATCCCCGCCCCACCCGCGCGATGACCTCTACCAGCTTCCAGAATGATTTAGTGGCAAGGATGTATTAGCGGATAAAATTCCACAAGGAACAAAAGCGGCCATCTAAAACAAGGGTTGTACCTTCGCTTATAAAAAATTTTGCCCTTTCTCTGGTTTTTCTTCAATCATACCAGAAAAGGCAGACTTTCGTGGGAGCTAGCCTATAGAGGCAAAACCAGACTGCTGCTATCTGTAGGTCTGGCATGGGCATACTTATCTGTGGTAGCAATTTCCAACGGACAATGTTGATGCTACATTTATCCACAAACCACGCCGCTGGAATATCAGCCTTATCCGTGACTTCATGATCTTCATCGGACCAATCAGTTCGATCTACGATTTTCTGACATTTTTCATCGTGCTTGGAGTCTTCAATGCATCTGAGGCACTCTTTCACACAGGCTGGTTTGTTGAGTCGCTTGCAACACAGACACTTGTGCTGTTTGTGATCCGCACAACTGGCAATCCATTGCGCAGTCGCCCCAGCCGTCCGCTGACGATCACCATGCTCCTGATCGTGCTGGTTGGCATCATACTACCATTCACTCCACTGGCCGAGTACCTCGGCTTTACTCCGTTGCCCGGCCTGTACTTCCTCTTCCTTGCGGGCATGACTGTGACGTATTTGTTGCTGGTAGAAGTCGTCAAGCGCAGGTTGATGCGACGGCTCCTGGTCTGAGGACCAATACTGGCTCGATCAATCTGCGTGAGGGATAGGAAGCCACCTGGATCACGCTTGAGTTTTTTGAGGGTGCAGGGGTATTGCCCTTGTACCCTCAAAAATTCGGGCGTGCGCCATTTTTGGGAGAAGCCTTGTGAGCCAACAGTGACGCGGCGTATGAACATTGAGAGCCAAATGTGACACAAGTAAGCGATACTTAAGATAAAGAAGCAACCGAGAACTTTTCTTTTATCCTGCTAGAAGGAGAAAAGCCATGTTTAAGCGAATCCTGGTTCCGCTGGATGGATCGCCCAGGGCTGAGCGTGCTCTACCCGTTGCTGCACGTATTGCACGTGCCTCTGGAGGTTCAGTTGTACTGTTGCAAGTAGTAGGTCTTCCATTTGCGTACGAAACATATCTGTCCGGACTGTACCTGGCGCAGACTCCTGTCTTTGCGCAGGACATTCTGGATACAGAATTTGAAAGGGCCAACCAGTACCTCGCCAATGTTGCTCAATCTGAGCAGTTTGTGGGTATCAAAACTGAAACGGAAGTGTTTTCTGGCCTGGCCGCCCCGACCATCATCGACACGGCTTCTGTAGAACACGTTGACCTGGTCGTGATGTGCAGCCATGGGAATACCGGCCTGAAGCGGTGGGTGCTGGGGAGCGTGGCCCAGAAGATGGCTCGCCATAGTTCTGCACCAATCCTGGTACTGCGTGAGGATGGGTCTGCTCCTACCAGCTCATATCCAGACCCGCTCCATCCCCTGCGTACACTTATGGCTCTTGTAGCCCTGGATGGCTCAGAGTTGGCAGAAACCGCGCTTGCGCCTGCCGCCCATCTCGTTGCTGCTCTAGTTGCTCCCGCACATGGTACATTACTGCTCACCAGAGTTGTGAAACGGCCTGCAATTGGCAGTGAGCAGAGCTATCAGAAGCAGGTTGATTCTCGTGTGAACGAGGCAGAAGCCTATCTGAGCCGTGTTGCCAACGACCTGTGTGAAGGACCGTTAGGAGAGCTTGATCTTGCAGTCTCGTCCGCAGTGGCAGTTGGTGGGAATGTGGCGGATACCCTCATTAAAGTAGCGGAGGATGGTAAAACTGTAAATGGCGGTCAGATGTTCTGTAACTGTGACCTGATGGTCATGGCGACCCATGGACGCGGAGGGATCGAGCGCCTGGCAATGGGTAGTGTAACCGAGATTGTGCTTGGAGCGACGAAACTTCCGCTTTTGATCGTGCGGCCAAGTGTAGGGGCCCTGAGCGAAGCTCGCGGAGCGCCTTTCAAATCCTTCGCGCCCCAAGCGGCTGAGAGCGAAGTGGTTGAGAGAGAGAAAGTGGAAGGATGAGATCTATTCGTTCCATTGCTACAGGTCAGTTCCTTGGCCTGTTGCTCATCATCATCTCGGCCATTTCGTTTGGTGCGATGCCAATTTTTGCACGTTTTGCCTACGAGGCGGGGACGGATACCCTGACGGTGCTCTTTCTCCGCTTCGTCATAGCTGCCGGGGTAATGATCTTCCTGATGATTATCCGGCGGAGATCATTTCCCCGTGGGCGCGTGCTGCTGGGACTTGTCCTTTTGGGGGCATTAGGGTATGTAGGGGAGTCCTTCACATACTTTACTGCTCTCACCATGGCTTCAGCAGGTATGGTTGCTCTCCTGCTTTACCTCTATCCGGCCATCGTCGCCCTATTGGCCGTCATCATCCTTCACGAGCATCTCACTCCCGTCAGGATTGGAGCACTCCTCCTCGCTCTCACGGGGACAGTGCTCACAATTCGCCTGACCGAAGGTGGGCAGCTACCCGGTATTATCCTGAGCATTATAGCAGCCCTGATCTATGCTATTTACATCCTGATTGGCAGCCGATTTGTGCCGAAGGCAGGCGCAATTCCCGCAGCAACGGTTGTGATGGCTTCAGCAGCGATTGTGTATACGGGCATTATCGCCGTTCACGGGACAGCTTTCCCCAAAACAACCATTGGCTGGATGGCGGTTCTTGCTATCGCCCTGATCTCAACAGTCCTGGCTTTCGTCACCTTCTTCGCTGGTCTTGAGCGTATTGGCCCGATCAGTACCTCGACTATCTCGACCTTTGAACCTGTCGTAGCTGTCATTCTCGCTGCTTTTCTGCTGGGAGAAACCTTAAATCTGCTCCAACTTCTCGGTGGTGTCCTGATTCTGACTGCCGTGGTGGTGCTGGCAAGGAGCCAGGCGAAGGGCAAAAAGGTTGATATTTCAAAGAAGAAGCTTTGAAGCTACGTAACTCTTCAGGTCCCCCTCTTCTTGACTCCGAACTGCCTACGGCAGTTCACAAGAGTTTTAAGTGGAGAGTGGGACTGGCCGCCCGCGGGCGGCCAGTCCCACTCTCCACACAGATGAACGAGCTGCCGCAGGCAGCGAGAAGATCTGAAGAGTTACCTTCTCGCTTCTTGAGTCCTCACTGCCTATAGCAATTCGCAGAAGGTTTATTAGATGGGTGCAGAGTTCGCAGCCGCGGCTGCGAACTCTAATAAATGGCCGAGCTGCTGCAGGCAGTGAGAGAGCCATAGGCGGGAGGAAAAGGCGAAAGGTAGGGGCTTCCCTTGTGGATGCCGTGGAGCGGAAATTACAGGCTGTGATGTGTTTGTGAGGTTAAGGTTATTTCACTGAGACGAGACTGTGATATGGGGGAAGTATTCTTGGGAGGAGCATACAAGACGAGGCTCCTATTCGTAGCATAGTAGTGGCACCCCTTGTGGGTGCCAAGGGTAGTGGTGCCAGATTAAATGTAGTGGCGTCCCTTGTGGGTGCCAGGCTGGAGGTATTATAAATGGAACGTAATTGGGTGACTATAGAAGGTAACGAGGCAGCAGCTACTGTTGCCCATGCGTTAAGTGAAGTCATAGCGATTTATCCCATCACTCCATCGACACCGATGGGTGAGCTGGCTGATGCCTGGTCTGCGGCCGGGAAATCTAACCTGTGGGGGACAGTCCCGCTCGTGGTGGAGATGCAGTCGGAAGGTGGTGCTGCCGGGGCAATCCATGGTGCACTGCAAACGGGATCACTGGCAACAACCTTTACGGCCTCGCAAGGGCTACTGCTGATGATCCCCAACATGTACAAAATTGCTGGTGAGTTGACGCCTACGGTCTTTCATGTGGCGGCACGCTCACTCGCGACACAAGGACTCTCCATCTTTGGTGATCATTCGGATGTGATGGCTACCCGTTCTACGGGATTTGGCCTGCTTGCTTCAAATTCGGTACAAGAGGCGCAGGACCTGGCACTGATTGCGCATGCATCAACTTTAAAGGCGCGGATTCCCTTCCTGCACTTCTTTGACGGATTTCGCACTTCCCACGAGATCAATAAGATCGAACAGCTGAACCGTGAAGACTTGCAGGCAATGATCGATGATTCATTGGTGCAGGCACACCGACGACGTGGGCTCTCACCTGATCATCCCTTTATTCGTGGCACGGCGCAGAACCCGGATGTATACTTCCAGGCTCGCGAGAGTGTTAACTCCTATTATGCAGCGTGCCCGGCAATTGTCCAGGAGACGATGGATAAGTTCGCCGCGCTGGTCGGGCGACAGTACCACCTGTTTGACTACGTTGGAGCGCCAGATGCCGAGCGTGTGATTGTGATCATGGGTTCCGGTGCTGAGACCGTACAGGCCACAGTGGAGTACCTGGTAGCGCATGGGGAGAAGGTGGGAGTGGTCAAAGTGCACTTATTCCGTCCGTTCTCTGTAGAGCACTTCTTGCAGGTGTTGCCGCCAACCGTCAAAGTGATCGCCGCCCTGGATCGGACAAAAGAGCCAGGTAGCATTGGCGAGCCGCTCTACCTGGATGTGGTAGCAGCCGTCACCGTCGGCACCAATCCATCCCGCCAACGCCGCTCGGTCGCGGCTAGTGCTACGCACTCAGGCGGGATGCAAGGAGAAGGTAAACTCAAGGGTTTTGCGGCATCTCCGCAGATCTTCGGTGGTCGTTATGGTCTCTCCTCGAAGGAATTTACGCCTGCGATGGCCAGGGCCATTTTCGATGAAATGTCGCTGGCTGAACCGAAAGAGCACTTTACGATTGGTATCAACGACGATGTGACCTATACCAGCCTGGAATACGATCCCGCTTTCTCTATTGAGAGCAAAGACACGGTGCAGTGTGTGTACTGGGGCTTAGGTTCCGATGGTACAGTGGGAGCCAACAAGAACTCGATCAAGATCATCGGAGAGGAGACCGATAACTACGCCCAGGGCTACTTCGTCTACGACTCCAAGAAGTCAGGGTCGGTCACTATCTCCCACCTGCGCTTTGGCCCGCATCCTATTCACGCTCCCTACCTGGTTGGCGTTGGACAGGCGAACTTTGTCGCCTGCCACCAGTTCACCTTCCTGGAGCGTTTCGATATCCTCAAGTACGCCGCACCCGGTGGCGTCTTCCTGCTCGATAGCATCTATGGACCGGAGGATGTCTGGGATCATCTACCAATTGAGGTGCAGCAGGCTATTCTCGAGAAGAAGCTGCACTTCTATGTGATCGATGCCCACAAGGTAGCCAGTAGCATCGGCATGGGTGGGCGCATCAATACCGTGATGCAGACCTGTTTCTTCGCGATCAGTGGTATCTTGCCACAGGAGCAGGCGATTGCACAAATCAAAAAGAGCATCAAGAAGACCTATGGCAAGCGTGGTGAGGCGGTAGTGCAGAAGAACTTCCAGGCAGTCGATGAGACACTGGTACACCTCTACAAAGTGAACATTCCCGTATCCGTAGGGGCGGGTGCCCAGGGAGAGGGTGTAGGGGCACCCCGAAATGTAGCGACACCCCTTGTGGGTGTCGTGGATGGCGGTGTCGTGGGTGGATCTGCACGTGGAGTACCTTTACCAATGCTGACCCGCCGTCCACCCGTTCCGGCGGAAGCCCCTGATTTCGTGCGCGGGGTACTTGGCCCGATGATTGCGGGAGAAGGCGACTCTCTGCCAGTGAGTGCACTGCCCGTCGATGGTACCTACCCGTCAGGGACTGCCTCCTGGGAGAAGCGCAACATTGCCCTGGAGGTCCCCGTCTGGGACCCTGATATATGTATTCAATGCGGCAAGTGCGTGATGGTCTGCCCGCACTCCGTTATCCGCGAGAAGGTCTACGATCCCGCCAAACTGGAAGGAGCACCGGATACGTTCCTGTCCGTGGATGCGCACTTCAAAGAGTTCCCTGGTATGAAATATACGCTGCAGATTTCACCTGAAGACTGCACTGGTTGTGCCCTGTGCTTTGAGGCATGCCCGGTCAAAGATAAGCGACAGGTGGGGCGGAAAGCTATAAATATGGCTCCACAACCGCCACTTCGGGAACGTGAGAAGGTAAATTGGGAGTTCTTCCTCACCCTGCCCGATGTCGATTCCGAGCACCTGAACATGGCGGCGATCAAGAACTCGCAACTCATCACACCGCTATTCGAGTTCTCTGGTGCATGTTCGGGATGTGGCGAGACTCCCTATATCAAGCTGGCGACACAACTGTTCGGCGACCGTATGGTGGTTGCCAATGCGACTGGCTGCTCATCAATCTATGGTGGCAACCTGCCGACAACTCCCTGGACTGTCAATCGCGAGGGGCGTGGGCCAGTCTGGTCCAACTCCCTGTTTGAGGATAATGCTGAGTTCGGCTTAGGTATGCGCTTGACCCTGGATAAGCAGGAAGAATACGCCTGCGAGCTGCTCTCACAATGCACCGACATAGTGGGTGAGGAACTGGTGCAGGCTCTGCTGAACACTGATCAATCCAGCGAGTCAGGGATACGGGCACAACGAGAGCGTGTTGCCATGCTCAAGCAACGTCTGCAGGATGAGATGAAGGTGAACGGGTCCCCAGCCGTACCAGGGCGACCGCAAGGGTCGCCCCTACCCAGTTCCCATATACAGATGCTCTTGAGTGTAGCTGATGCCCTGGTACGCAAGAGTGTCTGGATCATCGGTGGAGATGGTTGGGCCTATGATATCGGTTATGGTGGTCTCGATCATCTGCTGGCCTCTGGGCGGAACGTCAATATCCTTGTGCTGGATACCGAGGTGTACTCCAATACAGGTGGGCAGGCATCGAAATCCACCCCGCGAGGAGCTGTTGCCAAATTTGCGGCTCGGGGCAAAGCAACGCCCAAAAAGGATCTGGGTATGCTGGCGATGGCCTACAGCAGTGTCTATGTGGCCCGTGTGGCAATGGGTGCCAACGACCAGCAGACACTGCGAGCCTTCATAGAGGCCGAGGCATATGATGGCCCTTCACTGATCATTGCTTATAGCCATTGTATCGCTCAGGGCATTGACATGCGTAAGGGGCTGGAACAGCAAAAACTGGCGGTACAGGCTGGCTACTGGCCGTTGTATCGCTACAATCCGGCGCTGCTGGATGAGGGGAAGAACCCACTAACCCTCGATTCCAAGGATCCGAGTATCCCGCTTGAGCAGTTTGCCTACAACGAAACACGCTATCGCATGCTCTTGCAAAGCAATGAGAAGCGTGCTGAGGAGCTGATGCAGGCTGCTAAACAAGATGTGCAGGTGCGCTGGAGTCACTATAAGGAGTTGGCTGAGACTAAATAGGAGTACAACAATGCCTGATTTAACGACAACCTACCTGGGCCTGCAACTAAAAAATCCCCTCGTGGCCTCGGCCTCGCCACTCTCAAAAAAGGTGGACACGGTGCGTCGCCTGGAAGATGCTGGCGCTGCTGCTGTGGTGATGTATTCCTTGTTTGAGGAGCAGATCGCCCACGAGAGCTACGAGCTTGACCATTACCTGAATCGTGGCACCCACTCGTTTGCCGAGTCTCTCAGCTACTTTCCCGACCTGGATCACTACAACCTTGGGCCAGAGCCGTACCTGGAACACCTGCACCGTATCAAACAGGCAGTGAGCATTCCAGTTATCGGCAGCCTGAATGGTGTTTCATCTGGTGGGTGGGTAGAGTATGCCTATAAGATCGAACAGGCAGGTGCCGATGCTCTGGAACTGAACATTTATTATCTGCCGACAGATGTGGACCTGAGCGGGGCAGAACTGGAAGATGTCTATGTGAAGCTGGTCGGGGACGTTCGTGAGAGAGTGAAGCTACCTATTGCGCTCAAGCTCAGTCCTTTCTTCACCGCCCTTCCTAATATGGCGAGGCGCTTTGTGGAGGCGGGGGCCAATGGCCTTGTGCTATTCAATCGTTTTTATCAGCCTGACTTTGACCTGGAAGAGTTGGAAGTTGTTCCGAACCTGGAGTTAAGCACTTCCCACGAATTGCGCCTCCCTCTGCGCTGGATTGCTCTGCTTTATGGACGCATCCAGGCTGATTTTGCCCTCACCAGTGGAGTACACACGGCACAGGATGTGCTCAAAGCGGTGATGGCTGGAGCGAGTGTAGCCATGATGACTTCCACGCTGCTGGAAAATGGCGTCGGTCGGCTGATGCACATTTTGACAGACCTGCAAGAATGGATGGAAGAGCACGAATACGAGTCGATTGCACAAATGAAGGGGAGTATGAGCCAGCGTGCTGTGGCTGAACCGGCCGCTTTCGAGCGAGCTAATTACATGAAGGCGCTCAATTCCTTCGATTATTACCTGCCCTGATTGCAATCTAACCGAGCGTGTCCTTGAGGGCGCGAAACTCCCGCTGCTGGTTGTCCGACCACGAGATCAGACACCATTGTAGAGGTAAATACGAATTTTAAGAAGCCAGGGCGATCCTGCGGTCGCCCTGGCTTCTTAAAATTCGTATTTACTCCTGGAGCCAGCAGGCAGAACGCGGTATACATTAGGCAAGCTCCGGGGATATCTTTCTTTGGTCAAAAACCACTCACGAATTTCACTTTTTAATGCGGACACGACCGTGCTCATGACGGCCGGACTAAAAAGTTAAACCGCATCATTGCGTCCCTGCATATTTGTGGTATCCTACTTACTATACTGATCATATTTGCATCCTGAAAACATAAAGCAACATCCACTCATAATTATTTTGGTGGGCCTGCAGCCCTTCTTGGGGGAAAAAAGAGTGGGCGGGGACATCCCGCGCCCCGGCAGGGGGCTTTGCCCCCTGCACCCCCAGTTCTGAGGGGATGTCAGAAAGGAAGGACCCTCTATGCCAGGACAAACATCAAGTCCCATTCGCGCACTGGGCGTGCTGACCGGCGGTGGCGATGTACCAGGATTGAACGCTGCAATCAAGGGGCTGGTCTACCGCGCAGAATCCATGGGCATTCGCATTATGGGTCTGCGATGCGGGTGGGAGGGCATTACCTATCTTGATCGGGCACGCGGTCGGGAGGCGCTCATCTTTCGTCCAGAGGACCCAAACACCTGGCAGGGCAGCTATTTGATGCCCTTGAACCGGCTAAACACTCGCACTATCGACAGGCAGGGTGGGACGTTTCTGCAATCAACACGTACAAATCCCGCACGCACGCGGGTAAGCGACTTACCCCCGCACCTGGCGTCCTATGGTGCCAATCATGCACCGGACGACCGGGTCGACCTGACCGATGAAGTACTGACGAACCTGAGTTTTCTTGAACTGGATGGTCTGGTGGTGATTGGCGGCGATGACACCCTGAGTTATGGAGCAACATTAGCGTCAAAGGGCGTGCCAATCTGGGGCATCCCCAAGACGATGGATAACGATGTGCACGGTACCGACTACAGTATCGGCTTCCAAACGGCGATCAACCGGGGGGCAGAATTTATCAACCGTATCCGCTCGACGGCAGGGTCGCACAGCGAGACCGTACTTTTCCGTATGTTTGGACGCGACGCTGGCTTCACAGCGCTCGAAACTGCCATCGCTACGTGGGCTGATCGTCTCCTGATTCCCGAAGTTCCTGTCGATATTGATCGGCTGGCTGATCTAATTGTCAAGGACCGGAAGAATCCGCATAGCTATTCGATCGTGGTGCTCTCCGAGGGAGCGAACCTTGGTATGCCTGTGCCCGAAGTTGGTCCGGCTGATGCCTATGGGCATAGGAAGAAGGCGAATGTAGCAGAGTTCCTGGCCGAGCAGCTCAGTGCGCGTATCCATGGTGTGCGTTTTTTGCCGATTGACCTGACCTATTTCCTGCGTAGTGGCGCACCGGATGCCTATGACAAGCACATGGCAATCTTTTATGCCAACGTCGTCATGGGCCTGGTTGAGCAGGGAACGCATGGCGTAATGGCAGCGCATCGCGACGGTGAGTTTATCTCTACCGACATCCCCGGTAAAAACTTACCGGCGCGGCGTGTGGACCCGGAGGACTACCATCCTACCCGCTATCGTCCTCGCTTCGAGCATATTAGCGGGCCATACCGGCCACAGGTGTAGGGGTCGGCCTCCCCACTCCAGGGCGACCGCAAGGGTCGCCCAATAAGCATCAACCGAACGAAACAGGGTTGGATGCTCCGTAGAGCAAGGGCGAGGTTTCGGCGCACCTGAATCGCCTGGCCTTTCTGAAAAGGCAGGTGTGTGGTCGTGCCCCTCCCGATCTGTTCCGCGTGACAATCCTCCCTGCTGTGTCATCTCTGACGCTTCTTGCGGAGACGAGGCCTCCTCTTCCTGCATCGAGCTTTCCGCCTCGGCTGCCGTTTCCGACTTCAGCAAGGTGGCTGCCAGCGCGATCGTGGCGACCACCAGCCTGGCGCCGATAGCCCAGGCGAGGTGGTAGCCGCCGCTCAGGGCTGAGGTGCTGCTCTGGCCTTGGGCGAGCAGCTCTCCCGTGCGGTTGCTCGCCAGCGTGGCCAGGACCGCCAGACCGAGCGCGCCGCCGACCTGCGCCGTCGTGTTGAGCAGGCCCGATTCGGTCAAAGCAGGCTCTCACTCATCCCCACGATAGCAAGAGTGTAAAGCGCACCGGGCCAACCTACATCATCCAGATCGGGGTCGGCCCGGGTCCAGCAGCCTCAGGCTAGGACCGCGCGAAATTCGGTGGTTGACCAATGGAACTCAACTGGAGACTCACCAGTTGCCATTGTCCTTGTTGGTGGACAAACACCAGCGTTATGCGAAACTGACCCGGTATACTGTTGCCGCGATAGGTAGCGTTCTGCACTTGACGGCCGATCAAGACGGCGGCATCGTTGTACACGCGCACCTTGACCTCGTCCAGGTTGAAAGATTCGTACTTCAAGTCACCAGTCTCATGCCGCGCGAGCCACTCCTGCTTTGTCAACATAAACCCTAGCGGTCCTATACCGATATAGTCATCCGCCAGGATACGCTCAAGGAGAGTGGTATCACCGCGCAATTCGGCGTTTGCCCAGGCGTCTGCCAGACGCACTACCTCTTGTTCAGCCTGTTCTCGGTTCATTGTGTAACTCCTTTCTGTCGCAAGTTGACGGTCTCTTCAGTCCTCAAGCAATTGCTGGATGACCTCTTTGCTGGGTCCTTCGCTTCGCTCAGGATGACAAAGGAAGCCTCGTTTCTGTTCCATCGCGTCTCAGTCCAACCCGGTGTGGCGGGCTTAGAGGTCGGCGACGGCGGGAAGGACCTCCCGACCGATGACCTCGAGCGGCGTGATTTGGTAGACTTGTGGGACCACCCCCAGGACCGTCTGGATCCCCATTGAGGCGAGCCAGCGCAGTTGCCCGATCAGTTCGCCCACCTTGGAGCCATCTTCGCCCACGTCGAAGGCAAACATGCAGGTCTTCTCAATCGCGTCGTAATCCCGGCCTTCTGCCTCACAATGCTGGCGCAGGACCTCCAGCTTCTTGGGGATCTGCGGTCCAGGTTGCAGGTTGCAGGCATCGGCATAGCGGGCCACCAGGCGCAACGTCTTTTGCTCGCCGCTCCCGGCAATCAGAATCGGCGGATGTGGTCGCGTGAGGCTCTGCGGGAGGTTGATTGGACGCTCGATGCGGTAGTACTTCCCCTCGAACGGACGCTCGTCTCCCTGTTCGCCATGCCACATGCGCAAGCAGATCTGCAGCATCTCCTCCATTCTCTCGTAGCGCTCTTGCAGAGGAGGGAAGGGCAGTCCCGACCCGCGTGCTTCCTCTTCGTAATCACCGGCTCCAATGCCGAGCCACGCCCGCCCACCAGAAAGCACATCCAGGGTGGTCACCGTCTTGGCCAGCAAGACCGGTTGCCAGTAGGGTGCTGCCGTCGCCATGGTGATCGGCTTGATCCGGCTGGTGTGGGCGGCCAGGAATGCCAGGGTCGGATAGCACGAGAGCACCTCGCGCTCCGGCCCGCCGAGATAGGGGCTTTGCCACACATGGTCTCCCACGCTGATGCGATCAAATCCCCACGCGTCGGCCGTCTGCGCGATCTGGACCAGCGTCGGGCCCAGCTGACTCGCCCCTCCCGGCCAGGTAAAATCATAAATGTGCAGTCCCAATTTCATATAGCAATACCTCCAATCACATGCAATCAAGCGATCCGATAATAGCCTAGTGCAGAATCAGCACACCTTTTTGGGAAAAGGGAAAGAGGCGGGTGCCCCAATTACCTGTCCCCCGGACAGGATTCCCCGCGCCCCGGCAGGGGGCAAAGCCCCCTGCACCCCCATTCCCGACTCGCTCTCGTGTTTTTGCACTAGTGTCGTTGGCTCGATGAGCTTGACGGCAGAGTACTTTGGGTCTGCATTAACAATCTTTAGTTCCATGATTCGTTCTCCTTTCCTTATGGAACGACGTAGCCGCCGTCAACCGGCAGTGTCACCCCTGTCACATAGGAGGCCGCATCGGAGCAGAGCCAGAGGATGGCCTCAGCTACTTCGGACGGATCGGCCACGCGCCCCAGCGGGATCCCGCTGGTGATGCGCTGCCTGGTTTGCTCATCGGCGATCCATCGTTCGTTCACCCGTGTCAGGGTCGTGCCAGGGGCAATCGCATTGACTCGAATGTTCTGCCTGGCGTATTCGAGAGCTGCGGCTTTCGTCAGACCGACGACCCCGTGTTTACTGGCGATGTAGGGAGCGATGCCAGCTCCAGTGCCTCCAAAGCCCACCAGTCCCACCGTGGAACTCAGGTTGACGATGGCTCCTCCTCCCACAGCCAGCATTGCCGGAATCTCGTACTTCATGCCCAGGAACACCCCCTTGAGATTGGTCGCGACGACCCGATCAAACAGTTCCTCGGTCACCTCCACCAATGGCGTGTTGCCTCCACCAATGCCAGCGTTGTTGACTGCAATATCGAGCCTCCCGCACGTATCAACGGTTCGCTTGATGGCGGTCTCGACCGAGGCCGCCTGCGTCACATCCGTCACGACCGCCATCGCCTCACCCCCGTTGGCCTTGATCTCTTCAACGTTGTGTGCTAGCTCCTCATCACTGCGGGAGGCCAGCACCACCATTGCACCAGCTTGTGCAAACAGACGTGCCGTCGCGGCACCAATTCCTTGACTGGCGCCCGTGATGAGCGCCACCCTGCCTTCTAATTGCTTTGTCATCATATGATGTCCTCTCCTTCCACGTACACCTCAGCCATGCCTGTTACTAACCTCGACTATTCTATCGGCTCTCTCTCGCGGTTCGTGTGAGCGGCTACGCTCTGCCCTCGGGTGCGCGTCGCACGAGAGACGAGCACGCCCGAAGCCAAACCGAGCACCAGAGCGACCGCCATCACGATGAGGGAGCCAATGAGTGAGGGCTTGTTGGTCATCAGGAAGACGATGCCGAGCAGCAGGATGGTCACTGTCTGCAGCGCGGTCAAGAGGACGGGGTCGTGGGTGCCCCGCTCAAGCGACTGGGGCAGCGGGCCGTCTGGTGCCTCTTGTGCCAGCCGGGCGATGGCGCGTCGGCGTGGCTCGATGAGCGCAGTACCGAGAGGCGCTATCAGGACCAGGCTGATTAGCGCGACAAGAATCCAGCCGGTCTGGAGGCCCCAGGCGGTGACTGCCATGTAGAGCCCTGTGGCGAGGATGAGCAGCACGCTGATCCCGAAGAGGGGGCCTAGCCGACCGGCGAGATTGGTGAGCGCCCGCACCTGCTCGACGCGCTGCGCTCGCCGCAGGGCTGAGAAGGCGAACAGCCAGGTGCCAATGCTGACAAAGTAGCCGATGGCTCCGCTCACATGTACAAACAGGACGATGTTATAGATGCTCATGATTGCTCCTTTTCTCTCTTCATCACCAGGCCTTCGACGAACTGGGCGGCCTAGCTACAACGATTGGATTCTACTGATTATGCTTCTAGCCTGCCCGTCACGACCAGCCACTTGAGGAACTCCCAATGGCGCACGATCTCCATGCGATCACTGCCACCCGTTTGGTACCAGTGCCTCAGCCAGAGCAGTGCAGCCATTTCATCAGCGGTAAAGCCGCACTGGGCAAGCCCGTCCCTTTCAAGGGCGTCTGTCTCCCCGTATGTTGCTTTTGTAAGCTGTTCTGAAGTCTGGATCTGTGTATTCATCGTCTATCCTTTTCAAAACATTCCATCTCGCGTTCCATTGCCAACAGTCGGCTGAGCAGGTCGCTCATGCTGGTGCATGCTTGTCCCGAGCGGCACGAAGCATGTGCCCAGGTGTCCAATCAGATGCCTCAGCAACGAGTGCTGAGGCGTGCCTCTGTGATCGCTACTTGAGAGTCTACTGCATGGGGCCGACTTCCACATCGGCAAAGCAACGTATTCGTGTTGCCTATCCAGGTGGATG
>WNGG01002350.1_pt1 | contig 41737 bp, 47 predicted proteins | sample 5400661 | NCBI WGS metagenome assembly WNGG01 (sample SAMN13153372, study PRJNA577476) | soil metagenome | isolation source: 100 cm soil or saprolite under Garry oak tree replicate 1 | place: USA:California | collected 2016-06-15 | reverse complement strand
TCTGGTTGGGGTTGTGGTCGAACCGACTTCGAAACTACGGATGATCCACGCCTGCATGGCGAGCGCGTAGACGCTCGTGAACACGACGCCGATAAAGCACGCAAACGCACCGAGCTGGCCGATGAAGCCGGCGGCGATCAGCATAAGGCCCGCGATGAGGGTGCTGAGCGGCGAGGATCGAGCCCGGCGAAATATCGCCTGGACGTGAAACCCGCCGATGATGCCTCCGTGGTCGACAGCCAGCACGATCGACGGCATCGCAAAGGTCAACGCAAGCGAGCCGATCGTCAGGACGCTGAAAGTCAGCAGCGTCAGAACGAAGGCGAGCCCGAGGAGTAGGGCGTTCGGCGCGTCGTGACCCTGCTGCGCAAGCACGACGACCGCCGGGACGTAGAGCACCGCGCCGATCACCGCCAGACCCAGGTAGTAGACGAGGTAGACGACGAAGAGCTGCACACCTCGGGCGAGGTAATCGAAGTTCGCGGGCGGAAGCTTCTCGTCACCGGCCCGCAGGCGGTCGATGGTGGCGAGCATCCAACCGAGTCCGTTGATGCCGCCGACGATGGGGATCAGCTGGATGAGTCCCATGATCAGGATCTTGTTCAGCCAGTCCGGGTCCCGGAAAGGCCAGCCGAACGCGTCGCCGATGCGCTCCACCGGCGGCTAGGGCGGCGGCGGGCCGAAGTTGGCGACCAGCACCAGGACGATCCAGATCAGGAAGACGATCGCGCCGGCGCCAGTGCCCACCGCGCCCATGACCCAGCCGGCCACCGCGGTGCTGCGCCCACCCAGGGTCTGCGGTGAGCCGGCGATCCTGCTGACCGCCGACCTGCCGAGGAAGTAGGCGACCGGCCCGAGGATCATGGCCGGCAGGCCCAGCACCAGGAAGTTCAGGAGCTCGCCCAGGGCGGTCAGGAGGGCGATCACGCCCAGCAGGAAACCGACCATCGCGAGCAGCAGCGCGAGGATCGAAATGATCAGCGAGGCCAGCGCGCGCTTCTCGGTTCGGCCCGCCGGCGCCACCGGAGCGGGATAAAAGGGCCGTTGGTAATGCGGCGCGATCGCGTACGGAGGTACCGGAGGCGGCGGTGGAGGGGGCGGTGGGGGCGCCGGTCTCTGCGGCTCGGCGCTCAACGCAGCAGCGCCCGGGCGATGACCACGCGCTGAATCTGGTTTGTACCCTCGTAGATCTGGGTGATCTTCGCGTCTCGCATCATCCGTTCCACAGGGTAGTCGGAGATGTAGCCGTAACCGCCCAGCAATTGCACGCAATCGGTCGTGACCGTCATCGCCATGTCGGACGCAAAGAGCTTGGCCATGGCGGCGACCTTGGTCAGGTCGGGCGCCTTGCTGTCGACCTTCGTCGCGGCCTGGTAGACCAGGTGCCGAGACGCCTCGATCTGGGTCGCGATGTCGGCGAGCATGAACTGGATTCCCTGGAAGCTCGCGATGGCCTGACCGAACTGCTGCCGTTCCTTGACGTAATTGAGCGCGTAGGCGAAGGCGCCTTCCGCGATGCCGAGCGCCTGCGCCCCGATGCCGGGGCGGGACCGATCCAGCACCGCGAGGGCGATCTTGAAGCCCGCCCCCTCCTCGCCGAGGCGATTCGCGGCGGGCACCTTGACGTCCTCGAGCACGATCTGCGCCGTGGGCGAGCCGCGGATTCCGAGCTTGTGCTCGAGCTTCTCCACCTTCCAGGGGCTCGTCTCACGCTCGAGGACGAACGCCGAGATGCCGCGGTGGTCTTCCTTTGCATCCGTCTGCGCGAAGACGACGAGTGTGCCTGCGATGCTGCCATGCGTGATGAACTGCTTGGTGCCGTTGAGCACGTACTCGCTGCCGTGCTTGGTGGCTCGGGTCTTCATTGCCGCGGCATCGGATCCGCTGCCTGGCTCCGAGAGCGCGTACGCCGCCACCTTGTCTCCTGCCGCGAGCGGCGGACAGAGCCGCTTTTTCTGCTCTTCCGACCCGGCCACGAGGATCGGATAGGAGCCCAGCGCCTGGACGGCGAGGATCAGCGATGAGCTGGCGCATGCCTTCGCGATCTCCTCGATGCCCATGCAGATCGTGACGCTCGAGCCGGAGATCCCGCCGTACTCCTCGGGAAATGGAATGCCGAGGATGCCGTTGTCGGCGAAGAGCCGCTCGATGTCCTTTGGATACTCGCCGGTCTGGTCGATCTCCGCCGCGCGAGGCGCGACGCGGTCCTGGACCAGCTCGCGGATCGTGTCCCGGATCGCGACCTGCTCGGCGCTGAAGTCGAAGTCCATTCGAGCTGGATTATCCGATGTTGACTAATTCACGAGCGATCACAAAGCGCTGGACCTGGTTCGAGCCTTCATAGATCTGGAGCGCCTTCGCGTCGCGCATGTGTCGCTCGAAGGGGCTGCCCGCGCGTGCGCCCTCCTCACCCGCGATCTGCAAAGCGTCGATCGTGACCTGCATCGCGGTGTCCGTACAGTGCAACTTGGCCATCGAGGCCTCGCGGGTGAAGGGCCGGCTGCGACTGCAGAGCCACGCGGCCTGGTACGCGAGGAGCCGCGCCGACTCGACGCGCGTGGCCATGTCCGCGAGCGTGAAGTCGTCACCCTGTTCGTGTCCCCTCTCGCGCATCAGTGCGCGAGCCTCATCGACCGCCGCCTGTGCGATGCCCAGCCCCTGGCCTGAGATGCCGATGCGTCCGGAATCGAGCGCGCGCATGGCGACGACGAAGCCCTTGCCCTCAGCGCCGAGCCGGTTGGCGACCGGAACTCCGACGTCTTCGAGCACCAGCTCGCCGGTGGGCGAACCGTTGAGACCCATCTTGTCGAACACCTGCCCGACCCGCAGCCCGGCGGTTCCGGCCGGGACCAGGAACGCAGTCACGCCGGCCGCCCGCTCGTCGGGCCCAGTCCTGGCGAAGACGACGTACAGACCCGCGTGGCCGATGTTGGTGATGAACACCTTCGTGCCGTTGAGCACATAGCTGTTTCCGTCCCGGCGCGCCGTGGTCTTCAAGGACGCGGCATCGGAGCCCGAGGCGGGTTCTGTCAGCGCGAAGGCGCCCAACAGCTCGCCCGAGGCGAGCTGAGGCAGCCAGCGCTTTTTCTGCTCCTCATCCCCGAACAGCAGGATCGGTTCGGTCCCGACGCTGGTGTGGACGTCGACGATCACCGCGGTGGAGGCGCACGCCTGGGCCAGCTCCTCGATGCAGATCGCAAAGGCCAGGGCGTCGAGGCCCGCGCCGCCATATTCGCGGGGGATCAGGACTCCCATGAGCCCGGATGCGGCTGCCGACCTGACCGCCTCCTCGGGGAACCGATGGTCGCGATCGACCTCGGCGGCCAGCGGCCGAATCATGCCTTGCGCAAGTTCGCGAACCGCAGCCCGGAAGGTCGCGTGCTCGGGTGCAAGTTCGAAGTCCAACTCAGGCGTTAACTAGAATAGTGGGCTTGACAATGGACGCAGGGCCGAGATACCTCGAGGGCACGACCGTAGGTAGTGGCCGCGACATCATCGGCGTGCGGCGGGATCGCATTGCGGACATCATCAGCACGGGCCGCGAGATCATCTCGCGAGCCAAGTCGGAGAAGATCCTCCCGGACACCATCACCGGCGCCACTGCCGCGCTGCTGGTCACAATCTCAGGCTACGGCGAGCCGCTTTCGGAGGGCCAGTGGCGTGAGCTGGCGGGGGTCGTGGGCGGGATAATGCGCGACAACACGTACGCCGACCTCGCCCGCCTCCGGACACTTATCACCCAGGAACAATTTCTGAATGTCGCTCGCAACCAGGGATATGCCCGCTTCATCCGCCGGCTCGACGACGGCAGATGGGTTTGCGAGCTGACTCCAAAGCTTGAGGATCTTCCAGACGAGTGACGGGCATCGCGGGCTGAGCGGAGCGCTTCGCAGCCGGGTCGTTCGCATTTTCTTCGCGCTGATCTTCGTTTTCGCGGTCCTAAGCCCTGCTGCGGTGGTCTTCGCCGTGGTCTGGATGGCCCCGCCGATCGCGACCAGCTCCGCCGCGGCGGAGGAGGCCCAGTTCGCCCGGCTGCTGCCGCCGCCCGACGTACAGCCCACCAGCCTGCCCGAGCCCTCGTTCAACGTGTACGCCAACACTCTCTCCGGCGTTGTGCCATGCCCGCTGTGCGAGCTACCGCCCCGCGTCTACGTGCCCAACAGCATGGCCGGGACCATCGACGTCATCGACCCGCGGACGTTCAGCGTGATCGACCACTACCGCGTCGGCTTCATCCCCCACCACATCGCACCGGCATGGGACATGAGCGCTCTCTACGTGGACAACGAGGGATCGAGCAGCCTGACGGTGCTGGACATCCACACGGGAAAACCGGTCGGCCAGATCAACATTCCCTTTCCGTACAACCTCTACTTCACTCCCGACGGCACGAAGGCGGTCGATGTCGTCGAGCGACTGCAGCGCATCGAGTTCCGCGACTGGCGTCATGGATGGACGCTTTTGAAGTCGGTGCCGATCCCGTGGCCGGGCGCCGATCATCTTGATTTCAGCGCCGACGGCAGCTACCTGATGATCTCGACCGAATACTCGGGAGTCGTCGCCAGGGTCGACGTGAACAACATGCAGCTCGTCGGCTCGGTCCGCGTCGGCGGTCTCCCGATCGACGTCAAGCTGTCCCCGGACGGCAACTACTTCTACGTGACGAACCAGGGCCGGATGGGCGTGTCGGTCATCGACCCGGTCGCGATGAAGGAGATCCAGTTCATTCCCACCGGCCGCGGCGCGCACGGCTTGCAGATTTCGCGCGACACGAAATCGCTCTACGTGTCGAACCGGCTCGAGGGATCGGTCTCGGTGATCGACTTCGCGAGCCGCACCGTCGTCGCCAAGTGGCAGATGCCTGGTGGCGGGAGTCCCGACATGCTGCAGCTCAACCCGGAGGGCACGCAGCTGTGGGCTTCGGGCCGCTACCACGCGGAGGTATACGTGTTCGACACAAGGACCGGTCAGCTGATCGAGAGAATCCGGGTGGGTTCCGAGGACCACGGGCTGACGTACTTCCCGAATGTCGGGCAGCACAGCCTGGGCCACAACGGGGTGTACCGCTAGAGAGCGCTGTCAAGGGCGTGACGGACCTGCATCGCAACTGAATCGGGCGTTCCGTATATATCCGGTGCGCTGAAGCGGAGCAAGCGAAGGCCGGCGCCGACAAGGCGGTTTTGGCGGCGATTGTCGTCGACCAGCCTTTCACGATGATGGCCACCGTCATATTCGATGGCCAAGTGTTGGCGCCGATAAAACAGGTCAGGACGGCCTAGCAAATGGCCTTGATCGTCACGGATCGATACCTGTGTCTCCGGCCGCGGCAATCCGGCCAGCACCAGTAGGATGCGCAACCGGGTCTCCATGGCGGACTCGGCCCTCGGCTCGGCCAGTTCGAGAACACGGCGGAGTTTGGCAATGCCCCTGGTTCTAGAGCGCTCGGTTACGTAAAGGCGCAGTTCGGCGATGGTGACGAGCCCGGCATGAAGGAACAGGTCCGCCGCGACGACTCCTTCCATCAATGGATCCCTGCAGCCGAGATCGACCAGGGTACGGAGTGCCGCGGTAGTGGGTAGGCCGCGACGCTGCACGATCTCTCCGCCGTCGAGGGCGGCGCGGCGAACGTATGCGCCCGCCCGGCGGCTGCTCCCAATCGGTTCCGGGATGGTGGCTTCGATCGGATCGCAAGGCGGCAGGTCCAGACCGTGGAGCCAGGCTGCGGTGGGGCCTGAGAACGCAGCGCCCGCCGGCAATCGCCGAGCCACAGCGCTGAGCATCAGGTGCGGGCTTTCTTTCAAACCCGCCCAGCGATAGAGCCCCGAACCAAGCCGCCGGTATGCGGCTCTGCGCAGCTGACCGCGGGTCACACCTGAACGACTCGCGTCCGCGGACGTGAACGGTGCAGTCCTGAGCGCGGCGGGCACCGCCGGTTTGAGTGGCACCAAACCAGGATCCGTGTCTGGGCCAGACAGCACAAGGCCGCTTGTTAAGCACGACCATTTGTGCCCTATTGGCTGTACCCAAGCCCGAGGCACGACCAAATGTGCCCGGATGGCGGAATCCTGGAGTGAAGCGCTCCCTCAGGTGCCGAGCAGTCTGGCAATGAGCATCCGCTGAACCTCCGAAGTCCCCTCCCCGATCTCGTTCACCTTCACATCCCGCCAGTACCTCGCGACGGGATAGTCCTCCATGAACCCATACCCCCCATGGATCTGCACCGCGTTGTCCGCCGCGCGCGTCGAAGCCTCCGACGCATAAAGCTTCGACATCGCGGCGAGCATCCGGACCTCGTCGCTCGTCTCCGCCCCCTCCCGCCCATAAGCGGCCGCGGCCCGATAAACAATCGTCCGGGCAACCTCCGCCTCCATCGCCATGTCCGCGAGCTTGAACTGGATCGCCTGGTGCCTCGAGATGGGAGCACCAAAGGTGCGCCGCTCCTTCGCGTAGGCGAGCGCCGCGTCCAGGCACGCCTGCGCCACGCCAACCGACAGCGCCGCGATCGCGATGCGCCCCCCCGTCAGCGTATGCAGGAACTGCCGGTACCCTCCACCCCGAGCCCCCAACAGGTTCTCGGCCGGCACCTCGCAATCCTCAAAGCTCAGCGGATGCGTGTCGGACGAGTGCCAACCAAGCTTTCGATACCCCTCGAGCACGTGGTACCCGGGCGTGCCGGTCGGCACCATGATCGCGCTGATTTCGGACCCATCACCGGACCGCCCCGTCACGGCGGTGATCGTCACCCCGGCGGAGATGTCGGTGCCGCAGTTGGTGATGAACTGCTTAGCGCCGTTGATGACCCACTTCCCGTCGTGAGCGTCCGCCCGAGTCTTGGTCGCGCCCGCGTCCGAGCCCGCCTCAGGCTCGGTCAGCCCGAATGCCCACAGCTTGCGGCCGGCGACCAGATCCGGCAGCCATCGCTCTTTCTGCTCCTTGCTCCCGAACTCATAGATCGGCGATGAGCCGAGACACACCGCGGCCTCGAGCGTGATCCCCACGCCCGCGTCCGCGCGCGAGATCTCCTCGATTGCGATGCACAGGGACAGAAAATCGCCGCCCGCTCCACCTACCTCCTCGGAAAACGGCAGCCCGAAAAGGCCGAGCTCGCCCATCTGGCGGACCACGTCGTAGCCGAATTTGTGATGCCGGTCGAGCTCTTCCGCCGCCGGCGCGACCACCTCTCGCGCGAAGTCGCGACACGTGTCGCGAATCGCCTGCTGCTCCTGAGTCAGGTCAAAATCCATTGCATCAATCCTTGCACGTGAAGGCCGAAGACCACTACTCAGAAGGGATCCGCATCGCGACGACGATCAAGGATCTCGACGGACCGAGCGTCAACCCGCTCTGCCATACCAGGCTCTACACGCACGGGCGCCGGGTGGAACGCGCCCTCGTCCTGCTGCACGGGTTTACGAATTGCCCCCAGCAGATGGACGCGCTGGGCCGCCAGTTCTACGAGCGAGGTTGGAACGTCTTCATCCCGCGTTATCCGCGCCATGGCTACTCCGACCGGCTCAACACGTCGATCGCGGAGCTGCGCGCGGAGCATCTCATCGCGCTGGCCAATCGGTCGGCGGAGGTTGGCGCGGCGCTGGGTCAGCGATTCACTGTGGCGGGGCTGTCGCTCGGCGCGATCCTGGCTGGATTGCTGGCACAGACGCGTGACGACGTCGATCGCGCCGTGCTGATCGCTCCGATGCTCGGACTCAGGCCCATACCGGGCCCGGCGCTCACCGCGATCAGCAGCCTCGCGATTCGGATGCCGAACTTCTACTTATGGTGGAACAGCAGGCTGCGGGACCGGATCGGTCCGCCGTACGGATATCCCAGGTTCTCGACCCACGCGTACGCCGCGCTCTTCCAGGCCGGCCGGCGATTGGTCAAGGCCGCACGGTCCGGCGCGCCGAAAGCGCACTCATTCGTGGTCGTCACCAACGCGGCGGAGCCACGGCTCGACAACAGGTTCACGTACAGGCTCATCGATTCGTGGCGCGCGCACGGCGCCAATGTCGAGACGTTCGAATTTCCCGTCGCCGATCGCCTGCCCCACGACCTGATCGACCCCGGCAACGCGGCGCAGAACAACGCGCTGGTGTATCCGATCGTGACACGCCTGATCGAGAGCCCTTAAAGCTTCCGGGACATCTCGTGCTCGAGCTCGCTCGCGCGAATCTCCTGCACGGCCCCGGTGCGGACGAACCCGTTGCGCTCGTAAAGGCGCTCCGCGTTCGCGTTGACGTCTGTGACCCAGAGAAACATCTCGTCATAGCGGGCCGACCTGGCCCACTCGATCAGGTGCTTGACGAGAACGTCACCGACGCCCTGGCGGCGAAAACGCGGATCGACCCACATCGCTGTCATCGCCGCCGCGGCCGTCCCGTCACCGTCGCCGCCGCTGACGGTTCCGGCGATCACGCCGTCCACTTCGGCCACGAAACGCGCTCGGTCGACGAGCGTCTGCCTCCACCGGCTCGCGGGCAGGTGGACCTCGCGCTGGTGGCTGGACCCAAATGCATACGGCGCTTCCTTCAGAGCGGCCAGACGAACGCGGCGGTAGAGCTGCCAGTCCTCGGGACCGAGCCGCCGAACCTCAATTGCCGAGGACAAACACCTTGAGCGCCCAGCTGATCAGCAGGACCGCCGCCGCGCCCGCTCCGATTCCCCGCCACTGCGCGACCGTGAGTCGGGGCGTCCAGGTTCGCCCGGTGATGGCGCCCGACACAAGGCCACCGACCCCCGCGATCGTGCCGGCGAACAGGGCCGGGCCCAATGGATACATCCGCACCGCGTCCGACAGGTCGCCGCGCCACATGTAGGCAAATGACCGCGTCCCCCCGCAGAACGGGCACGGGTGGCCGGTCAGGTAATAAAAGGGGCAGAGCGGGCCGCCGAGATGAGCCGCCTGCAGCACCCAGTAGATGCGCGTGTAGACAAGCCACAGGACGAGCGCACCCGCGATCGCGAGATCGCGAGCCCGCTCTACGGGCAGCGCCCTCGACACGGCCAATGGCAGCGCGCTCATCGAAGCAGCCCCACTATGTCATCCGTAGTTTCCGCCACCGTGACGCCGGCTCTGCGAAACGCCTCCTCCTTGCTTTTGGCGGTGCCCCTGTTGCCTGAGATGATGGCACCCGCGTGGCCCATGCGCTTGCCTTCAGGCGCGGTGCGTCCTGAGATGAAGGCCACCGCCTTCAGGCGCGTGCCGAGGGCCAGGAGCTCAGCCGCATGCTCCTCGTCGCTGCCGCCGATCTCGCCGATGAGCACAACCTGCGTCGTGGCGGGGTCCTTCTCGAACATCTCGATGACGTCGCGGAATGTCAGTCCCAGCACCGGGTCGCCGCCGATCCCGACGATCGTGGACTGGCCCATCCCCACGGCGGAGAGCGCCGATGCCACCTCATACGTCAGGGTGCCGCTGCGCGAAACCAGGCCGATCGACCCCGGCTTGGTGATGCGCTGGGGGATGATCCCGATCTTCGCCTGGCCGGGCGTGATGAGGCCGGGGCAGTTGGCGCCGAGCAAGCGCGCCTGCGGATAACCGCGGAGGAAATCCTTGACCCGGATCATCTCCTGGATCGGGATGCCTTCCGTGATGCAGACGATGAGGGTGATGCCCGCCGCGGCGGCCTCCATGATCGCGTCGGCCGCGAACGGCGCGGGAACGAAGATGCCCGAAGCGTTGGCGCCGGTTGCCTTGACCGCGTCTGCCATCGTGTTGAACACGGGGACGCCGAGTTGGGTCGTCCCGCCTTTGCCGGGGCTCGTCCCGCCGACCACCTTCGTTCCGAGCTCCTGCATCTGCCCGGCGTGGAACGAGCCTTCGCGGCCGGTGATCCCCTGGACGATCACCCGTGTCGATGCGTCGAGGAGAATGCTCACCCAGCCCCTCCCCGGCCCGGCGGGCCGGACCTCCCCACAAGTTGAGATGACAGCTCGACAACCTTTTGCGCCGCCGCCCAAGCGTTGACGCCAGGCTCGATCCCGTTTCGCTTGAGGATCTCGCGCCCCTCCTCCTCGTTGGTTCCGCTGAGGCGCACGACCAGCGGCAACTTCATCTTCAGGTTGTCACGCGCGGTGATGATCCCCTTCGCAACCTCATCGCCCCGCGTGATCCCGCCGAACACGTTGATCACCACGCCCTTGACCTTCGGGTTCATCAGGATCACCGCCAGCGCGTTCTCGACCACCTCCGCCTTGGCCCCACCGCCGATGTCGCAGAAGTTGGCCGGCCGGCCGCCGGCGCGCTGCACGAGGTCGAGCGTGCCCATGCACAATCCGGCGCCGTTGCCGATGATACCGATGTCGCCGTCGAGCGAAACATACGTGAGGCCTCGCCTCTTGGCCTCGACCTCGTACGGGTCTCCCTCGATGAAAGCGCCGTATTTCTGCTCGAGGTCCTTGTGGCGCCATGCCGCGTTGTCGTCGCTCTCGAGCTTGGCGTCGCCGGCGATCACCTCGCCCGTCTTGGTGACGACGAGCGGGTTGATCTCGGCGGTCAGGGCGTCGTAGTCGGGTATGGCGCGATAGAGCTTTTTGATGATCGCCGTCAGCGGACGCGAGAGGTCGCCCAGCCCCGCGTCGAAAACCAGCTGGGTCAATTCGAAGTCGAGCGGTCCGCGCCAAGGATTCGGGTATAGCCGGGCGATCGAATCGGGCGACTCCTCGGCCACCTGCTCGATGTCCATGCCTCCCTTCGCCGAGAGCATCAGGATGTTGGCGCGCGCGTCGCGGTCGACCGTGAAACCAAGGTAGATCTCGCGCTCGATCTCGAGCGCCGCCTCGCAGTAGACCAGCGGCACCTTGAAGCCCTTGATGTCCATGCCGATGATCTGCTCGGCGGCCCCTCTGGCCTCGTCCGGCGTTCGGGCCAGCTTGATCCCGCCCGCCTTGCCCCGGCCCCCAACCGGCACCTGCGCCTTGACGGCGATAGGGCCGAGCCTTGCGCACGCCGCGGCGGCCTCGTCCGGGGTGCGTGCGACCTCACCGGGTGGGATGGCGATGCCAAGCGAGGCGAGGACCTCCTTGGCCTGATACTCGAGGAGCTTCACGTCAGGGTGAAGGGTGAAATGGGCAGTCGAGGTTCGCGTTGTTGTCGCTGTTCCAGCCGTTGCAGAAGGTGTGCTGGAACTCCGGGCTGTTCAGCGCAAAGACGGTAAGGCCGATGCCGAGCACGAGGACGATCACGAGCGCAAATCCGCAGCCGATCAGGACCGCCGGCAGCGCCGAGATGCCCCGCCTGGCAGCTGCCTGTGTGCCGATCAGCCGCCATGAGGAGCCGTCCCAGTACTGAAGGCCGTCGTCGGAGATCCAGCGGCCCTGCGCGTCCTGCCTTGGCATCGGGCTAAGTGTATTGGCGCAGGTGGAGCCGCCAGTCGTTGGTCGGCATCCAGTGCCCCTTCGGATATTCGAATTGCACTTGGCCCAGCAGCTCGAAGCCCAACTTCCGGCAGATGGCGTTGGAGGCCGCGTTGTCGACCGACGGGAATGCATGGACGGCGGCGCGCCTGGATATAGCTCGAGCCTGCTCGATGGCTTGCGCAACCGCCGCCGACGCGATGCCGCGGCCTTGATATTCGGGAAGAATTCCCCACCCCATCTCGAGCACGGGCTCGCCCTCCCAGTCCCGCTCCCAGAAGTTCACGCCCCAACCGGAACCCCTTCCGGCAGCAGGACGACTTTGAAAATGTGCGCCGCGGCCGAACCGAAGGCGGCCACATACCGACGGTGGCGGTTGTCCAGTTGCTCGGGAGTCTCGGGGCCGCCGAGGTGCTCCGTCATCTCCGGCGTGTTGAGCTGCACCAGGAGCGGCATATCGTCGCCGGTCCAGGGCTCCAGCTCCACCAACGTCGTGGTCACAACGGGATGTTGCCGCGCCAAGGCGCGGGGGGATCAGGATCCCCCCGCGGAACCCCCCTTTGGCATAGAGGTAGCCAGGAGTCGGAGCTGTTGGGCGGGGGGACGCCCGGAATGAATCCGGGCTTCAGCTCCACCAAGATCATGGTCACAGCGGGATGTTGCCGTGCCACCTGGGACTGCGCCGCCGCTCCTTGCGCACTGCGATGCGGAGCGCGCGGATGAGCTCCACCCTGGTGCGGCCCGGCTCGATGACGTCATCGATATACCCCCGCTCGGCCGCGATGTACGGGTTGGCGAAGCGCTCCGTGTAATCGCTCACGAGCTCACTCCGGTGAGCCGTTCCTGCCGCCAGCTCGCGGCGGAAGAGGATGTTCACCGCGCCCTCCGGTCCCATGACCGCGATCTCCGCCGTCGGCCACGCCACGTTGAAGTCCGCGCGGATGTGCTTTGAGCACATGACGCAGTAGGCGCCGCCGTAGGCCTTGCGCGTGATCACCGTCAGCTTCGGCACGGTCGCTTCGCTGAACGCGTAGAGCAGCTTGGCGCCGTGGCGGATGATGCCGCCGTACTCCTGCGCCGTCCCCGGCAGAAAGCCCGGCACGTCGACGAAGGTGACCAGCGGGATGTTGAACGCGTCGCAGAACCGCACGAAGCGGGCGCCTTTGTCGGAGGCGTTGATGTCGAGTGCCCCCGCCATCACCTTGGGCTGATTCGCCACGACGCCGACCGGCTTGCCGTCAAGGTGCGCGAACCCGACCACGAGGTTCATCGCGAAGAAGGGCTGCACCTCGAAGAACTCGCCGTGGTCGACCACCATGCGGATGACTTCTTTGATGTCGTACGGCTCCTTCGGGTTGTCGGGAATGATCGTGGCGAGGCCCGGCGCGGCACGCTCCGCGTCGTCTGTCGCGTCCACCACGGGTGGCGGCTCCTCGCAGCTCTGCGGGATGTACTTGAAGAGCTTGCGGACCTGGGTGAAACACTCCTCCTCGCTCTCCGCGAGGAAGTGAGCGACGCCAGATCGGACGTTGTGCACCTCAGCCCCGCCGAGGGAGTCGAAGGTGACATCCTCGCCCGTCGTCACGCGGACGACCTCGGGGCCGGTGATGAACATGTATCCAACCCCGTGGACCATGAAGGTGAAGTCGGTGATGGCCGGCGAGTAGACAGCACCGCCGGTGCACGGGCCGAGGATCAGGCTGAGCTGGGGGATCAGCCCGCTCGCCTCCACGTTGCGCCAGAAGATCTCGGCGTAACCCGCCAGCGATACGACGCCTTCCTGGATGCGCGCGCCACCGGAGTCGTTGATGCCGATGATCGGGATCCGGTTGGTGAGGGCGACGTCCATCACCTTGATCACCTTTTCGGCGAAAACCTCGCCCAGCGAGCCGCCGAAGACGCTCGCGTCGTGGCTGAACAGCATCACGTCGCGGCCGTCGATCTTCGCCATCCCGGTCACCACTCCGTCACCGGCTACGCCGTCTCGGTGCCTGGCGAAGAGATCGATCTCCTCGAACGAGTTGCGGTCGGCCAGACGTGCGATGCGCTCGCGAGCGGTCAGCTTGCCCTTGGCGTGCTGCCGGTTGAACGCCTCTGCGTCGCCGTGTCCCGCTTCGTACTTGCGCTGACGCAATTCGTTGAGGGGGTCGATCTTGCGATGCCGGGGTGGCGTGCTCACTTCTTTTGCATGAACATCCACCGATGCCCCTCGAGGTCCTCGGCGCGGTACCGCTTGCCCTCCCGGCCCTCCTCGACCGGCGACAGCACCGTCGCGCCCGCGGCCTTCGCCCGCTGGAAGTGCTCGTCGACGTCGTCGACGTACACGAGCACGCCGTCGATGATGTACGGGACCTCTGACCAGCGCTGCGCCTGCTCGCATTCCTCGCGGTGGTGCTTCGGTCCGTGGTAGTGCGGCGAGGGGGTGGCGAGCATGATCATCCCGTCGCCGGCTTCCATCTCGCCGTGGCTCAATCGCCCGTTCTCGCCCAGCATCCGCGCTCGCTCGCGAAATCCGAACGCTCGCGAAAGCCAGTCCATCGCCGCAGGACCGTCCTCGTACGCGATCATCGGGATCACTGCCGGGTACTCGTTCATCACGCCGCCTCCCCAGGGTGGTACTCGCCGAACACTCCGCGCAGCACAGTGCAGCACTCGCCGATCGTCACGTAATCGGCCAGCGCTGCCTTCAGCGGCGGCATGAGGTTGTCGCTTCCCCGAGCCGCCCTCTCGATCTCGCCGAGGTGGCGCTCGACGGTGCCCTTCGACCTCCTGGCGCGCAGCTTCTTCAGGGCCCGGGCCTGGGCCACCTGGTGACGCGGGCTGATCTTCATGATGTCGATCGGGCGCGCGTCGGTTTCCGTGTAGCGGTTCACGCCCACCACCACCCGCTCGCCCGATTCGATTCGCCGCTGCAGGTGGTAGGCGCTGTCTGCGATGCGGCGCTGCGTCCAGCCCGACTCGATGCACGCGACCGCGCCGCCGAGCTCGTCGATCTCGGCCATGATCGCCCGCGCTTCCTCCTCGACGCTGTCGGTCAGGCTCTCGACGTAGTACGAACCCCCGAGAGGGTCGGCGACGTACGGGACCGCGGACTCGAAGCCGATCACCTGCTGCGTGCGCAGAGCGACCTCGGCCGCGCTCTGCGAGGGCAGGCCGAGGGCCTCGTCGTAGGCGTTGGTGTGCAGCGACTGTGTCCCGCCGAGAACAGCGCTCATCGCCTCGAGCGTGGTGCGCACGACGTTGTTGAGCGGCTGCTGGGCGGTCAGGGTCACCCCTCCGGTTTGGGTATGGAAGCGGAGCGCCTTCGACCGCTCGTCCCGGGCGTGAAATCGATCGCGCATGATGCGCGCCCACATTCGGCGCGCGGCGCGGAACTTGGCGACCTCCTCGAAGAAGTCCATGTGGCAAGCGAAGAAGAAGGAGACACGCGGCGCGAAATCGTCCACCGCGAGTCCTGCCGCATGCGCCGCCTCGACGTAGGCGATGGCGTGGCTGAGCGTGAGGGCGATCTCCTCGGCCGCGGTCGACCCGGCCTCGCGCATGTGGTACCCGGAGATCGAGATGGTGTTCCAGTTCGGCAGGTCGCGTGCGCAGTAGGCGAACAGGTCGGTGATCAGCCGCATCGAGGGCTTGGGCGGAAAGATGTAGGTGCCGCGGGCGGCGTACTCCTTGAGGATGTCGTTCTGCACCGTGCCCGTGATCTTCTCGGGTGGGATCCCCTGCTTCTCCGCGACCAGCTGGTAGAGCAGCAGCAGCATCGCCGCGGTGGCGTTGATCGTCATCGAGGTCGAGACCCTGTCGAGGGGGATGCCGTCCAGCAGGATCTCCATGTCCTCGAGCGAGTCGATGGCGACGCCGACCTTGCCCACCTCGCCGTTGGCCATGGGGTCGTCGGAGTCGTAGCCGATCTGTGTGGGAAGGTCGAACGCGACGGAGAGCCCGGTCTGGCCCTGGTCGAGCAGGAAACGGTAGCGCTTGTTGGATTCCGCCGCGGTGCCGAAACCCGCGTACTGGCGCATGGTCCACAGGCGGCGGCGATACATGTCCTTGTGTATGCCGCGTGTGTACGGAAACGTGCCCGGCGTCGGCTCCTCGGTGGTCCGATCGTCCCCCGAGTAGACCGGCTTCAGCGGGAGGCCACTGTCGTTTTGAACGTCTCTCATGTCTCGACGAACTCCGTCAGCACGCCGCCGACACTCTTGGGATGCACGAAGGCGATCAGGGTCCCGTGCATGCCCATGCGCGGCTCGGCGTCGATCAATTCGAGGCCGGCCGAGCGCGCGTCTGCCATCGCCTTTCTGATGTCGCTCACCGCGTAGGCGACGTGATGCATCCCCGGACCGCGCTTGGCGAGAAACTTGCCGACCGGCGAGTCCTCGCGCAGCGGCGCCAGCAGCTCGATCTCGGCTTCGCCCATCTGCAGAAAGGCCGCCGCGAGCCCGTCCTTCTCATTGCTGGCACGGTGCGTGAGCTCAGCTCCGAAAAGCGAGGTGTAGAGCTCGATCGCCGGCTCGAGGTCGGCGACCGCGACGCCGACATGATGCAGCTTCACCTCCCCGTTCGCCGGGGAGGTCGGCCGCAAGGCGGCCGGGTGGGGACGCACATCCGGGTAGGGCGACTCAATACCGATACCACCCTTCGTCCGTTTTTCGCCCGAGCTTGCCCGCACGTACCTTCGCCTCGAGCTGCGGCGACGGCTTGTAGCGCTCGTCACCGGTGACCCGGTACATGTGCAGACGGGCGTTGTAGGTCACGTCGAGGCCGCTGAAATCACCGAGTCGAAACGGCCCCATCGGCCAGTTGAGGCCCTTCTCCACCGCCGTGTCGATGTCCTCGAAAGACGCGACCCCGGCGTCGAGCAGCCGGTAGGCCTCCTGCGTGGCCGCGTGGAGGATCCGATTGACGATGAAGCCGTCGATCTCTTTGTTCACCAGTACCGGCGTGCGCCCCATCTCGCGGGCGAGGTCCCTCGCGCCCTCAACCGTTTCGTCCGACGTCATCGGGCCACGCACGATCTCGACCAGGTCCATGACGAGGACCGGGTAGAAGAAGTGCATGTTGAGGCAGCGGTCGGGCCGTCTCGTGACGTCGACGATCTTGCTGATGCCCATGGTCGAAGAGTTGCTCGCCAGGACGGCGCCCGCCGGAGCGACCTCGTCGAGCTGGCGGAAGATCGAGCGCTTCAGCTCGAGGTCCTCGAACACCGCCTCGATGACGAAGTCGGCCCGGTCCGCCGCCTCGCTCATGTCAGGGGTGCCGTGGACTCGATTGACAGCAGCTTCCGCGTCCTCCTTCGAGAGCTTGCCCTTCTCGACCCGACGCGCGAGGTGACCCTGGTTTGACTCGCGTGCCCTTTTCAGCTGGGCCTCGTCCTTGTCGTGCAGCGCCACCTCGATGCCGTGCAGCGCGGCCTGCTGCGCGATCTGCGCGCCCATGCTTCCGGCGCCGACCACGGCCAGCTTCATCGAATTCAGTAAGGCACCTCCTTAACGGGCTTCGCCCGCCACGGAAAAGATGCGCGTCACGGTGTTCACGGTCGCGATGTTGCCGAGCATGCCATCGATGCGCAGCTTGCCCTGGAGCAGCTTCGCCGCAACTCCGCGACCCACCTCGTCGTAGTACACCGGCATGCCGAACAGGCCGATCCGCAGGTTACTGAGGTTCATCACCGTCTCGGCCTCCGCCCGAATGGTGATGTCGCGCTTCGGCTTCAGACCGTTGTGGACGACCAGCGAGCCGCGCTGAAACTCGAGCGTCACGCCTTCGTCGATGTCAGTGACCCAGATGCCGACGCGCGCCGCGAGGTCATCGAAGTCCTTGCGCTTCGCCGGACTGTTCCCGACGTTGGCGTCGATCAGGCCGCCAAGCATCGACGCAAATGCGCTTGGCTCCGGATCGGCGTAGTCGACTGCTTTAGACACTATGTTGGCTTTTATTTTTCGTCGGGCCATTCGACCGGGATCCGGGTCGTGCACTCTGTCATCTCCTGCGACGCCTTGGTGTAGCGCACGATGGTCGGCAGATCGCCCTTCAGCTTCAGCTTGCCCTGCAGGATTCCCTTCGTCGCGTCGAGCTCCTTGGTCGCCACCTGCTTCCACCGCGTGTAAGGCGCCGTGATGACGAAGTCGCACTTCTGCGCGTCCGCGGCGGAGCCGACCTTGATGTCGCGTGCTGAGCCGTCGAAGAGGTCCATCACAACGCCTTTCGACTCGGGAAAGTTCTTGTCCGGCTCCGCCTCGACGACGAGCCCAACTGTCCACTTCCACCCCTTGGCGGCCGACCGGTACGTGCTGGACCGGTTGACCTCGTCCTTGAATTGCGTGGCCCATTCGTCAGAGAAAGCGCTGACCGTCATGTCGAGGACCTCCTGCAGAACCCGAGAACCTTCCGTCCAGAAGGTTAGCTACCCCACCGAGTCGCCGACGGCCACCCGTCCAGGCCGAACGACCCGGCAGTACATGCCCATCCGCTCGTCGTGCCGCTCGACCAGCACGCGCAGGACCTCGGGGGTCGTCTCGGTCGTATCGGGGTCCATGGTTATGACCTTGCAGCGCTCGCAGCGACTCGTCACCTCGAGCTCGGCGTCACCGGCCCTGATGACGCGACCCAGCCAGCCCAACTCTGCTTCCGGCTCCAACCCGTCGACGTAGAGGTTCGCGCGAAAGCGGCGATGGTCGAGCGGCATCCCGACCTCGAGCCCGAACGCTGCGACCGAGGCGAGGTTGACGATGAGGACGTGCGAGTCGTCGAAGTTGCCGCCGGGAAGCTCGCGCAGCTGCAGCGGTCTTTCTGAATCGGCCTCGAACCTTCGCACCAGGTCCCCGTCGAGTGCGACGCTCGATCCATCGGGCGCGACCAGGTCGAGCTCGCCACCGACCAGCCGAGCCCGGTAGGTCAGGAGCGGCGAATGCTGCTTGATGTTGAACCACTTGCCAAGGCGATTCGGGGATTGATCGATGAAAGCCCACTTGCGATCACCCTCCAACCCGAGGTCGGTGACCATGCAGGAGCCCAGCCGCTCGCCGGCCATCGACTTCACGGGGTAGCGCCAGATCTCGACGACCGAGGCCACCTTCGGAGTCGGGACTAGGCTTCGAGCGTGAAGCGAAGCGTGTTCTGCCCGATGGCGATCATGTCGTTGTCCAAGAGCTCCTTCTCGATCACCGGCTCACCGTTGACGAGGGTGCCGTTGGTGCTGCCCAGGTCGCTGATCCAGAAGGAGCCGGTGCGCACCTCGATGCGGCCGTGGTGCCCGGAGGTGGCCGGATCCCCGACCACGACGTCATTGTCCGGCGCCCGCCCGATGCTCACCATCTGGCTCGGCAGGGCCACGATGCGGCCGGCAAACGGACCTGACTCGAACGTGAGCAGCGCAGCGAAGCCTGATCCCGAGGCGACCTCCTCGGGCGGCATCGCCTGCAGCGACACGGTTCGCTTCGAGTCGGCGTTCGGGTCGGTCTGCTGCCAGACGGGGATGACCGAGGTGGCTTCTTCGAAGGAGCCGGCCTGGGCCGGGGCGCCGTTTTCCGGTGCCGCCGCTGCCGCATTCGTCGGCCAGGCGACGAGGGTGGAGCTCACATCGGGCGTGGCTCGGGCCTCGCGCTCGGCGTGTGGTCCGACCTCGGCCGGTTCGGGCTCTGCCGCCGGCACCGGCTGCGGGTCGGGCATTGGAACCTCCGCCATCACCGGTTCGGGCGCTGGTTCAGCTTCGGGATCTGGTTCCGATGCCACCACCTCGAGGTGCGGTTCAGGTTCGGGTTCAGGTTCGGCTTCCGGCTCGGCTGCCGGTTCATCAAAGGCCGTCAGCACGGGCTCCGTTTCGGCCATCACCGGTTCGGGCGCGTGCTCAGCCTCAGGCTCTGGCTCCACGTCCGCCTCGGCCTGCGGCACTGGTTCTTGCTCTTCCTCGCCGCCGGGCCCGGGCAGGTCGGGCAGGGCCTCGGGTTCGACGATGGGAGCGGCCGCCGTGGCGAACTCCGAAACCGTCGGCTGAATCACCTCTGGCTCCTCGACGAGGATCGCTACGGGTGCCGTCGGCTCCTCCACCGGCTTCGTGTCGGGCGGCCGCGTTTCGATCGCGATCGTCTTGGCCCACTCCCGAGGAGCCTCGGCAGGGATGGGCAGGACCTGCGTCTCCTCCTCCGGCGCGGGCCGATCGACCGAGGACGTGCCCAGGAATCGCTCGTACCAGCCGCCGATTCGCCGCAGTCGCTCGACCCGCCGGTCCGGCCGTCCGTTGCGAGAGAGGTCGTGCGACTCCTCGGGGAACCGAACCAGCTCGACCGTCTTGCCGAGCAGCCGCATCGCGCCGAACATCTCCTCCGACTGGGACATGGCGCATCGCAGGTCCATCTCCGCGGCGGCCAGGAGCAGCGGCGTGCGCATGTTCTGCACGTAGCGGATCGGCGACCTGCGCCAGAGCTCGTCCAGGTCTGGCCACGGCGGTGGACCGAGCTGAAGCTCGCCCCAGAGCACGATGTCGTGCTGGGAGTACTCGCTGACCAGGTTGGAGATCGAGCGCATCGCGACCGCCGCCGAGAAACGGTTGGTCTGGCCGATGATCCAGTTGGTCATGTAGCCGCCGTACGAGCCACCGCCCACACCAAGCCGGTTGGTGTCGATGTAATCGGTCCGCTCGATCAGCTGATCGAGCGAGCTCATCAGGTCGAGGTAATCCTTGCCCGCCCAGTCGCGCACGACGTCCCGCCGGAACCGCTCGCCGTAGCCGTCCGAGCCACGCGGGTTCATGTAGAAGACGACGTAGCCCATGCCGGCCAGGATCTGAAGCTCGTGGAAGAAGGTCCAGCCGTACTGGGCGTGCGGGCCTCCGTGGATCTCCATGACGGCCGGGTAGAGGCGGCTTGGGTCGTGACCCGGTGGCTTGAGCACCCAGCCCTCGAGCTTCCAGCCGTCGGACGCTGTGAAGTAATGCTGCTCGGGCTCGGCGATGTACCGGTCGTGCAGCCAGGGGTTGAGGTCGGTGATCCGCGCCTCGGCCCCGTGGGTCAGCATGAACAGCTCGCCTGGGTTGCTGGTGTCCGATGCGCAGAAGGCGAGCACGCCGTTCGCCAGGTCGAAGTCGTAGATGCGGCGGCGGCCGGCCACCTCTTCGCGGACGTCGCCTTCGAGGTCGACCGAATGGACCCCGGTCACACCCGGTCCGCTGGCGACGAAGTAGATCCGGTCGCCCTCCGCCGACCAGCAGATCCTGGTGGCGTGCCCGGCCCGCATGTCGTTGATGACGCTGTCGTTCACCGCCTGGTCGAAGTTCGCCGTCAGGCACCGGGGCCCGCCGCCGGACAGGGAGACGATCCAAACGCGCTCGAGCAGGCCGACGTCCAGCCCGTTCGGCGCGATGAAAGCGATCTGGTCTCCCTTCGGCGACCAGATGGGCGAGCCCAGGTAAAAGCCGCCCCCGAGGCGGACGCGGTTCGCCTCGAGGTCGACCGCGTAGAGATTCAGCTCACGCTGCAGGTCCGCGCCGGGCTCTGCGTTCCCGGCGACCACGAGCCGACCGCTGTCGGGCGCCCAGTCGAAGTCCGCGATGTCCCACGCCCCGTTGGTCAGCTGCTTGGCGTCGCCGCCGGCCGCGGAGACCGCAAAGAGGTGGTGGAAGCGGCCGTCCATGTAGCCGTAACCGTCGTGCTTGTAATCAAGCCGGCGGACCACCCGTGCGACCGGCGCCCGGCGGAGCTGCTCACGACCTTCGGGAGGCCGCGGATCGTCGACCACCGCATCCGGGTCGGAGACGACCACCCCGACGAAGCCGAGGCGCGTGCCGTCGGGTGACCATTGCGGCCTCGACACGCCTTCGGCCACGGACGTCAGCTGTTGAGCAGGACCTCCCACGGTGAGGTCGATGACGAACAGCTGGTCGGTGGCGCCAACCCTGCTGATGAAAGCGAGCTTGCGTCCATCCGGGGACCATTCCGGGGAGTGGTCGCGCAGCACGCCGGCGGTCGGTTCGATGGGTTCCGGATCGAGCAGGCGCCGCACGACTATGCGGCTGCGGTTCTGCCTGGAATTGGCGTCGGCCCACGCAACCTGATACGCGACCCTTCCGACCCGAGGATGCTACCAGTCGCCGCGAATCCTTACAGTCCCGTACGTATCCATCGTGAGTCGTCCGGGCCACCGATCGTCCTGGCATCTTCGCGCCTAGGCGGACGGGCGCCTGCGGCGCGGACGCCTGCGTCGGCCGACTCGGAGTAAAGAAATCGACACGTTCCGGTGTTACAACGTGACGGAATGACACGCAAGCATGCAGCGCTGCATGGGTTTGGCTGGGGCTGCATCGGCGGATGGGCCCTCGTGGCGCTCATGTACCTGGCCGGCCTCGTCCTCGGGCTGCGCCCGCTCCCGCAGCTCCTCAACGAACCCTTGCTCTCGCTCATGCCCGGCTTCGTGTTCGGCTTCCTGATCGACACCCTGCAGCACGCCGGAAAGGTCGTCGAGGAGTTCGGGCTCATCGTGACGATGGTGGTCGTTCTCGGGGTGCTCGGCGCCGCCGCGTCGGTGGCGAGCCTTCGCTGGACCTCTCAATACCTTCCCTTCGCTTTCGCCGGCCTCGGCTGGCTGGTGGTCGCCGGACTCCTCCTTCCCGCCGGCGGCGCTGGAGTTCTCGGCCTCAATGACGGCCCGGCCACACCGCTGGAGTGGGCGGCGCTCTTCGCCATCTACGCCGTGGTGCTGCAGTTCGGCGCCCAGGAATCGCCTGGCGTGGACCCTGGCCGGCGGCGGGTGCTGAGCGCGGTGCCGCTGGGCATCGCCGGGTTCAGCGTGCTCGCCCTCGCCTACCGCCTGGGACCGGACTGGTACCGGGCCGTCTTCAACGCACCGGAGTCGGGCCTCCGAGGCATCTCGCCTGCCATCACGCCGGTGCAGAACTTCTACGTCGTTTCCAAGAACTTCGCCGACCCGTCCGTCGACGGCCAGAGCTGGAAGCTCAGCGTCAGCGGCATGGTGGATCGAACGCTCAGCCTTTCGCTCAACGACCTTCGCGCTTTGCCGTCAACCAGCGAGTACGTGACCCTGGAGTGCGTCAGCAACGACGTCGGCGGAAACTTGATGAGCACCGGGGCCTTCACCGGCGTGTCTCTGCGCGACCTGGTTGCCATGGCCTCTCCACAAGCGCAGGCGAGCTGGGTCGCGTTCAAGGCGCGCGACGGCTACGCCGAGAGCCTGCCCCTGAAAATGATCCAGGACTCGGCCGAGATTCTGGTCGCGTATGACCTCGATGGCAGCGCGCTTCCGATGCAGCACGGCTATCCGGCTCGGATCCTGATCCCGGGCTTGTACGGCATGAAGGGACCTAAGTGGCTCGACAGCATCCAGCTGGTCAACCACGAAACCGGCGGCTATTGGGAGCAGCAGGGCTGGGACCACAACCCGGTGGTCAAAACGACTTCACGATTCGACACGCCACGCGACGGCGCCATCCTCAAGCTCGGCTCGATCGAGCTCGGCGGGGTCGCGTTCGCCGGGACCCGAGGCATCAGCAAGGTCGAGTACTCCATCAATGACGCGACCTGGAACGAGGCGCCTTTCGACCAACCCCTGTCGAAGCTGACGTGGGTCCTCTGGCGAGCAACGTGGACGCCGACCTCAGAGGGGGCCTACCGGATCAGGGTTCGCGCGACCGACGGCTCGGGAAACGTGCAGGACGGGCACGGGTCGGCGAGCTACCCGAGCGGCGCGAGCGGCTACCACACGATCCAGGTGAGCGTCTCTAAATAGCTGGTGGCTGCTCCTCCCCATTCACGGGGAGGTGTCGGCGCAGCCGACGGAGGGGCGGGGTCAAGTCCGATAGGCGGGTCGCCCGCTATTCAGAGCGCCCGAGCAGCTCCTGCACGATCTCTTTGTCGTGCGTCAACGAAACGAAGTGCCCCTCGTCATGCCACGTCCGGAGGTCGACTTTCGGGAGGGTTGCCACGACTCGGCGGGCAGCCGACAGCGGCGCGTTCTTGTCGTCGTCGCCGTGCCACCAGGTGACGGACGTCTGGACCTCGCTCGGGTCGAAGTCCCACTTTCCGTGCATCGCCAGCGATTCATCGGTCCAACCTTCCGCACCCTGGCGCAGGGTCTCGGCGATGTTCTCGCGTGACATCCGCTGCCACACGGGATCCGACATGATCGCCCTGTCGCTGGGAGGCGCATCGCTGAGCACGCCCTGCATGCCCTCCTCGCTCAGCAGCCGCATGCGCACGTCGACGAGGAACTCATGCAGCGGCTCCCAACCCTGCTCCGCCAGCGCGTAGCCGCGGGCGTTGACGCCGACCAGCTGCGCGACCTCTTCGGGGACCAGCGGCGTCCCTCCCACGACCACGGTCGCCGCGGAGATCCGCTCGGATGCCGAGCCGCGAGCGCCAGCACGTGCGGCCCGCCACCGCTTGTGCCCATCGCCGGCACCCGGTCGAGGCCGTGCGCGTCGAGCAGCTCGATGTAGTCGTCGGCGATGTCCGCTATCCCGCGGCCCGGCTTGCGAGTCGACCCGCCGTAGCCCGGACGGTCGGCCATCAGATACCGGGCGCCGAGCTCGCGCTGCACATTTGCATTCGGGTTGTACTGCATACGCGAGCTGGGGGTGCCTTGGATCCGCAGCAACGGGGTCCCACCCGGTTCACCCCACCATCGCCACGTAAGCTTGCGGCCGTCTCGCAGCGTGAGCACGCCATCTTCGAAAGTGCGTCCGTCAGATGTCTTCTGCAACTCCTTCATTTCATCGCCCACAGCGCCTTGACCGTATCCCAGCCCATCCTGAACATGCCCTCCTTGCGGACCATCTTGAGAATCTTCTTCTGCTTGTCCCACTTGGACGTGCCGTCGACGCGGAAGAACTCGTCCAGCGCGCGATCGAGGACCACCGGATATTTCGTCAGCATCTGCGGGTTGTGCTCGAGCAGCGGCACCGCCTTGTCGTACTTCTTCATGTCCGCCATCACCCACGAGTGGTCGAGCTTGCCCCGATACTCGGCCAGCCTGCGCTCTGAGAAATCGCCCGTCTCCTTGGCGTGGATGACCGTCTCGCCCGCGAGCCGCCCCGACTCCATGGCCAGGTTCGAGCCTTCGCGATGCACGGGGTTCGACAGCATCGCCGCGTCGCCGCACACCAGGTAGCCGGGGCCGTACACCTTCGGGATGCCGCGGTAGCCACCCTCCGGGATCAGATGCGCGAGGTACTCGACCGTTTCAGCGCCGCGCAGCAACGGCTTGACCGCGGGATGCTTCTTGAAGTGCTCCATCACGTCGTTCGGCGTGCGCAGCGTCTGGTTGAACTCGCTGAGCAGCGCGCCGCCCCCGACCGACAGCGTGTCGCGGTTGGTGTAGATGAACATGAAACCCGACATGCCCATCGTCGAATCGCCGAAGCACTCGACGGTGCAGCCTTCGCCCGACTCGCAGTTGAAGCGCTCCTCGATGAGGCCGGGATCCAGCTGCATGATCTCCTTGAACGCCAGAGCGACCTCATTGCGACGCAGCTTGCGGCGCAGCGGCTTGCCGTTGAGGACAGTGTTTTCGAGCAATCCGGCACCCAGGCCGATGCCTTCGCAGACGATCGTCACGTCGGCGTACAGATCGTCGCCGCGGCCAGTGGCGACTCCGACAACGCGTCTGTTCTCTTTCGTGATCAGGCGTTCGACCACGGTCTCCGGCACCACCATCGCGCCGGCCTTTTCCGCCTGCTCGGCGAACCACGCGTCGAACCGAGCCCGCAGCACCGAATAGGAATGCGGATAGGCCCGGTTGCGAAGGTTCTTGTAGTCGATCCCGATCGCGGCCTCCGGCGTCATCAGCCAGCGGCGCTCTTCGATGATCGGGCGCTCGAGCGGGGCCTGTTTCCAGTCGTCGCCTACGATCTCTTCGAGGTAGTGGTTGTAGAGGATGCCCCCCATGACGTTCTTCGAGCCGGGCTTGGCGCCGCGCTCGAGCAGCGCAACCTGTAGTCCCGCCTTCGCCATGGTGATGGCGGCTGCGGTGCCGGCCGGCCCCGCGCCGACGACCACCGCGTCGAATTTCTCCTCGTCAGCCACTTACGCAAATTGAAGCTCATTGGGCTGACGGGCGGCGCGGGGTCGGGGAAGTCGACGGTCGCCGAGATGTTTCGCGAGCTCGGCGCCGCGATCGTCGACGCCGACGCGGCCACTCACGCCCTCTATGAGCCGGGGAGCCTGGGATTCGACCTCATCGAGGGCGAGTTCGGCCCCGAATACGTGCGCGACGGTCGGATCGACCGCGCGCGGTTGGGCGAGCTCGTATTCAACGACCCGGACGCTCGGCAGCGGCTCAATGCGATCGTGCATCCGCTGGTGCGCGAGTGGATGGCAGCACGAACCGCCGAGGCCCTGATGCACGGGGCAACGGTCGTCGCGCAGGACGTGCCGCTGCTGTTCGAAAACGGACTCGAGCGTCTTTACTCCGCGGTCGCCCTGGTTTACGTCCCCGAGCCGGTCCAGGTGCAGCGACTGGTCGAGGGACGCGGACTGAGCGAGGAGCGCGCGCGGGCGATGATCGCCGCCCAGATGCCGATCGACCAGAAACGTGAGCGGGCGCAGCATGTGATCGACAACAGCGGCACTCGTGATCAGACCCGTGAGCAGGTGCGCAAGCTGTGGCCGCAGATCTCTAGATGAGGCTGTGACTCCTCAGGAAGTCGATTCGCTCCTGATCCAAGCCGATCTCCCTCAGCACCTCTTCGGTGTGCTCGCCGAGGCGCGGGGCGTGGCCCTGCTCGCCACGTTCGAAAACCTGGCGGGTCGCAATCTGCGGATGCGACGCCACCTCGTCGATGGCCAGCACGGGCTCGCAGCACGCATCCAGAGGTGAGAGCTTTTGCTGCCATTGATCACGCGTCCTGGTCGCGAAGATCTCTTCCAGCATGGCCTGCGCGTTCATGTCCTCCGAGTACTGCCGCTCGATCAGGTCGGGCCTTTCCAGCGCCTGGCACAGCTCGTTCCAGAACTTCGGCTCGAGCGCGGCGACGCTGTAGTACCCACCTCCCTGGCACGCGTAGACGCGATAGCACGGGTAGCGGCCCGAGAGTCGCTGGTCGCCTCGCGCCACACGCTCGCCCGCACGATGCGCCGCGAAAGCGAGATTCAGCCAGCTGACAGCCCCGTCGGTCATCGACGCGTCGATCCATCGGCCCTCGCCGCCGCGCTGCACGCCGACCAGTGCGCCAAGGATCGCGACCGCCGGCTGCAGCCCGCCGCCGCCGATGTCCGCAACCTGCACCGACAGCGGTATCGGAGGTCCGTCCCGCTCGCCGTTGAGGCCAAGGCCGCCGGCGATGGCCATGTAGTTGAGGTCGTGTCCGGCGCGGCCGGCGTAGGGGCCGTCCTGGCCATAGCCGGTGATCGAGCACATGACAAGGCGGGGATTCCGGGCGTGGAGGACATCCCAGCCGAGCATCAGGCGATCCATCACCCCGGGCCTGTTGCCTTCTACGAGCACGTCGGCTGTGTCCACAAGGCTCAACAGCAGGTCGCGGCCAGGCCCGGCCTTGAGGTTGATGGTGACGCTGCGTTTGTTGCGGTTGATGGCATTGAACAGCGCGCTCTGTCCGTCGACCACCGGCGGCGTCCAGCGCATGTAATCCCCGGTACCGGGCTCCTCGACCTTGACCACGTCGGCGCCCATGCCAGCCAGCAGCATCGTGCAGTAGGCGCCGGGCAGGAGCCTTGTGAGGTCGAGCACCCGGATTCCGGTCAGCGGCATGCGAGATCAATTGTGGCTGCGGTCGTACGTTGGTAGGAGACTTTCGGCAGCCCGCCGTGCGTTAATACGGCATGGAAGAGTCTCGTTCCAGCATGCGTCCTGCTCCACGACCTGCCCGAAATCTTCGCGAGATGACGATCAAGGTTCCCGCTCCGTTCGCGGGCCTGTCGGACCTCGGCTTCACTGCGCAGTACCGCGCCCAGGAGTTCAACGAACCGCAGCGCGACGTGCCGCTCCTCTTCGAGGGGCCGCAGCCGCCGATGCGACGACTGGCGGAGATGCTTCGGCTCCTCAGCAGCACGCAGTCAGCGACCTACGCGTGGACGGATCCGGTGATGCTCAGCGATGACGTCGTCATCCTCGCGTTCCGCGACCGCAGCGTCGCGGGCGATACGTTGTCGGACGGCGGTCGGATCGCGGACTACGTGTTGAACCTCGTGCGTCCCGTCGTGTTCACATTCCTGCGCGACTGCGCGGTGGTCGCCCACCTGAGGCTCTCGGACGTGATCGAGATGCGCGTGAGGGCCGACCACAGGCCGATCGCCGAGTTCGCGCTGCCGCTGCAGAAGATCGTCCAGCCGAACGGCGAACGACTCCTGTGGGGTCTGGCCTAGCTACGGCGAGGTCGAGGCGCTCGGCGAAGGCGAAGTCCGAGCCGGGCTCGCGGTCTGCACGCCGCTAGCCCGCGCGCTGCTCGTCGTCGTGATGGTCGGAGTCGTCACGGCACCGGGCGAGACGTTGGCGAAGTAGAGCGCGAGCGGGACCACGATCATGCCCGCGATGACGGTCAGGACGAACGTGACCGCCCCCCACTCTCCGCGCAAAACGCCCCAGTTCACGAATCGTCGATTCTAACGACGACTAAAAGTCGTCGTCGGATGCGGCGGCGCCTTCCTCTTCCTTCTTTTTGCGCTGGTTCAGGAGTCGGATGAAGTCTTGCGCCCGCGCGAGCGCTTTCCAACGTTCCGGGAAGAAGTCTTGGACCAGGATCTGGCGGTCCGGCTGCTGGTAGACGGTGACGCACCATTTGTTGAGGGTGCGCGAAACTTCGACCTCGAAGTCCTTCTCCGCGGTCTCATACCGAACAACTTTGTCGTCGTCGAACCTTCTTCGTCCTGAAACAGCCATAGGTAAATCACTCGGGCGGGGAATCGGCTCATAGAGCGTATTCCGATTATAGGGCCCGGTGAGGGGGGCCCTCGGGGGGTGTTTCGAGCAGCTCCCGCAGCAGCGGGGCGAGCTCCTCGCGCAGCCCCTCCCGCCTCATGGCCAGCATCAGGTTGGCCCGAAGGTAACCCGGCACCGTGCCAGTGTCGAAGTAGTCGCCCTCGAACTCATACGCGACGACCGGCGCGGTCTGACGTCGTGGACCCGCCCTTTGCTCCCGTTGGTTACGACCACTCCGTAGCGGCCGATCTCGCTCCGGGGGAAGCGCCGCACGGCGATCACGGTGGCCCCGGTCTTGCTGTGGACCTCGCAGAGCTGCTTCAGGCAAGGCTCGTCGCCCAGGATCACGTCGTCGGCCAGCAGCACGGCGCAGGCCTCACCCTCGACCAGGAGGCGCGCGGTCCAGACCGCATGTCCAAGACCGAGCGGCTCTTTCTGCTGGACGTACGTTATGACCAGCTGGTTGCTCAGCTCGTCGACCTCGGCCAGGATGTGCAGCAGGTCGCTCTTGCCTCGCTGCTCGAGGTAGTGCTCGAGCTCGAGCGAGCGGTCGAAGTGGTCGACGATGGCGCGCTTGCCGCCCCCCGTGACCATGATCACCTGCTCGATGCCGCTGGCGATTGCCTCCTCCACGCCGTACTGGATGGTCGGCTTGTCGACGAGCGGAAGCATCTCTTTCGGCTGCGCCTTGGTCGCCGGCAGGAACCGCGTGCCGAGACCGGCCGCCGGAAAGATCGCCTTCCTCACGGTAGGTCTCGTCACGCGCGGTGGCCTCGGCGAGAGATTTGGCGGATCGGGTGCCTAGATGCTGGGAGCCGACGAGCACGCGAGGAAGCGCATCGTGCATGCGCGACCGAGCGCAACGAGTACGTCATTGAGGACAATCTATCTTGTGGACACGATCGAAGGGATCCGGCCGGGGCTGGCGGGACATCTCGGGCGCGTCGTCGACGGCGACCTCTTGACGCACCACGTCGGAGGCCAGGGCACCTTCTCGACGCCTGCCATGATCGGGCTGATGGAAATCACGAGCCATCGCTCGGTAGAACGCCTTCTGCCGGAAGGTCACACGACAGTCGGCTATGAAGTCCATGTCAGGCACCTGGCTCCGACCGCGCCGGGCGCCACCATCGAGGTGACGACTCGCCTGACCGAGGTCAAGGGCAACAAGCTCTACTTCGAGGTCGAGTGTCGCGAGGGGGCCAAGCTGCTCGGCTCGGGCATCCACAAGCGGGCCATAGTCCCGGCCCGGTTTTAGCCATGCACTACTGGGAGCTGGTCACACGCTCGTTCCGGATCGCATGGGATCACAAGTACCTTTGGCTGATCGCGCTCTTCTCAGGCGAGGCGGGCGGCTCCAGCTTCAACTACAGCCAGCGCAGCACCGGAACCACCCAGACCCCCGCGGAGTTTCAGCAGCAGGTCTCGACCTGGCTGTCCGACCACGCCGGCCTGATCATCTTTCTCGCCATCGTTTGGATTGTGCTCATCATCGCCTTCTTCATCCTCGCGGCGATCTGTGAAGGTGCGACGGTCCGCGCCTCAGCCGAGCACGATTCCGAGCGGCCATTCGGATTGGGCATGGCCTGGCGGGCAGGCCTCCACACGATGTGGGTCATCGTCCGATTCCGACTGCTCCTCATCGCGCTCTATCTGCCGCTGATCCTTATTCTCGCGGTGTGGTTCGTCGGCCTGATGTTTGCGATCGTGAACCAAAATCGAAGCGCCACGCCCGTTCTGATCCTCACGGGCCTGCTGCTCTTTGCGCTGTGGTTTGTCTACGCGATCTATCTCTTCTTCCTGGATCGCTTCGGCACGCGCGCTGTGGTGCTGGAGCAGCTCATGGCGACGGCGTCGATCGCACGGGCGCACCGGTTGCTGTTCAAGCGGTTTGGCCGCTCGCTGCTGGTGCTGCTCCTGGCGATCGGCCTCGCGATCGTGGTCGCCATAGTGCTGGCGTGCTTGTCGATCATCGCCATCGTTCCCTTGCTGGCAGGAGCCTTTGCAGCCGGCAGCAATTCGGGTGCGGCGGCGGTGGTGCTGGTGATCGGCGTCCTCATCCTGCTGCCCATCTACCTGGTCGTCGCAGGGTTCCTGGCGGCGCAGGGATCGACCTACTGGACGCTCGCGTTCAGGCGCCTGGACTTCGACCACGCGCCGGCCTTCGCATATCCCGCCGCGCCGCTTGCCCCGCCGCAAGCCCCGCCCGCCCCTCAGCCATGAGCGACGAGCTGGACCGGGTCGCGCCACGCGAAGGCGCGCGAGTGCGGGCGCGAGACAAGAAAGTCCGGGGGCCGAAGGTCGTCTCGGTGAATCCAGGACTCAGGAAGCTCGCCCAGCACCTGGCTGAAAAGCGAAAGAAGAAAGTGACCACCCGCAAGAAGCGGTAGTACCTTTAGGCGATTCCGTCCACGAGAAGCAGGGGGTTAGACGATGAAGGCGTATGTCCTCATCAACGCGTCGCCCGGGCGTGCACTGGAGGTGGCCAAGAAGATGGAAGGGGTGCAGGGGATCTCCGCAGCCGACGCCATCACGGGTGAATACGACGTCATCGCGGTCTGCGAGGCGCCCGACGTCAACTCGATCGGCTCTTTGATCGTGGACAAGATCCAGAAGATCGACGGCGTCTTCAAGACGATCACCTGCCTGGCGGTGAAGTAGCCTCCCCACCAACGGGCACCGTGTTCGCCATCGCCGCCGAGACCTCCGGAAGCTGTGCCAGCCACGGGGTCATGGCGGGCATTTCCTGCTCGATGCTTCCCACCGAGGGCGACCAGGTCAGCTCGCGTCGCGAATACGAATCGTCGTAGTAATGCGGCTTGCCGATCACATCCACCGCGTAGATCCCCGGCCAGACCGCGGCTCCCTGCGGGGTCAGCGTTTCCGCTCCCAGAGCGCGGACGTAGGCGAGGTCATACGGAATGGACGCCACCTCGGCGGCGAATCCCACCGCACGGGCTGACGAGATCAGCATGTCTCGCCACGTGGCATCGAACCCGCCGACGAGGTAGCGCCGCCCCGGCCGGCCGCGGTCCGACGCGGCGAGGCAGGCGCGCCCGACGTCTTCCGCCGAGACGAAGGTCTGCTTCGCACGCCCGCCGCCCGGCAGCCAGACCCTGCCGCGCACCATCGCTGCCATGAGTCGCGGGAGGATCCAGTCTTCGCCGGAGCCGAAGACCCGGGCCGGCCGCACGATGACGACCTCGACGTCCCCGGCCGCCTCGAGCAACCACTCCTCTTCGAACAGCTTGATCCGCTCGTAAGCGTGAGCCGGCTTGAGGGGCGACTTCTCCGTCACACGGGCGAAATGGTCGGGGCCGAAAACGTCGGCGGTCGACACATGGACGAGGCGGCGCACCCTGGCCGCGCGCGCGGCCTCGAGGACACGCTGGAGCAGGCGTGGTGTGGCCTTGCGATAGCGCAGGCGGCGCACTCCGGAGACCGTCTGGGCGCAGAAGACGATGACCTCCACACCGGCGATCGCGTCACCGAGGGTCTCGTCGTCGGCGTCTGCGTTGAGCTCGATGACCGGCACGTCGGCGGACAGCGCGCGGGAAACGTGGCGCCCGAGAAACTCGCCGGCGCCGATGACCAGGTGCAAAACTGTCGAATTCTATGCGCGGCGGCGAGCCAAGGCCGTCGCGAGGGCCGTTCGAACCCTGTCGACCAGACCGGCCACCCGCCGGCTCAGCCCCCACCAGGCCGGCAGGTCGGGCAGCACCGGCGTGCCGATCGAGACTTCGACGCGGCTGAACGGACGGAGGGCGTCGGTGCCCGTCACGGCGACAGGGCAGATCGGGACGCCCGAGTGCAGCGCGAAATACCCGATGCCGTTTTTCAGCGGCCATAGTGCGCGGCCGCGCGAGTACCGACCTTCCGGGAAGATCAGCATCACGCCCCCGCGCTCCAGCACCTGGTAGACGGTGCGCAAACCCTGTTCGTCGAGCTCGCCCTTGTTCGGCGAGATCGGGAACACGCCGATCAGGGGCAGCAGACGGCGCTTCCATGCGCGGTTGAAGACCGTCTCTCGCTTCGCCATCGTGTAGATGAGAGGCCGCTCCGGAAAGAACGGGATGATGAACGCGGGGTCGAACCAGGCCTGATGGTTGGCCGCGATGATGTACGGCGGTCTCGGGATGTTCTCCAGGCCGGTGACCGTGACCCGGAACAGGTGGGTGACCACCCACCGGGCCAGCCGCCGGATGAACAGGTAGACGCGCGGCGGCTCGAACGGGTTCGGGTGGACGAGCGGATCGAGTGGGGCATCGACGAGCGCCCGGTATTCGGGACTCCTGTAGCGGTTCGCGTCGTCCGGGCTAGCGGTCGAGGAATTGTTGGAGGACGCGGTTGAACTCCTCTGGCCGTTCCGCCTGCGGGGTGTGGCCCGCGCCTGTGATGACGGCGAGCTTCGATCGCTCGATCAAGGAATGCGCGCGCTCGGCTTGCGCGACGGGGAACAGCGGGTCGTCCGCGCCCCAGATCAGCTGCACCGGGATCTTGAGCTCGTTCAGCCGCCGGGTCACGTCGTGCTGTCCACCGAACAGGGCGCGAGGGTTGATCAATGCCCGCACCGTTGAGAGGTATGCGCTCCGAAACTCATCGGCCGCATACATCTCGCGGAGGTCGTCCAGATAGGTGTCGTCCATCGTCAGCTCGAGGTCGGTGCTGACGCCCGCATACCGTCCCGCAACGCGGCGAATCATCGTCGGCGACGCCCACCGCAGCGCGTCGCGCGCGAAGCCCATCACAGCCTCGCCGACGCGAGGCAGCGAGACGAGGCCGTAAGCCACCTGCGCCATGCGAACTTTTGGCCTGCCGAGGCCAAGGGTGTTGACCAGCACCAGCTTGCGCACGAGCCTCGGCTGCTCGAGCGCGACCTCAAGCGCGACGCGGCCGCCAAGCGAAGTACCCACGACCACGGCCGAGCGAAGGCGGCGGTCGTCCATGTAGCGCTCGATGAAGCGCGCGAAGTAGGGAATCGTGTACCGCGCGCGGGGCTTGTCGGTGCGTCCGTAGCCGGGGAGGTCCGGCGCGAACACGCGGTGTCGCGACGCCGCGATCTCGAGATTCTTCCGCCACTCCATGTAGCCGGACGACCCGAGCCCGTGGATGAAAACAACCGGCGAGCCGCGGCCGCCGTGGGTGTGATGAACCCGCAGCCGGCCGATCTCGAGGAACTCCGAATGCAGCATTTTCGCGGCGCCCTGCGCGGTTCGGATCACTGGTTCGGAAGCATACGGGTCGGGCTCGACAGCCCGGCAATCGTCGTGCCGGTGGTGAATGTGGCCGTCTTCGATCCCTTGATCACCGTCACCGCGCCAGGGCCCGCGGCGTTCCAGACGTCGCGCGACCAGACCGCGGCGGTGCGCTCGTCGATGCCCAGGAGGGTCACATCGGGCAGCTCGCGCCGGGCAGACTCGACCCAGCGGTGGCCGAAGGTGTCGTAGTGAGGGAGGACCGCCGTGCCGGGCACGAGGCCGACAGCCTCGGCGGGACGCCGGTTGAATCGGTTGGGCCAGCTGGCGCGGATCAGCGTGTGGCTGCACAGCGCCATGGCGCCGGCCGACGAGCCCGCCAGTGCCGCCCCGTCAAGCCAGGCTTCGAAGATCGCGGCCCAGACCCGGGAGCCCGCCAGGACCTGGGCCACCAGGCCCGGGTCACCACCGACCAGGTAGAAGAAGCCTCCCGAGCGCGCCTTCTCGGCGATGTCTTTGGAGTTGGCGTCGGCGCGCTTGAGGACCGGCAGCTCCCCCACCGCGAGGCCGAACTGCTCGAACCACGCCGTCGCGTGGGCGACTGCCTCCTCGGGACCCTGCCGTGCTGCCGCGGTCGGGACCACAAACGCGGGCCCGGCTTTCGCGGCCCCCGCCAGCAGGCGGTCCTGCTCCTCGTTGCCCGGGTTGAACTCGTCGCCTCCGACCAGGGCGAGCAATCCGGGTATTCCCGACACGTCCGTAGGATATGGCGGTGTCCGTTCGAGTAAGGATCGCGCCGAGCCCGACCGGCTTCGCCCACCTCGGAACCGCAAGCACCGCGCTCTACAACGTGCTCTTCGCGAGCAAGGAAGGCGGCACGTTCGTCCTTCGCGTCGACGACACCGACGTGGAGCGCAACCGTCCGGAGTACGAGCAGCTGATCTACGAGAGCCTTCGCTGGCTCGGCCTGGACTGGGACGAAGGTCCCGACAAGGGCGGCCCGTACGAGCCGTACCGGCAGTCGGAGCGGGTCGACCTCTACAGAAAGGAAGCCGCGCGCCTGGTCAAGGATGGCAAGGCCTACCGCTGCTACTGCACGCCGGAGGAGCTGGAGGCCGAGCGCAAGCAGGCGCAGCTGGAGAAGCGGCCGTACCGGTACTCACGCCGCTGCTTGAAGAATCCGCCCGAGGGTCGCAGTGTTTTCGCCGTGCGATTTCAGGTGCCGGGTGGTGAGGTTCGCTTCACGGACCTGATCCGCGGCGAGATGAAGTTCGACACCGACCTCATCGGCGACTTCATCATCATGAAATCGGACAGTTATCCCGTCTACCAGTTCGCCAGCCCGGTGGACGATGCGGTGATGAAGATCACGCACGTCATCCGGGGCGAGGAGCACCTCTCCAACACGCCTTACCAGCTGATGCTGATCGACGCGCTCGGGTACGAGCGTCCGCAGGCCTACGCCCACATGCCGCTGATCCTCGCCCCGGACGGCGCCAAGATGTCGAAGCGCAAGCATCCGGAGATGAACCTCGCCCTCTATCGCGAGCAGGGCTACTTACCCGAGGCCCTCCTCAACTATCTCGCGCTGCTGGGCTGGAACCCGGGCACCGAGCAGGAGATCTTCACGCTCGACGAGCTCGTCCAGGCGTTCTCGTTCGACCGCGTGCAGCACGCGGGCGCGCGCTTTGACTGGGAGAAGCTCAACTGGCTCAACGGCGAGTACATCCGCAAGCTCAGCGACGCCGAGCTCGCGGCGCGCCTGCGTCCTTTCCTTCCGCAGCTTGACGAGGAGACGATCAAGCAGGCCGTGCCGCCGCTTCGCACGCGGATGCACAAGCTCGCGCAGGCGGTCGACTATCTCGACTACCTGTGGACCGATCCCCAGCCGCCGGCTCTCGACAGCGAGGCCGCGCAGCGGGTCCGCAACGCGATCAACGCCCTCAAGCGCGAGCCCTGGGAACCGGAGGCTATCGAGGCGGCGCTCGAGAAAGCGGTGGAGGAATCGGGCGTGAGCAAAGGCAAGTTCTACACGCCGCTGCGCGACGTGCTCACGGGCAAGAAGGTCGCCCTGCCCATCCACTACTGCTTCTATCTGCTGCCGAAGGACGTCGCTCTGTTCCGGTTGCATCGAGCCACCAACACCCCCGACTGATGCCACTGACGATCGTCATCGACCTCGACCCGAACATCCTGCGCATCGGGCCGGTCCTGATCACCTGGCATGGGGTGTTCGCGGTGCTGGGCATCATCGCCGCCGCGCGCATCGGCTTCTGGCTGCTCAAAAAAGACATCCCCGACCTCACCGGCACGGGCGACGGCCTCGCCTGGATGGTGGCCCTGGGCCTGGTCGGCGCGCGGCTTCTTTATGTGTGGGAGAACTTCCGGCTCTTCGCCAACGGTCAACTGCTGCGGATATTCGCCCTGACCGAGGGCGGCATCAGCCAGTGGGGTGGCCTCTTCGGCGCCACGTTGGGCGTCGTCATCTGGTCGCGCCGGGCGAAGTATTCCTTCTGGAAGATCGTGGACGCGGGGGGACCCGCAGCCATGCTCGGACTTGCGGTGGGCCGTATCGGCGACGTCATCAACGGTGAGCATCACGGCACGCCGACCACCCTCCCCTGGGGCGTCGAGTACGTCAATCCTGCGACGTTGGGCGAGCCGGGCAAGGTCGTCCATCCGGAGGTCGCGTACGAGATGGTGCTGTGCCTGGCGATCCTGGGCCTGATCCTTCCCTTTCACCAGCGGTTCAAGAAGCGCCTCCCGGACGGAGTGCTCGGCCTGATCTACTTCGGGCTCTACGCCGCAGGCCGCTTCTTCCTGAGCTTCCTGCGCACCGACCCGAGCATCTTTGCCGGCCTTCGCCAGGCGCAGCACGCGTCGCTCTTGGTGGTCCTGGCCGCGGTCATCGTCGTACCGATTCTTTTCCGGCGAGGCGGAGCAGCCGCCGAGCCAGCGCCGGCGACCCCGAGTCATGTTTGAAGTAGACGTGGACCTCTTCGTGCGTGGCCACCGCCGATCTCACCTCGTCGATCCAGGGCGTCAGCGACGCGCTGGTGTACCCGCGCCGTAGCCGGAAGAACGCGATCGAGCTGAGCTCGACGAGTGGCGCGCGTGGCCACTTCTCCTCGTCGGTGACCACGAGCGCTCCCCCATGCTCGCGAATCACCTCGTAGGTGTCCTCGTCGAACCACGACGCGTGGCGGAACTCCGCGGCCGCGCGGCGCGCGAGCGCGCCGAGCAACGAGTCGAGCAGGGCGACGTTCTTCTGACGGGTCGGCGGGAACTGCAGCAGGACCGGACCCAGCCGCTCGCCCAGGAATGCGATCCGCGCGCTGAAGATCCTGGCCAGGCCGACCCGGTCGAAACCCTCCGCCGAATAGGTGAGGCCGCGATTTGCCTTCATGCAAAAGCGAAAGCCTGGCGGAGTCTCCGTCGCCCACTTCGCGAGGGTCGTCACAGGCGGCGTGCGGTAAAAGCTGCCGTTGAGCTCGACTCCGTTGAGTCGTTCGGCGTAGTAGCCCAGCATCTTCGAGCCGGCGATCTGCTTCGGGTAGAACTTGCCTTTCCAGCCGGCGTAACTGAAGCCGGACGTCCCGGCGAAGAGCATGGGGTTACGAGACCGCGTATTGGTTGTTTCGCATCACTCGCTCGTGCAGCTGCCCGCAGGCCGCGTCCGCCCCGCGGCCGCGCGTGTCACGCACGGTCACGTTCAGCCCCTGCGCCTCCACCAATCCCCGGAATGCGCGAATCGATGTCCGGTCGGGCGCGCGGTACGGCGTGTCATCCACGGGGTTGAACGGGATCAGGTTAACGTGCGCAAGCTTCCCCTTCAGCAGCACACCGAGCTCTCTGGCGTCGCGCTCGGTGTCGTTTACGCCGGCGAGCATCACCCACTCGTAGCTGACACGTCGTCCGGTTTTGCCCGCGTAGGCATGCGCGGCGTCAACGAGCTCGTGGATCGGGTATTTCCGGTTGATCGGCACCAGCACGTCACGCAGCTCATCGCGCGCGGCATGCAATGAGATCGCAAGCGTCACCGGGATGTTCTCCTCGGTCAGCTGCGTGATGCGTGGGATCAGTCCGCTCGTCGAGACGACGATGCGGCGCGGACTGATGCCGAGCAGCTCTGGATCGGCGAGGCGACGCACCGAGTCGACCACAGCGTCGTAGTTGGCCATCGGCTCGCCCATGCCCATGAAGACGACATGGGACAACCGCCGTCCTTCCGCCGCGAGGACTCGCGCTGCGTCGACCGCCTGCTCGACGATCTCGTTTGCCCTCAGGTTGCGCCCGAATGGAAACTTTCCGGTCGCGCAGAACGGGCAGCCGATCGGGCAGCCGGCCTGTGATGAGATGCACAGCGTCGAGCGCTCCGTGTAGCGCATCACGACCGCCTCCACCGAGTGGCCTCCGTCCAGCTCGAACAGGGTCTTGGTGGTCAGGCCGTTGTCGGCCTGGGAAACGGCGATCGACCTGAGGGACGTGGCGCGGAACTCTCGCTCCATCGCGTCGCGCAGCGACTTCGGCACATCGCGCATGGCCTCGAAGGTGGCGGCACCTCGGGCGAGCCACGTCCAGACCTGCTTGCGGCGGTACGCCGGTGCATCGTGCTCCGCGAGCCAGGTCTCGAGCTCGCCCGCCGACAGCGAGAGGATCGGCGGTCGGGGGTCGGTCACCGGCCTACTCTACCGACGGCCTCGTAAACCTCACCGTGCTCCCGCACGACGCTGTCGTCGACCAGCTTGCGGAGGTGCGCCCGCAGCGTCATCTCGGCCGCGACCATCAGCTTTTCATCGAGCAGGCCGTACACGCGATGCGTCAGCTCTTCCGCCGTGCCACGGCCGCGACGGACCTCCGTCAGGATCTGCGCTTCGCGTTCGAGACGGTGGCGACGGTACTCGCCGATCTTCCCCATCGCGTCGGTGACGGGATCCCAGTGGCCAGGAAACAGCACTCGCGGCCGCAGCGCCGCAAGGCGCTCCAGCGAGCGGAGGTACGCAGCAACGTCTCCCTCGGGGTAGGTCACCATCGAGCTCCCCTGGCCAAGAATCAGGTCGCCGGTGAAGATGGCGCCGTCGCCGGGAATCAGGAAACAAAGGTGGTCGGCGCTGTGACCCGGCGTGTAGAGCGCTGTCAGGTTCAGGGCCCCGGCGCGGACGACGTCGCCATCGCCCAGCTCTGGGTAGCGGCGCACCGAGGCGCGTTGCGGCGCGGCAAATCGCTCGGCGAGAGGCAGGTGGTCCGGATGCGAGTGCGTGACAAGGACGACCCCGACCGTCCTGCCGACCAGGCGCTTGTTGAGCGCGTCAAGATGGCTGTCGTCATCCGGTCCGGGATCGATCACCGCGACGACCGGTCCCGCGTCGACGATCCAGGTGTTCGTCCCCGGCCCCGTGTACGGCCCGGGATTGGACGCGACGACTCGGGTGACTGTCGTCAACGAGGGCGGTACGCGGGCAGGTAGATGTCGACTCCGTCCGGTGGGCTGACGTCGAGCCAGCCGTCGAGCTGGGTGTCGACGATCAGGCGCACGAGCGGCTCACCAAGCTCTGGCATCGCAGACTGCCTGCGCTCTCCGGTGACCGAGATGCGCACCTTCCACCAGGAGCCGAAGGGTTCGGCGGAGACGGTCAGGGAGTCCGCGACCAGCCAGTCCTTGATACGGGTCAGCGCCTCGACCAACGCGGGCTCCGATCCCATGACCGCGGCGTCGGGCGGAACATCGTGCGTTGCTGCGCGGACGGCGAGGTTCAGCACCGCTCCAAGGACGACACCGCGCGCGCTGTCCTTCGGATCGATCGCGGCCGCTTCGAGTCCGGCAGCCCGCCGGCCGACCTCCTGGGCCTGCTCGAACACAGCATCGAGGAGCTCGGGCCGGCCGAAGGCTGCCTGGCGCGCAGACTCCTGCAGCGCCAGCACCGACGAGCGCAGCTTGTGCCCGAGGCGGCCCAATAGGTGATCGCGGTGCTCGTCGACCAGACGCTGCCCCATCTCGGCCGACTTTCGCGCCATCCGCAGCCCGCTCTGGGTTGCCCAGCCGACCAGCTTGCCATTGAGGACAAGGGGTTCCCACGGGCCGCCCGGCGGCGGGAAGTCGAAGTCGGCCGGCCCGTGGCGCCGGTGGTCCGCGACGGACTCCATGCCGCCGCCGACCCGAACCCACTCCGGCTCGGCATCCATGACCTGCTTAACGGTCGTGGAGGCGCCTACGTGCGAATCCGGGCCGGAACGGTGAATCTGAAGGTCGTGCCCCGCTTGTCGCTGGCGGCGACCCAGATCCGGCCGCCGAACGAGCGCTCCACCACGAGCCGGCACAGGTAGAGGCCGAGCCCCAGCCCGCCCTGCGATCGGCTGCGGCCGGCTGGACCGGTCTTCTCGAACACCGTGTCGAGGGTTCCGGCCGGTAGGCCCTGCCCGTTGTCGGCGACCGTGATCTCGAGCCAGCCGCGCTGGACCTGGCGCGCCTCGACCTGCACCGGGCCCCCCGTGTATTCGAGCGCGTTCCCGATCAGGTTCGTCAGGACCTGGCTCAGGTGAGCCGGCTCGCAGAAGGCGTGGGGCAGGCCCTCGGGCAGGTTGACCTCCACGGCCGAAGTCGGCTCGAAGTGCTTGGTCTCCAGCTTGGCGATGATCAGCTGGCTCTCGACCAGGCTGAGCAGGCGGTCGGAGGATTCGTACGCCTCCTGCAGCAGCGAACGGCGGCCGTTCGCATCGATGGTCTCCTCCCACTGCATGATCCCGGCCAGCGTGTTCTTCATCGCCGCGGCGGGACTTCTCACCTCGTGGCCGATGGCACGCAGCATCAGGTCTTTGGCCTCCAGTGCCTGCCGCTGTGCGGTCACGTCCTCGTGCAGCGTCAGCACACCGGCCGGTTCCCCTTCGAGCCCTGGGATCACGACTCGGCGGACATGAACCGTGCGGTCGGGATCCTTGATGCGGAGCTCAATCGTCCCCTCGGCATCGGCCTCGTCTGCCGGCGTTGCTCCGGCCGCGGCGTAGACCTCGTCGGGCTTGCGGCCCGGCATCTCCGAGGCCTGGAGGCTGTAGATGGACTCGATCTCCGGGTTGGCGTAAACGATGCGCCCGCCGGCGTCCTCGAGCATCACGCCGACCGGCGAGTGCCGCAGGATCGCGTTCATCATCCGGCGCTCGCGGTCCAGGGCATCGACGAGCTCGAGCTGACCCAGCAGCACGGCCGCCTGGCCGGCGAGCACGCCCGCCAACCGTCGTGTCTCGGCCGGGCCGGCGGTCATTCGGGCGACGAGCAGCGCGGCGAGCCTGCCCTCGACCTGGACCGGTATCGCGAATGCATCTTGTGGCGAACCCAGCAGGTCGAGCAGGGCGCGCATGCGCCGAGCGCCCGCGGATGAGGTCAGGGCGCGAAGCAGCTGGGCGCTGTCGGTGACCGGGACCCTAGGCGAGGGGTCTCCGTTGTCGGACCGACGCACGAGCTCGCCGTCCTCGAGCAGCCAGAGCTCGCCCTGCGAGCCGGCCAGAGCGCGGTTCACCAGGTGGGCCATCTCGGAACGGGCTCGGTCGGGCTCGGTTGGCGTCAGTTCGGTAAACGCCGCGACAGCCTCCAGCGTGCGAATACGGCCACGCGTCTCGGCCACCAGCCGCGCATTCTCGATCGCGACCGCGGCGTGCCGGGCGAAGTCCAGGGCGGCCGAGCTGGGCTCGGCGACGAGCGCCGAGGCGTGGACCGCACCGATCGCTCCGACCAGGCGGTCCCCGTACCACAGCGGCACGAGGTTCCAGGCGTAGTCCTGCGCCTTGCCGCTGACGATGCCGGCGGGCGCAACCCGGTCGTCGGAGCTGAGGCCCGCCCAGCCCAGGACCTCCTCGGCCGCCGCGTCGCCGCTGCCCCGGGTTGCCGTCACGCGTCCTTCCGTATCGAACGCCCAGCACACGGAGCCGCCGGCCTCCAGCATCGTCCGAGCCTGGTCCGCGATGTTGGCGACCACGCTCATCAGCTCGTGGCCGGCCAGCGCGGCAAGCTCCTGGATGCGCACCGACTGGGCGAGGGCGAGCTCGTTGGCGTGGTGCAGCCGCATCGTTCGCAGGGCGATGCCGACCACCGGCATCGCGGTCTCGAGCCGCTTGAGGTGGGTGGCCTGGAAGCGTCCTCCGTCATTGCGCCTCGCGACCACGCCGGCCACGACCCGATCGTCTTGCGTGATCGGCGCCCATACGACGTGGCTCGGCGAGTGGCTGAACACGTAGCTGCCGATCGGTCCTTCCAGGTCGGCCGGGTCATCGGCGACGACGTCGATCACATCGGTGCCGCCTTCGATCATGCGGCG
>WNGG01000521.1_pt1 | contig 41754 bp, 36 predicted proteins | sample 5400661 | NCBI WGS metagenome assembly WNGG01 (sample SAMN13153372, study PRJNA577476) | soil metagenome | isolation source: 100 cm soil or saprolite under Garry oak tree replicate 1 | place: USA:California | collected 2016-06-15 | reverse complement strand
ATCCACGATCATGAAGGAGCGTCGGCGGGCGCGTCGCCGGGTCAGGCTGGGCCGGTGTCCAGGCCGTGCTCGATCGCGTACCTGACCAGGTCGACCCTGTTGTGCAGGTGCAGCTTGTTCAGCGTGTTCTGCACGTGGTTCTGCACGGTGCGGTGGGACAGGACCAGCCGCTCGGCGATCTGCTTGTACGACAGGCCGGTGCCGACCATCCGCAGGATCTCGGCCTCGCGCTCGGTCAGCCGCGGGGTGTCGGGAGCGGGGTCGCCGGCCAGGCGGCGGAACTCGCCGAGCACCAGGCCGGCGAGCCCGGGGGAGAACACGGCGTCTCCGGCTTCGGTACGCCGCACGGCATCGAGGAACTCGGCGCGGCTCGCCGACTTGAGTATGTAGCCGGTGGCGCCGGCCTTCACGGCGTCGAGCACGTCGCGGTGCTCGCCGCTGGCGGACAGGATCAGCACTCGCGCGGCCGGACAGGCGGCCAGCACGCCGCGGGTGACCTCGACCCCGGAGACGTCGGGCAGCTGGAGGTCGAGCACGACGACGTCAGGCCTGACCGACGCGGTGATGCGCAGCGCCTGGGTGCCCTCGCCCGTCGCGGCTACGACGTTGAATCCGGCTTCGCCGAGGTCGCGGCTGACCGAGTCGCGCCACATCGGATGATCGTCGACCACCATCACCCGGGTCGTCGGCTGGCTGGGCGCGTCGGCCGGTCCGCCCGCTCCGCGATCGCCGCCGGCGCCGCCGGCCACCCCATCCACCTCCCCAGCCCACTTCACAGCGATACTCTAAGCCGGCCGCGGGGCCCTGGGCACCCGCAGCCGGACCTCGGTGCCGGCGCCCGGCGCGCTGCTGATATCGGCAGAACCGCCCAGCTCGCGGATCCGCCCGGTGATGGACTGGCTGACCCCGAGCCGGCCTTCGGCCGCCGCCTCGGCCAGCCGCCCGGCCGGGATCCCCGGCCCGTCGTCGCGTATGGTCACGGACACCGTGGCGCCCTCATCGTCGACGAGCACCCACGTCTTGGCCGACTCGCCGCAGTGCCGCCGCACGTTGTCGATCGCCGTCCCGACCGCGGCTGCCGTCTCGGTCACTGTCCTTTCATTGAGCAGAACGGGATCGGCCGGGGTAATCACCGATATCTGGGCGGATGCCGCACGGGCTAGGTACGCGCTCAGGTCAAGCTCGCCGGACGGCGGCGACGCGAGGGCGTCGCCGGAGACCAGCACGCGCAGCGCCGCCTCCTGCTCCCCGGCCAGCCGGCCGATCTCGGCGGCCTCACCGCCGGCCTCGGCACCGCGCCGCCGCACCATCGCGAGGACCTGCAGTACCGAGTCGTGGATGGTTCTGGCCAGTCGCTCCCGTTCCCGGCTGGCCGCCTCGATCTCGGTCGCGCGCTGCAACGCCCGCTCGGCGCGGGTCATCAGGGTCGAGATGTAGCCGACCAGCATGGCGGCCATGAGCAGGACGATCGGACCGTCCAGTGCCGTGCTCTGGTAGGCGCCGGTCACCGGCTCGTCCCTGAGCAGGATCGTGCACCCGCCGATGATCACGGCGGCGGCCGCGCCGGCCCTGGCCCCGCCGACGACGGCCCAGGCCAGTGCGGGACCGGCCAGCCAGGTGGCGGTGACCGGCATGACGCCGATCCGCATGGCGTGCGGGGTCTGCAGCAGCGCGGTGGACAGCAGCGCGAGAACGGTCACCACGAGGTCGGCCGCCAGCAGCAGGCGGGTCCGGCGCGCGGGCACCGAATACGCCAGCGTGCTGACGGCCGTCCACGCGGTCATCGCGCCGAGCACGACCCATGCCCAGCCCGAGTGCGCGTAGTAGATGTGCCTGATCGCCAGCAGGACCGCCGCGTAGCCGAGCGAGGCGAACCGGAATACGGCGATCGAGCGCCAGAGCGGCGCCTGCAGGCTCACGGCAAGCTCAGCAAGCAGTCGCGAGCGCGGGAGCGCGCCGGCGGGGGAACCGGAACAGCATGAAATGAGCGTATCGGCTAGTACCGGATACTCGGGCTGGCCTGAGTATCCGCGCAGCAGAGCCGAGTAGGTGCACGCCTACCGGAACCCCTCGCCGTGCGGCACCGTGGACCGCATGCGGACTTCGCTAGAAACCGGGACCCATTGTCCGGGATGCTGTAGCCCCCTGCGGCCCGCCGAACCGTACTGCCGGTGCTGCGGCATCTGGCTGGCCGGCCCGCAGATCGCGGAGTTGCGCTGGATCGACGGCGAGCTCAGGCGGGCTGATGCCGCCCGTACCCGGCTCGTCAGCCGGCGCGCGGTGCTGCTCGGCCAGTTGTCGGCGACGCGGCGCCAGGCGGAGGATTCCGCGCGGACCGCCGCGCGTCAGGCGGGCGGGCAGGCCGCGGCTTCCGCGCGGACCGTGGCGGGTCGGGCCGGCGGGCGGCCGGAGGTGTCCGGGCGGACCACGGCCCGGCTGCTGCTCGCGGCCGGCGCGGCGCTGGTCGTTATCGCCGTGATCGTGTTCACCGTCGCCGACTGGGCGCGGATCGGGCCGCTCGGACGTTGCGCGATCTTGCTGGGGGCAACGGTCCTGGTGCTGACCGCGCCGCGGGTGCTGGTCCGCCGGGGCCTGAACGCGACCGCCGAGTCGGTCGCCGCGATCGGGCTGGCACTGACGATTGCCGATGCCGACCTGACACTGCGGCTAGTCGGCTGGCACCCGTCCGGCGGCCTCGCCATCGCGGCAGCAATCGCCGTGCTCGCCGGCGCCTGGGCCGCCTACGGCGCGACGGTGGGACTGAAGGGCCCGAAGCTGGCAGCGATCGGGCTAGCCCAGTTGCCCGCCCCCCTCGCGGCCGTCGGGCTGGCCCGCCTCGGCGGCGGACCGGCCGTCGCGCTGGCGGGGCCTATAGCGATCGCGCTCGTCCTGAACTCGGTTGCCGACCTGGCCCTCGCGGACCTTGCGGATCGGCACGGTCACCGGGCCGAGGCGGCAGCGGGCTCGGTGGCCGCGGTGGGGACCTGGCTGTGCGGCGTTCTCACGGCGGCGGCATGGACGGGACCTGGTGGCAGGTCATGGCTCGCGGCAGCTCTGACGGCCGCAGCGGTAGTCGGCATCCTCGGGCCGCGCAGGAGGCTGGCCGCGCTGGCCGGGCCGGCCGCCGCGGTTTCCGGTGCGCTGCTCGCGGTCGGCATCGCGATACCGGCGTCCTGGGTCCTGCCCGCCGGCTGGGGGCTCGTCGCGATGGCCGGCTGCGCGGACCTGGTCGCCGCGGCGGCGCTCGCGCTGGGACACCGGGCGCCGCGAGATCGGGCGCCGGGTCTCGTGGCGGCGGGCGCGGCTGCCGTCCTGGCGGTCACCGCGCTGCTGTCCGTTCCTGTCGCCATCGCCGACCTCTTCCCGGCGCGCTGGCCGTGGCCCGCCTGGTCGGGACCCGCACGTTACGACCGGACCGGGTTCGGTGTCTGGCCGGGCGCTCAGACCGCGGCCGTGGTCCTGGCGCTGGCGGGGCTCGCCTGCTTGCTGGTGCGCCCGCCGGCGCGGCTCCGCCGGCCGGTCAGGGGCGCGGGGCTGGTCGCCGCCGCGCTGGCCTGCGCGTTGCTCCCGGCCGCGGCGCCCCTGACCGGCTGGGCTGCCCTGGCTCCGCCGACCGTTTCAGCGGTGGTCCTGCTCGCCGCTGTTGCGATGCTCGGCGACCGGGTGCTCGCCGGCGCGGCCGCGGCGGTCGGCTTGGTGCTGGCGGCGAGCGCGGCGCTGCGATCGCTGAGCGCCCCTGGCATGACGATCGCCGAGCTGGCCGTGCTGACCGTCGCCTGCTGCGCCGCCGCCGCCCGGACCAGGCACCTCCTGGCCGTGGCCCTGTCCACATCGGGCGCTCTCGCCGCGGCGACCGGGCTGGCCTGGGCGGTGCCGCTCGCGAGCGGCTGGCCGGCCAGGTACGCGGCGTTCGCCGCGCTCGGGTTGGCCGTCGCGGCCGTCGGCGCCGCGACCATGCTGCGCACAGGATGGCCCGTGCACTCGGTAGTCCTCGATCTCGGCGCCTGCTCGATCGCGCTGCTCAGCGCCGCGCTGGCGGGGGGCCAGCAGGACGAGCTTGCCGTACTCGCCGTCGTGGCGGCGGCGGCCGCGAGCGTGACTGCCTGGCTGCGGACCGGCGCCAGGCGGCAGCTGGCGCTGGTCGCGGCGGCGTGCGCCGTGCTCGGCGCGACCGCGACGCAGTGGCGGGCGCTCGCGCTGGCCGTGCTGGCACCCGGCCGGATGATCACGCAGCCCTGGCGGGGCCACGCCCTGGCGTATTTCGGCGCAGGCCGCGCGCCCGGCCTGCAGTTCGCCGTCGTCATCCTTGCCGTCTGCGTGGCGGCCCTGGCCACCGCGGCCGGTGCCTGGCGCGGCAGCGGGCGTGCCAGCCTGGATGCGGTCGCGCTCGCGCTGCCCTTCGTCGCCGCCCCGGCCGGAGCGGCCGCGGCCGCCGGGCTGGCCGGTGGGCTCGGCTACTGGCTGACCGTCGCCGGGCTGCTCGCGCTGACCCTGACGCTGACCGCGTGGGCGTCGCTCGGGCAGAGCCCGGCGCCGGCCGGGGCGGCCCTGGTCGCCACGGCACTGACGGTCGGCTGGGCGCTGGCCGCACCCCTTCCCACGCTGGTCGTGCTCGGCTGCCTGACCGTCGCGTACCCGCTGGCCGCCTGGCGGTCGAGGCGGCCGGCAATCGGCGTCGCGGCCGTCTGCCTGGGCGTCCTCGCCGCGGCCGGGCTGGCCGAGTGCTCGGTGCTCGCCGCGCACGGAGCAGCCTGGCAGGCCGGGCTGGCGGTGCTGGGGGTCGCGGCCGCCGCGCAGGTCGCCACGACATGGCTGGCCCGCGTGCCACGGCCGCACACCGCCGAGTCCGGGCCGCACCGCGGCGGAGCCGGGCCGCGGACCGCCCCGGCCGGGCTGCACCGCGGCGATGGCGCGGCGATCTCGTTCGCGCTCGCCGCCGAGTGGGCGGGCTGGCTGGTGACCGCGATCGGCGTCGGACAGTGCCTGGCGCGACCGCGGACGGCGGGCCTCGCGCTGGCGGTGACCGGCCTGATCTGCCTCGGCGTGGCCGTCCGCCCGTCCAGGCGCGGGCTGGTCTGGGCGGCGCTCGCCCTGCTCGAAGCGGCGTCGTGCTGCTGGCTGGTCGCTGCCGGGGTGCGCGTCGTCGAGCCCTACACCGTTCCCGCCGCGCTGCTCGGCCTGGTCTTCGGCTGGACCAGGTCTCGGCGCGAGCCCGCGCCGCACTCCTGGCTCGCGTTCGGGCCGGGCCTTGCGCTCCTGCTGCTGCCCAGCCTGGTCGCGGCCTGGGTGAGCCCCGACTGGATCAGGCCGACGCTGCTTGGCGGTGTCGCCGTGGGCGTTGCCCTGGCCGGAGCGCGGGCCGGCCAGCAGGCGCCCCTGGTAACCGGCATCACCGTGGCCGTACTCGACGCGGGCCGTGCGCTGGCGCCGGCGTTCGGTGTCTTGTTCCATGCCTTGCCGAGCTGGGTCCCGATCGCGGTGCTCGGGGTGATCCTGCTGTGGGCCGGAGCTACCTACGAGGCGCGGCTGCGCAACCTGCGCACGATCTTCAGCTCGCTGACGGCGATGAGCTGAGCCGGTGCAGCCGGCCCCGGTGTTCCGTTCTCAAGTAATTTCCATTAGCCTGGACAGTCTGCGAAGGCCGACGTCGTTACTTGTTGCGGCGCGGCCTCGACCTGCACGAATGTGAACTTCGGGGATCTAAGCTGGTATAGGACTATAGCAGTGGTTACAGAACGAAATCGAAGCCGCGGGATTCGCTTCGAATTTCTCAGAATGCGACCACATGACCACATAGACTGGGTTTTTACGGGATCAAGCGAGTTCGCGGTGCTAGCGACGCCGTTCCTGGCTGAGGGAGCCGCGCTGGGCGAGCGGCTGATGTATGTGGCCGACGACCCAGATCCTGCTGAGATCGCGGGGCTCGCGACCATCGTCGGTCCTGGCGCGCTCCAGGTCTCCAGCATCGCCGAGGTCTACGGTGCCCGCGGACTCGTCGATCCGCAAGGTCAGCGCGCGACGTACGCGGCCGCGGTGGACGACGCCCTCGCGGCCGGGTTCACGGGGATCAGGGTTGCGGCGGACAACACGTCGCTCGTTGCCGACGAGGAGCGGCTGGCGGCCTGGATCCGGTGGGAGGTGGTGGCCGACCGCCTCCTGTCGGAGCACCAGATCACCGCCATGTGCGCGTTCGACCAGGAGAGGGTGGATGCGGGCTGGCTGCGCCGTCTGGCGGCGATGCACCCATTGTCCTCCGCGTCGAGCCCGGTGCCGCAGTTCCGGCTCTTCTCCGCGGCGGGGGCGCTGTGCGCAGAGGGCCGGCTGGACTCGCTCGCCGTGACCCAGTTGTGGCTGGCCCTCGGTAACCTGCCGCGGGGGACCGGGATCCTGGTGGACCTGGCGACCGCCACGCTGACCAGCCATGCGGTGCTGACCGGCCTTGACCAGCTGTGCGACTACGGCATCGACGTCACGATCCGGGGGCAGGGCGCCGCGCTGGACGAGCTGAGACGCTCGTTCACGCCGTCCATGGGCCGCCTGGTGCTGCAGCAGGCCTGAGCGCGCTGTCCGGCGCAACCGGGTTTGCCGCGGGCGCGGGTCAGGACTCGCGCAGCGCTGCCCGCAGCATCTTGGCGCTGTTCGCCGGCGTTGCGGCCTCGATGCACAGCCGCTCCATCACCGCCAGATAGCTGTCGACAACGTCCAGCTTGTCCAGGTACAGCGCGCTGGTCAGCTGCTCGAGGTACACCACATCGGGGAGGTCGTGCTCGGCGAAGCGCAGCACGCTGAACGGGCCGCCTGCCGCGGCGTGGCCGCCTGCGTTGAACGGGACGACCTGCACCGTCACGTTGGGCCGCTGGGACATCTCGACGAGGTACTTCAGCTGCGCCTGCATTACCGCGGGGCCGCCGATCGGCCGGCGCAGCACCGCCTCGTCAAGTACCACCCACAGGCTCGGCGGATCCGGCTTGGTGAGCATGGCCTGGCGGGCGACCCGCAGGCCGACCCGGCGGTTGATTTCCCTCGGGTTCGAGTACCCGAGCATGGTGACGGCGCGGGCATAGTCCTCGGTCTGCAGCAGCCCGGGCACGAACTGAACCTCGTACGCGCGGATCTGGGATGCGGCCTCCTCGAGCCCGACGTAGGCCTCGAACCAGTTCGGCAGGACGTCGGAGTAGTCGTGCCACCAGCCAGGAGTGTTAGCCCGGCTGGCGAGTGCCCGAAGCGCCTCGCGTTCCTTCTCGTCGGTTACTCCGTAGAACGTGAGCAGGTCGACGATGTCGCGGTCCTTGAAGCCCACCCGGCCGGTCTCAAGCCGGCTGATCTTCGAATGGGATGCCCTGATGACGTTCCCGGCCTCTTCCAGCGAGAGCTGCCTCGCCTCGCGAAGCCGCCGCAGCTGCGCTCCAAGCAAGATGCGCAGCACTGTCGGGCCGCCGGCGCCCGGCGACTCAAGCAGGCTCTGGACCGGGCTGCCGTGACGCCCGGCGGCTGTGACCATTGCATCCCCCTGCGTTGGTCGGCTGGAGCAGGTCGACCCAAGGAGTCTCCCATGACAGCGGCTATTGCGCCATAAGCGCAACGTAAACCGCAGTGAAATGATGAAAGTTCCCTTGCAGGCCGTTGTCCGCCATTGTCGGCGGGCCTGCCTGCCGGCCCTGTCGACCTGCGCCGATCAGCCGAAGTCGCCGGCCTTGACGCCACGCAGGAACGCGTCCCACTCGGCGCCGGTGAAGACCAGAGCCGGGCCGTCAGGAAACCGGGAGTTGCGCACGGCGATGCCGTCGGCCCTCAGGAGAGCCGCCTCGACGCAGTTGCCGCTCGGGTTGCTGTAGCTGCTCTTGCGCCAGGTAGCGCGCAGGAGAGCCGCCCGTACGCCGTTGTCAGCATGATCCATCGTGAACATCCCTTTCGCCCCGTCGCCAGCCTGGGCCAGCACGACTCTGGTGGGTCGCGCGACCGCAACTGCGGCTGAACTTGTGCATCGGCACTTGCATGTGCACGTAATAATGCCACCTTAGACGGACGAACGCCCGCGAATTGACCAAGTTGGTGTGCGGTGGCACTTGCATGTGCACAGCCATTAATGGCATCGTAACGGACGAGCAGGCCCGAATGGACTCGGCCGAAACCGGGCCGGAGTCCTGACACCCGGCACGAGGGACACGACGCCAGTGACTTCTGCGCAGGCACGGGACTTGGCTTACGGCTGTCATGAGTCGCGCTCGCCCGGATTTCCGCACCGGCCGGCAACGCCGCAGGAACAGAGTGTGCTGGCGCGGGAGGCTGCGTCGGGGCGGGAGGCTGCGTCGGCGCGGGAGGCTGCGTCGGGGCGGGAGAGCTTCCCGCAGCGGGAAGGCGTGCATCAGCGGGAGAGCACGCCGCAGCAGGACGGGCTGGCTTACTCGCCTGACCAGGTCCCGGCAGGCCAGAGCCGGCTGCTCCTGGCCGCCGACCCGGAGTCGGTGAAGACGGCAAGGGACTTCACGGCCGCGACGCTGCGTGACTGGCGGTTCGAGCCGCTGGTCGATGAGGGCGTGATCATCGCGTCGGAACTGGTGACCAACGCGATCAGGCACGGTTGCCTGGGCGGCGCGCCCGCCGGCGCGGGGACCAGCAAGGTGGAACTGACCTGGCAGCGTCATGTCAGCCGGGTGCTCTGCGTGGTGACGGACGGGAGCAGCCTGCCACCCGTTCTCGTGCCCGCCGACATGAGCGCCGAGTCGGGCCGCGGCCTGCACGTCGTGTACGCGCTGGCCGCTGCCTGGGGATGGATGATGGTCGGCGCGCGCGAGAAGGCCGTCTGGGCCGCCCTGCGGCTGCCCTGAACCGGTCGGCATCGGCGCGGTCAAGTTCCACGGCGAAGGGACGGCCGAGATCAAGCGGATGCGGGTCGCCGAGGCCGCGCGCGGCCTCGGACTCGGGCGGCGGTTGCTGACCGAGCTTGAGGCCCGGGCCGTCGCCCGCGGGGCGACGGTGGCGCGACTGGAGACCAACCGGACGCTTGGCGAGGCGATCGCGTTGTACCGGCCGGCCGGCCATCGCGAGGTTGGCGCGTTCAACGATGAGCCCTACGCCCATTACTGGTTCGAGAAAGATCTCAGCTAGGCACGGTGAGCACAGCCCCGGCTGGCGGCCGCGGCTCGGGCGGCACAGCCGCGGCCGCCAGCCGTAGCGCGCGGTTGCCGGTGTTCGGGTTATAGGCGTTCTATGCCCGTATGCTGCCGGGGGACGGTGCTGGGGAGGCGGATGTGGGCGGGCCAGAGGACCGGGCACACGCCGGCGAGGCGGCCGCCGGTGCAGGCGGCGGGGCCGTCAGTGGGGCCGTCGGCGAGGAGCCCGGCTGGCGACCGGAGATCGACGAGATCCGGCGCCGGCGCGAGCTGGCCCAGGCCATGGGCGGCCCGGAGAAGGTGCGGAGGCAGGTCAGCTCGGGTCGGCTGACCGTCCGCGAGCGGATTGCCCGGCTCGCCGACCCCGGCAGCTTCGCCGAGATCGGCGCGCTGACCGGCTTCGGCGACTACGACGCCGAAGGACGGCTCGTCTCCGTGCTTCCCGCGAACTTCGTCGCGGGAACCGCGCGCGTCGGCGGCCGCCCGGTCATGATCGGCGCCGACGACTTCACCGTCCGCGGCGGCTCGGGTGACGCGGCCATCCACGCCAAGCAGGTCTACTCCGAGCAGTACGCGGGGGACATGCGGCTGCCCGTGGTCCGGCTGCTCGACGGGGCGAGCGGCGGCGGCAGCGTCAAGTCCACGCTGGACGCCGGCCACACCTATGTGCCGGTCAACCCGGCCTGGGACGCGGTGGTCGGCAACCTGTCCCTGGTTCCCGTGGTGGCGGCGTGCCTGGGCCCGGTGGTCGGCCTCGGCGCGGCCAGGCTGGTGATGTCGCACCTGGCCGTGCTGGTGACCGGCGTCGGCCAGCTGTTCACGGCCGGGCCGCCGGTGGTTCGCGGCGGCACCGGTGAGGACCTGACCAAGGAAGAACTCGGTGGCTCCGCCGTGCACCGGCGCAACGGCACGATCGAGCGGTTCGCGGAGTCCGAAGACGACGCGTTCGCGATCATCCGCGGCTTCCTGTCCTTCCTGCCGGGCAGCGTGCACGAGATCCCGCCGGTGCTGGCCTGCGACGACCCGGCAGGCCGGCGGGCCGAGTCGCTGGTCACCGCCATCCCCCGCAACCCGCGGCTGCCGTACCGGATCGGACCGCTGCTCGAGGCGATCTTCGACCGCGGCTCGGTGTTCGGATACGCGGAGTACGGCGGTGCCACGGTCACGGCGCTGGCCAGGCTCGACGGGCACCCGGTGGGTGTGCTGGCCACCGACCCTTACAAGGGCACCACGATGTCGCTCGAGGGCGCGCAGGCCATCACCCGCCTGGTCGACCTGTGCGAGACCTTCCACCTGCCGATCGTGAGCCTGACCGATCAGGGCGGAATCACGATCGGCAGGGTCGCGGAGGAGCGCGGCACGGTCCGGCCCGCCGCCCGTGCCATCGCCGCCGTCTACCAGGCCAGGGTCCCGCAGGCCGAGCTGATCGTGCGCCGCGTCTACGGCGTCGCGGGCGCGGGCATCGTGAACCGGCACAGGGTGGGCCGGAGCTGGGCGTGGCCGTCGGGCGACTGGGGCTCGCTGCCGGTCCAGGGCGGGGTCGAGGCGGCGTTCCGCGCGCAACTCGAGGGCGCGGCCGACCCGGCAGCGGAGGCCGAGCGGATCCGCCGCGCGCTCGCCGCCGTCACCTCGCCGTTCCGTACGGCCGAGCGGTTCGGCGTGCAGGACCTGATCGACCCGCGCGACAGCAGGCCGCTGCTGTGCGCGTGGGTGCGCGACGCCTACCGGGTCCTGCCCGAGCTCACCGGGCCGCCGTCCTTCGGCACCCGTCCCTGAGCCGCGGCGCGCCGGCCGAAACGCGCCTTGCTAGCGTGCGAGCGTGGCTGCCCTTTGGCATGCGGGCGGGGCCCGCGTTGGTAACGTGCGGGCGTGGCCTTCACCTTCTCCGAAGCGACGCTCAGGCTGCTCGACGGCAGGAACTACGCGGTGCTCGCCACCGTGAACCAGGACGGCAGCCCGCAGACGTCCGCGATGTGGGTCGGCAGGGACGGCGACGACCTGCTGTTCTCGACCGTGGCCGGGCGGGTCAAGCACCGCAACATGCTGCGTGACCCGCGGGTCAGCGTGACCGTGCTCGACGCCGCCGACCCCGAGAACTACGTGGAGCTGCGGGGGCGGGTGACGATCACCCCCGACGTCGGCCGGCGCGTCGACACCGCGCTGTCCTGGAAGTACGACGGCAAGGATCCCGGTCAGGACCCGCCAGGCGCGGTGCGCGTCGTCGTCAGGATGACCGTGCAGAAGGCGACCGGCTACGCCGCCTAACCGGCTACGCCGCCTAACCGGTCGGCGGAACAGTTCGGGCGCGCCGCGTTTCAGGTGCGGCTGATAAGGTACTTCCGCCGTCGACAAGATCACGCGTAACACAAGCGAAGGGAAGCTATGCTGGCGGCTTTGCTGCTGGCCGGGATGGTCGCGGCGCCGCTCGGCTCGGTCATGCTGTTCCTGCCGGCCAGACGTCGTGTCCGGGTGGCGGGAACCTGGCCGGCGATCCGCCGGTTCGTGCTCGCCGTGGTCGGCACCGCGGTTCTGGCCGCCGCCGCCGCCGCGGTGCTCGAACTGGTGAAGGTCTCCGAGCGCAACTTCATCACCGGTGTGGCGGCCGTGGTCATCGCCAGCCTGGTCTGGCTGCCGGTGACCAGGCGGTGGAACGCCAGGGCGCACCTGTGCTGGGCGTCGAGCATCTTCCTATTCGTCGCTTACCTGGCGTTCGCGCTGGACTGGACGTTCGCCAGCGATCTCGGCGTGGCGAGCACGGCGGGCGCCCTGCTGCTCTGGGTGTTCGAGGTGTTCGCCGCGATCATGGCCTGCGCCTACCTGTGGGAGATCTGCGACGCGCTCGGCACCGAGCGCTGGACCAGGCGGGTGACGCCGCAGATCGGGTTCGACGTCGCCGGCTCCGACCTGCCGATGATCAGCCTGCACGTGCCGGCTCACAACGAGCCACCGGACATGGTGATCGACACGCTCAGGTCGCTGCTGCGGCTCGACTACCCGCGCTACGAGATCATCCTGATCGACGACAACACCGACGACGAAGCGCTGTGGCGGCCCGTCGAGGCCTGGTGTCACCGCCACGACGTCAAGTTCGCCCACCTGGCGGACTGGCCAGGCTACAAGTCGGGTGCGCTGAACTACGCGCTGCGCGAGATGACGGACGAGCGGGCCGAGGTGATCGGCGTGGTCGACTCGGACTACCAGATCGAGCCCGGCTTCCTGCGCCGCTGTGCGCCGCCCTTCGCCGAGCCGTGGGTCGGCTTCGTGCAGTCGCCGCAGGACTACCGTGGCTGGCAGAACGCCCGCTACTACAAGCGGCTGTACTACTCCTACAAGTACTTTTTCGCTGTCTCCCAGCCCTCGCGCAACGAGCGCGACGGCGCCATCTTCGCTGGCACGATGGGGCTGATCCGACGGGTGGCGCTCGAGCAGCTCGGCGGCTGGGACGAGTGGTGCATCACCGAGGACGCCGAGCTTTCGCTGCGCCTGCTCCGGGCCGGCTTTTCCGGTCTGCACGTGGACCAGTCCTGGGGGCACGGCATCATGCCGCTGACGTTCGAAGCGCTCAAGGGCCAGCGGTACCGGTGGTGCTTCGGCGGCATCCAGATCCTGCGGATGCACTGGCGGTCGCTGCTGCCCGGCCGCAGGACCAGGCAGAATCACCTGACCACGGCGCAGCGCTGGGCGTACCTGGCCGGCGGTATCCAGTGGTACGGCGACTTCCTCGGCGTGGCGTTCCTGATCTTCCTGCTGGCCGGCGCGGCCAACGAGGCGCTCGGCGGCGGCACCCTGTTCCGCAAGCTCACCGTGTTCCTGGTGGCCACCGTCCCCGTGCTCGTCACGCTCGGCCTGGTACGGGCGGTGGCACTGTTGCGGCGCGGCACCGGCGCGTCGTGGCGGGATGCGATCGGGGCGTTCTTCATCTGGCAGTCCACGTCGCTGGTCGTGGCGCGAGCGTCGATTCTCGGCCTTTTCGCCCGCAAGGCGGCGTTCCTGCGCACGCCCAAGACCAGCGAGCGCGCCAAGTGGTGGGAAGCGCTGCGGGCGAACTGGGCGGAGTCCCTGCTCGCCCTGGCGGGGATGGCCGGCATCGCCGCGGCGCTGACCAAGCCCACGCAGCTCAGCGGGCCGCTCCTGGCCGGGTTGCTGGTATTCCCGACACTGGGCATGGCGGCCGCCCCGGTCAACAGCTGGGCCGCCCGCCGGGCGGCGCTCCCGCCCGACCTGCGCGCTCGGCGGACCACCGAGTACCGCAGGGACCGGCGATCGTTCGCGGCCGGCGCGGCAGCCGGCGGCCTGGTCACGGCCGCCGCCGTGGTGGTGGCCGCGGTCGCGCTGCTGTACGCGCCGAGTCACCATTCCGTGCAGGGACCGGGGATCGTCGGTCCGGCCAGGGGTAACGGTCGCAGCCATGCCCCCGGCCAGGTCAAGAAGTCCCGCAGTCCCTCGCCGTCGGCCACGCCGTCGCCGCCCTCGTCGACCACGCCAAGCCCGACTCCGACCCCGACGCCGACGTCGGCAAGCCCGACGCCCAGCTCGTCGTCGCCCGCGGCGCCGTCGCCGGCCGGCAGCTCGCCGTAGCCGCGGACGCGGGCCGGCGCTAGCCGGGCGCCACCGATGACCAGTCGGCGAACCCGGACGGGTCGTGCCGGCCGATGCTGGCGTGCTCGAACAGGCCCCAGCCCTCCTCGCCGTCCATCGCGGCCCTGGCGAGGTGGTCGGTGACGCCCCACGGGATCCGCCCGGCCACCTCGGGCGCGGTCAGGTCGCGGACGCTGGTGCTGCTCCAGTTCCTGCCCATCCACCGGCCGTGCGACCAGTCGGGGTCGCCGTTGTATCCCGCGCCAACGTGCAGCGGGACCGAAGTCAAGATCTCTGTTTCTACGCAAACCGGCTTGCCGGCGCTGTCCGTCAGGTGAATCCGCGCCGAGGTCGGACGCCTGCTCGCCGGCGCCCGCACCCCGCTCCCGCGCCCCGCTGCCGCGCCCGCGCCCGCGCTGACTTGACCGGGCCAGGGAAGACGGGGCACGCCTCGCGGCGTGCCCGCCGCCGCCCTGCCAAGCCGGCGGCCCCAGGCAAGCCGGCGGCCCCCCCGGCAAGCCGGCGGCGGCCCCGGCCGGCCGCCCCGGACATCGATGTGGCAGCGCTGTTCGGCGCGGCGCAGTCCGGCGAACTTCGATGTGGCAGCGCTGTTCGCCGGCGGACATCGATGTGGCAGCGCTGTTCTGGACGGCGCTCGCCGGCGGGCATCGATGTGACAGCGCTGTTCGCCGGGGGAGCGCGTGTGCGGGGCGCGGCGGACCAGCGGGTGGTGGGACGTGCGGACCCAGGGGCGGGCGGGGCGTGGTGGACCCGCGGGCGCAGGAGGCAGGTGGGCCGGGCGAGGCTGCTGGCCGGGCGGGCCGACGGACCGGCGAGCCAGAAACTGACCCGGGAACCCGTGGTGTCGCTGTGGCAGCACCAAGGGTTCACCGGTGCTCGTGGTTCGCTAAGTTGGGCGGGCATGTACCTCACTCAGAGCGAGGAAGAACGGCTCACGATCTTCACGGCGGCCGAGCTGGCGCGCCGGTCGCTGGCCGACGGGGCGCGGCTGAACGCGCCCGAGGCCACCGCGCTGATCTGCGACGAGATGCACCGCGCCGCCCGGCGGGGCACCGACGTCGACGGCGTGCTGGCGGCCGGGCGCGCGGCGGTGCGCCGCGAGGACCTGATGGACGGCATCCCCGCGCTGGTGCCGGAGATCCGGCTTGAGGTACTGGTGGACGACGGGACGCGCCTGGTCGTGCTGCGCGATCCGTGGGGGCGGCCATGACCGGCGGGGAGGCGCGCGCCGGGGGGGCGCCCGGCCAGATCCGCAGCCCGGAGCGCGACGTGGCGCTCGCGGCTGGCCTGCCGCGCAGGCGGATCACCGTGACCAGCCGGTCGGCCAGGCCGATCCGGGTGTCCTCGCACTATCCGTTCTGGCGCGTCAACGCACGGCTGGAGTTCGACCGCGCGGCCGCCGCGGGCTGCCGGCTCGACCTGCCGGCGGGCGCGTCGCTGCGCTGGGCGCCCGGCCAGACCCGCGAGGTCACGCTGGTGGCGCTGGCGCGGCCGGACCGCGCCGTGACCCCAGGGGCTGCCGGGGGGTCGTCTCCCTCGGCTGGCGCCGCGGGGGGTTCCAGGGAGTCGTCCCGGCTGGCTAGCACCGTGCGCCAGGCCGACTACGCGGCCAGGTTCGGGCCGACGACCGGTGACCGGGTCAGGCTGGGCGACACCGACCTGTGGCTGCGGGTCGAGGACGACCACGTGGGCTACGGCGACGAGCCGGTCTGGGGCTACGCGCGCAACATCCGCTCCAGGATGACCCAGCACGACCGCCCGACCGCGGACAGCGAGCTCGACGTGCTGATCGCCGGCGTGCTGGTCGTCGACCCGCTGCTCGGCGTGGTGAAAACCAGCATCGGCGTGAAGGACGGCAGGATCGTCGGGATCGGCCGGGCCGGCAACCCCGACATCACCAGCGGAGTGGACCTGACGATCGGGCCGAACACGCTGCCGCTGATGGGGTACGGCCTGATCGCGACGGCCGGCGCGGTCGACTCGCACGTGCACCTGATCACGCCCAGGCTGATCCCGGTCGCCCTGTCGGCCGGGGTGACCACGCTGATCACCGCGGGCTTCGAGGAGCCTCCCGCGGCGATGGCGGCGACGCTGCGCGCGTTCGAGCAGCTTCCGGTCAACCTCGGCCTGCAGGCCAGCGCGCGGTCCGAGGCCGCGGCGGCGACGGAGCGGGTGATCGAGGCCGGCGCGATCGGGCTGAAGATCCACGAGGACTGGGGGGCGTACCCGGAGATCATCGACGCGGTGCTCACGCTGGCCGACGAGCAAGACGTGGCCGTCGCGCTGCATACCGACGGGCTGAACGAGTCCTGCGAGCTCGAAGACACCGTCGCGGCGATCGCGGGCCGCGCGGTGCACGCGTACCACGTTGAGGGGGCCGGGGGAGGCCACATCCCGGACCTGATCGGCCTGGTCCGCGAGCCCGGCGTCATCTGCTCGTCGACCACGCCGACGATCCCGTACGGGACCGGCACCGCCGCCGAGCATCCCGAGATGATCCTGGCGGTGCACGGCGGCTCGGGTGCCGATCCGGCCGACCGGGAACTCGCCGCCGAGCGGGTCCGCCCGGCCACGCTGGCCGCCGAGGGGCCGCTGCACGAACTCGGCGCGATCAGCATCGTCAACAGCGACTCGCAGGGCATGGGCAGAATCGGCGAGACGATCAGCCGGACCTGGCAGCTCGCCGACGCGATGAAGGCCTGGCGGGCCGGGCCGGACGGCCGCGGCTGGTCGGCGGCGCCCGCGGTGCGCAGGTCCGTCGCGCGCCCGGCGGGCTGGCTCGCCGACGACGGCCTCGGCCCCGACGACAACGAGCGGGTGCTGCGGTACCTGGCCAAGTACACCATCGACCCGGCCATCACGCACGGCGTGTCCGGTGCGGTCGGCACGCTGGCGCCCGGCCGCCTGGCCGACATCGTGCTGTGGCGCCCCGGGTACTTCGGCGTCCGGCCCGAGCTGGTGCTCAAGGCCGGCCACGTCGCGTGGGGACCGCTCGGCGAGGGCAACGCGACCGTGGAGGGCGCCGAGCCGCGGCGATACGGCCCGCACTGGGGCGGGTACGGCCGTGCCGCGGCCGCGCTGTCGGCGACCTTCGTCTCACGGGCGGCGCTGGAGGCCGGCCTGGCGGCCAGGCTCGGCGGCGAGCGGCGGCTGATACCGGTCTCCGGCACGCGGTCGGTCCGGCGGGACAGCCTGACCGCCGGGCGTGCCTGCCCGCCGATCACGATCGATCCCGCCGACGGCACCGTCCGGCTGGACGGGCGGGTGCTGGCCGCCGAGCCGCTGGCCGAGGTTCCGCTGTCCCGCCGCTACCTGCTGGCCTGAGTCAGCCGCACCCGCCGGCCGGCCCGGCCAGCGGGCCGCCTCGGCGGTGGCTAGTAACCGACGCGCGCTGGAACGGGCCGCCGCCTGAACCGTGGGTTAGTACCCCCCGGGGGCTTGGGTGGTGTGCTTGGGGTTCGGGTGCGAGTTTGGGCCGCAGGCGGCCGCGCCGAGGGCGGTCGCGACGACCGCGATGGCGACAAGCAAACCCCGCCGGACCTTAGGCATCGTCGAAGCCGACTTCGTTCGGACTGGTGCTTGCTCCACTGCATTCCTTTCAACCGACGTGCCCGGCTTTGCGGGCAGGCACGTATGTTACGCCATGCGCCGTGTGCAGTTGTCGGGCCGCCGGCCTAGCTCTTCGATCCGAAGACCTTCGAGGTGCCGATGACCTTGCCGCTGGCGTCGAGCGCCTGGACCTGGTAGGCGGCGTAGCCGTGGCTCAGCCGGACGGCGGTCTCGAAGCCGGAATTGGCCGCTGTGGTGACCACAGAAAGCTGTCCCGACCCCGACCCGGCCAGAACCCGCCAGGAGGCGACCCGCGTCGCGCCGTTCCAGCTCGCGTACACCGTCGTCGCGTCGCCCGACCGCCGCGCCACCGCGTTCGGCGAGGTGAGCGGGAGCCCCACCCAGGCGTCCTGGCCGATCTTGATCGCGCGGTAGGACAGGTCAGACCCGGGCAGGATCGCGTCCATGACCATCTGGCCTGACTTGGTGTACTCGGAGAAGAACGGCAGGTTGCCGTAGCCGACGAACATGTTCCCGTTCGGCAGCAGTTCGGCCGAGCCCATGTAGGACGCGTCGGTGCCCTGCCGGCCGTCCTCGTCGTGGTGCCGGTACTGGCTGACCAGGGACGCGGTGCGGTTGGCCAGGTCGAGCCTGAGCACCTCGGCCCGGGACGGCCCGGTCGGCGCGAGGTACGTGCCGCCGCTCTCCAGGAAGCAGCAGTGGTCGTCGAACATGGTGATGTCGCCGTCGGGCAGCATCGTCGCGTCGTGCTGGTACTTGAACTCCGCGTTGGGCCCGAACGTGAAGTCGGAGTGGTTGCCGCCCAGGGTCCACTCGATCTTGCCGGTGACTGTGTTGATCTTGTACACGCCCCAGGTGTCCCGCAGCGAGGCCAGCGCCGTGTTGCTGCCGATCAGGTCGATCGAGTTGATGTGGTAAGCGTCCCAGGGGAACCCGTTGCCAGGCGGCAGCGAGTGGGAGTCGCTCAGGGGGATGTGCTTGTACACGTCCCAGCTAGACAGGAGCTTGCCAGTCGTGAGGTTGTACTTCTGAAGCGCCGAGTCGACGATCGTGCCGTTGTATACCCCGCCCCACTTCGACAGGTTGATCGGAATGTTCTTGTTCGCCGTCACCCAGGCGTCGTTACCGTCGATGACCATCGAGTGCAGGGTCACGGCCCAGCCGTCCTTGCCGCGCAGCGTCGCGACGGTCTTGTAGTGCTGGTTGACGACGATGTACTGACCGCTCGAGGTCTGGCCGGTATTCGTGACCACGCCCTGCCACCAGCTCAGGACCGGCTTGCCATGATAGGTCTGCTCGGCCAGGTTCGAGGCGACGATGTTCTCCGGCACCGGCCGGAACCAGACCGGCTGAAGCTTGTTGTCGAGAATCAGAGGGCCGCTCTGGCCGCGCATCGGCGGATACGCGAGGTCGTAGAAGGCACCGGTCAGGATATAGCCGGGGGCCGGGTTACCGGTCGTGTGGCTGGCCGGCCGGACGATCGGCGGGTGCAGGCCGGGCGCCGTCTGGAAGGTGTAGGCGTCCTTCGTCACGTAGTAGCCGATCGGCGGGCCTGGGGCGGCGACCGTGAAGTCCAGGGCCGCGAACACGGCGAGCACGCCAAGCACGAGCGCGGGCAGCCGCCATCGCATCGGCACGGCGGCCAGCGCGGAGGCGAGCCTGGGCCGTGACGGCCCGGGAGGCTGCGGGGCCTCGGCAGGAGCGGCGTCCTGGGCAGCAGGGGCGTGCGCGGGCTGGTGCGCCGGAGCGGGCGCGTGCCGCATCAGCGTGAACGTGAGCAGCGCGGCGAGGGCAGCGAGGCCGGCCGCGATCAGGTAGGCCAGCCGGAAGCCTGACGTCAGCGCGGCGGGCACCGGCGTGTTGTGGCCGATCAGGTGGGTGGTGTACGACGTGGCGAACGTGATGAGCAACGCGATGCCCAGCCCGCCGCCCGCCTGGCGCGAGGTGTTGACAAGACCTGACGCGAGACCCGCCTGGGCCGGCTGGACGGAGTGGGTCGCGGCGATGGTGGATGCCACGACGGACAGCCCGATCCCCATAGTCGCGAGTATGCCCGGCAGCACCACGTACCCGAGCGAGCTGCCGGTCGGGCCGATCCTGGCCAGCAGCAGCAGCCCGCTAGCCATCATGACCAGGCCGGAGGTCAGCGTGGCGCGCAGGCCGAAGAGCCCGACGAGCCTGCCGGCCTGCCGGGCGGTCAGCATGATGGCCAGCGCCATGGGGAAGAACGCGAGGCCGGCGTTCAGCGGCGAGAGCCCGAGCACCTCCTGGAGATACAGCGAGCTCACGAACCACATCGGAAACACCGCGGCGCTGAACAGGAACACGATCAGATTCGCGTCCGAGAGTTGCTTGGTAATCGCCTTGAACGGGATGAGCGGTGCCTTCGCCCAGCGCGCTTCGATGACGATGAACAGGGCGAGCAGCGCGACGGCGATGATCAGCGGCACGTAGAAGAACGGCGACCCCCAGCCGTACTTGCCTGCCTCGACGATCCCGTACACGAGCACCATCTGGCCGAGCGTCAGCGAGATCGCGCCGGGCAGGTCGAAGCTGCGAGCTGCCCCTTCCTTCTTCGCGCGCTCGGCGATCACCGCCCAGGCGATGCCGGCCGCCGCGACGCCGATCGGCGGGTTGATCAGCAAGATCCAGCGCCAGCCGAACTCCTGGGTGATGATCCCGCCGAACAGCGCGCCGGACGCGCCGCCGGCGCCGTTCATCGCTCCCCACAGGGCGATGGCCCGGTGCCGGGCTGGACCCGTGGGGAACGACATCGTGATGGCGGCAAGCGACGAGGCAGCCATGAGCGCGCCGCTCAGGCCCTGCACCGACCGCGCGATGATGAGCATTGACTGGCTGGTCGCGGCGCCGCCGGCCAGCGATGCGACTGCGAACAGGACCAGGGCTGCGGCGAGCATCCGCCGCGGCCCGAACCGGTCACTGGCTCGTCCGCCGAGCATGAGGAACCCGGCGAACATGATGGCGTACGCGTCGACGACCCACTGCAGGTTGACCGGGGAGAAGCCCAGGGCCGACTGGATCGAGGGCAGCGCGACATTGACGATGGACAGGTCAAGGATCACCATGAACTGCGCTACGCAGCAGACCGTGAGCAGCCAGCCCAGGCGCATGCCCGGCTCGCCCCCGTTGGTCGCCTGCTTGTCCTCGGTCCTGTTCCGCAGGGTGCCGACGCGGAAGTTCATTTGCCCGCAGCCTCCACTTGCTGCTTGGCCTGCCACGCGTTGAGCACGGCCAGCGACCCGTCGATGATACGGCCGGCGAACTGCGCCGAGTCGTTCACGTGCGGGAGAGGCGCCTGCGGGACGGGGACGTCGAGGAACCGGCACAGCGGCTCCCAGCCGTCGGCCGGAGACCACTCGAGCAGCCGGTCGGCGGGCACGGTGTCGCGAACCTCCTGGTTGTGCCGCTCCATCGCCGCGGCCAGGATGGCCGGGTCGAACACGCCGGTCATCTCGCCGATCAGGCCGCTCTTCTGCCACATGGCCTTCATGAGCTCGATGTAGTCATGCCAGCCCTGGTCGACATTGGCCCGGGCGTCGGACAGGTGGCGCATGAGCACGTCGTCGTAGAAGACGCCCCAGATCGTGTTCTTCATGCTCGTCGCCCAGGTGTCGCCGCTGCGGACGCTGAGCAGCACCTTGGCATCCGGGTAGGCGTCGATGAGCTCGCGCCAGAAGAACGAGCCTGGCCAGTCCACCGAGGCCTGGTTGCCCTCGAAGATCTTGGCCCAGTCAGCGTTGCCGTCGAACGCGGCCGCCCACTGCGGTGCGAGGCTGAGGTCGCTCAGCACGTTGACCATGTGGTAGCACGGTCCGAACCCGAGCATCTCCAGCGAGATTTTCTGCGTGAGAGTAGCCGTGCGCGGTAGTCCCGCACCGATTACCTTCATTTTGAGCCTCCATTTTTGGATGTGGATGTCACGAGGTGACATTGCCCCGGCGAAGAATCCTAGAGCCGACAGTATTAAATGCTCACCGCCACGCCGCCGCCCGATGCGGCTATCGGGGTGTTCGGCCCACAGCGGAGATCATCACGGCAACCGAGTGTACTTGCGCGCCTTCCGTGACCTTCCGGGTGCCTGCGGCGGTAAATTACCACAAACCGGAGCGGGGCCGGCGACCTTCTCGGCTGAGACGTCCAACTTTCGGTGATCATGGATTGCTGCACGACCTCCGTCACGGTCTGCGACCTTCCGGCCTCGTACTGTGCGGCCGCCCCGCAGGTGCAGGCCACCGCTGACCCGCCCGGTGCGGGCCTCGCCGCGCTGCGGCACGGCGAGGAGCCTGGCCGGATTGGCCCACCATGGGACGCGCGTGACCGCGAATCGGTTGCCATCCGGCCCGCTCGGGCGGGGCGGCCGGGCAGCGGGCGAGTCCCATGGATTCCTGCAGCCTCACACTTCACATGCCGCGTCGGTCGGGGTGCGATATCGACTTTGCCGATTAACGGTGGGTATTGAGTTTATCGGCGGTCGCGCTCACCGGTACGGCCCCTTGGTGTTCTGGGCGCTTTATTGACGCCGGCTGGAACAGCCGAGCGAGGATTGGATTACCCAGCGCGAGCATCTTGAATCATCGCGCGCCCGGATCCTCCCGTTTCCACGGCTCCCCTGCACGCCTCCCCTGCAGTCGATTGCAGATGTTGGCCAGACCCCGCCGCCGGGAGCTGTTAACAGATAATGCCGATCTGATAGGTAGCCTGAATGGATATGCCATCCCGCATACCGGGTGAGCACGTCCCGCACACAGATCGTCGCGGCGGTAAGTTCCTCCATCACCGACGCTGGCACCCGCGAATCTCAGGCTTTGGCGTGGCAGGACTGGGTCTGGCGAGCGGGCTGTCGTCTGCCGTGCCCAGAGCCAGCGGTGATCATCTGCATGATCACCGCCTGGCGCCGGCCCTCCGAGGCAGTGCCGGTCAGAATGAGCCTGCTAGGACCGCGAGGCTGGCATCCATCAGGCCTGCCGGGTCCGCCTGAGGGTCGTCGGGATGCTTCTCCCACTCACCGAGCTGGAGCGAGTTCTCGACAACCAGACGGCAGCGTTCCCAGCGGCGCTCCATGAACGCCGCGAGCGCGTCACCGAGGTCAGGGTTCGAGCCGAGGACATCCCCGAGTACGACCGCGTCCTCGATCGCAATCCCGGCGCCCATCGCCAGCTGCGGCGTGGCCGCGTGCACGGCGTCGCCGATGAGCAGCACGCGCTCGCGATACCACGGACGGGGCACGAGTATGGCATGCAAGGGCCGCCGATCGATGCGCGCTGGGTCGGTCGCCTGATCACGCACCCAGGCGATCACGCCGCGGTACTCGGTGAGCAGGGCCTGGACCAACGCAGGCCATTCCTCCTGCGGCGGACGCGTGATCTCGGGCGTGTTCTCGACGACGAAGATGTACATTTCGTTGTCCGAGAGAGGGCTGCAGCCGACCTTGTTGCGTGGCCCGTAGTACATGACGATGCCGTCGCTGATCTCGTCGGGTCGCGGCAGTGTCATACGCCACACCGTCTGGCCGGTGAAGAACGGCTGAGGCACATCCGGGAAGGCGAGGTCGCGCACCTTGGAGCGCAGCCCGTCCGCACCGACCACCAGGTCATACTCGGCCCTGGAACCGTCGCTGAGCGTAACGTTGACGTTCTCTGCGCCGGGCTCAATCGCCGCTACCGTCGTCGACAGGCGGATCCGGGCGCCGGCCTTTTCGGCGATCTCGGCGAGCATGCCCCAGAAGACTGGCCGCATTATGCCGCAGCCGCCGGGATACTCAGGGCCAGCCGCCCGCGGCAACTCGACCCGCTGAACGATCTGCCCTTCTACGGTGCCGAAACTCAGCGCATGATGCCCGAATCCCTCATCGATGCAACGCTCAAGCGCCTCATCGTCGACCATCCGCAGGGCACGCAGCGTAGGGCCCATCATCGACAGTCCTGAACCAAGCGGCCGGAGGTCGGCGTTGATCTCAGCGATCTCAACATCGATCCCGCGCTTGCACAGCACCGTGGCGGCACACAGACCGGCCGGGCCGCCACCTACGATCAGGGCATTCTTGACAGCCGCCATCTCAGTGGTCTCCTCCTCGTGCCCGCATGTCCGCGCCAGACCGCTCGCCTCGCGGTGCCGGAAGCGCGTCACATGTTCGTCGCTGCCGCGCGTGCCGTCAGAGTAACGTACGAGTCGGCGTGAGAATGAGGCAAATGAGTCTTCGCGGCAAGAGGTAATATCCGCCAGCGATCAGGGTTGGTGGGCGACGACAACGCTGAACCACCGTAGTCGTCCTGGCAGCAACAAGGGTTCATCGTTGTCCCGCGCGGCCCGGTGCCCGCGGGGAGCAGGGGAAGCGGGGGAGCGGGGGCGCTGTCAGACTGGGGGGATGGCCGTGGCTGATGACCGTGCGGCGAGCCCGGACGCGGAGCTGCCCGCGCCCGATGACCGTAGGGCGAGCCGGGACGCGGGGCTGCCCGCGCCCGATGACCGTACGGCGAGCCGGAACGCGGGGCTGCCCGGGGCGGGCGAGGCTGCGCAGGTGTCGGCGTTCTGGCGGCGGCTTGGGCTGCCCGGCCTGATCGACGTGCACACCCACTTCATGCCGGACAACGTCCTCGCCAAGGTGTGGGCCTTCTTCGACGGGAGGCCGGGCGGTTCCTGGCCGATCGCCTACCGGCTGCCCGAGGAGCAGCGGCTGGCGCTGCTGCGGGAGTTCGGGGTGCGCAGGTTCGGCGCGCTGGCCTACCCGCACAAGCCCGGCATGGCCGCATGGCTGAACTCCTGGGCGGCCGGGTTCGCCGCGCGGGCCCCGCATGCGCTGCACAGCGCCACGTTGTATCCCGAGCCGGCCGCGGTCGGCTACGTCGCGACCGCCATCGAGCGGGGGGCACGGCTGTTCAAGGCGCACATCCAGGTCGGCGGCTACGACCCGCGCGACGCCTGGCTGGACCCGGTCTGGGGGATGCTGGCCGAGGCGCAGGTCCCGGCGGTGGTGCACTGCGGCTCCGGCCCGCATCCCGGGGGCCTTACCGGCCCGGGCCCGATCGGCGAGGTTCTCGCGCGACATCCGCGGCTCGTTATTATCGTCGCGCACCTGGGGGCACCGGAGTACACGGAGTTCCTCAACCTGGCCGGCCGCTACCCGGGCGTGCACCTGGACACGACGATGGCGTTCACCGACTTCCTCGAGTACCTCGCGCCGTTCCCGCCCGCGCTGCGGCCCAGGCTCGCGGCGCTGGCCGACCGCATCCTGCTAGGCACCGACTTCCCCAACATTCCCTACCCGTACCTGCGGCAGCTTGAGGCGCTGGCCGGGCTCGGCCTGGGCGACGACTGGCTGCGCGGCGTCTGCTACCACAACGCCGCGGCGCTGCTCGGGCTGGATCGGGGGTAGCGATGTGCCGGCTGTTCGGGCTGACCGCCGGGACCGCCCGGGTCCGCGCGACGTTCTGGCTGCTCGACGCGCCCGACTCGATCGAGGTGCAGAGCAGGCGCAACGCGGACGGCAGCGGGATCGGCTTCTTCGACGCGGCAGGCTCGCCCGTGCTCGACAAGCAGCCGGAGCCGGCGTTCAGCGACGAGGAGTTCATCCACGAGGCGCGGCAGGCCGAGTCGGCGACCTTCGTCACGCACGTCCGGCTGGCCACGTCCGGCGGCCGTACGCTGGCGAACACGCACCCGTTCGCGATGGACGGCCGGATCATGGCGCACAATGGCGGCTTCGGCGAGCTGCGGCGGATCGATGCGCAGCTCGGGCGCTACCGCCGCCTGGTGCTCGGCGACACGGACTCCGAGCGCTACTTCGCTCTCATCACCCAGCAGGCCGACGCGCACGGCGGCGACGTGGCGGCGGGGATCACCGCCGCGGCGAGGTGGATCGCCGCGAACCTGCCCGTGACGGCGCTGAACGCGGTGGTCGCCAGCCGGGACGAACTCTGGGCGCTGCGCTATCCGGGCACGCGCGCCCTGCACGTGCTCGAGCGGCCCGGCCGACCCGCCGGCGGCCTGCACGTCAGGAACTCGATGTCCTCGGTGCACGCGCCGGACGCGCCGCCTTGCGTGGTCGTGGCCTCCGAGCGGCTCGACGGGGAGACCGGCTGGCGGATGCTGGCCCCTGGCGAGCTCGTGCACATCGGACCCGACCTGCGCGTGCGTTCGGCCGTCGTGGTCGCCGGGCCGCCCGCGCGGACGCTCGGGCTCCGCGGCGAGAACCCGAACGTCGACACCTGAGCGTCATGGCGGCGGCCTGACCATCGACACGATCGCGGTGGACGGCGAGACGAGCGCGTCGACCCCCCACGAGGCGTCGAAGAGTTCCTCGTTGGCGGCGTCGTTCACGCGGCCGATCACCCGCGCGATCGCGAAGTGCTGCTTCGCCAGCAGCGCGACGACCAGGTTGGTCTCGTCGGACGTGGTCGCGGCGACGAGGACGTCGGCGCGCAGCGCGCCTGCCGCCTCGAGCGTCGCCGGGACCGTCGGGGCGCCCATGACCGCTCGCAGGCCGGCCTTCGCCAGCGCCGACTCGCGCCCGGGGTCGGTGTCGATGACGGTGACCTTCGTCACCAGCCCGTTCCAAGGCGCTCGCGACCTGCTCGGGCAGTCCCGCCCCGCCCACCACGATGATCCGCACCACGACCACTTACCGTCCAGGAAGCCGTGCAGCCGGCCGAGCGATCCGGCCGCGACGATGAACGAGACCAGATCCCCGCGTTTGAGCTGGGTCGACGGCTCCGGAACCCGGGAGTGGCCGGCGCTGGTCACCTCCACCGCGCCGATCTCGCCGGGGACGTTGAGCTCGGCGATCTGGCGCCCGGCCAGGTAGTCGGGAATCCGCTACCTGACCAGCAGCGTTTCGCCGTTGCCGAACGTCTGGTGCGGCTCGAGGGTCAGATGATGCAGCGTCTGGGTCAGCCGGCTCACGGTAGTTTGCACCGATCCGACGGTGGCGATCCCGAACTCGCCGTAGACCGGCGCGTGCGCCGGGTCGTGCAGCCTGGCGATCACCCGCGGCACCCGCAACCTGTCCCTGGCCGTCCGAGCGGCGACGCATGTTGGCGCTGTCATTAGGCGTCAGGGCGACGAAGGCTTCCGCGTCCGCGATGGCCGCCTGCTCGAGCACCCGGGGGTTGATGCCGTTGCCGGCGATGAACCGGCTGCGGAAGCCCGCGGCAGCCTGGACCGCACCTCCTCATCCAGTTCGATGACGGTCACCTGGTCGCCCTTCGCGTCGAACCTCGTCGCCAGCGCCAGGCCAGTTCGCCCGCATCCCATGATCACGACTTGCACGGTGTCTCCTGGTCCTCGCCCTGCCCGGACCGCTCGCCGGGATCTCGGGCCACCCGGTCGCGTACCTCGGCGACTCCCAGGTAGGCGTCCGGCGCGAACCTGCGGTTGAGCTCGGTCTCGCGCCGGCAGGCCTCCGCCCGCGCCTGCGGCGTGCTGAAGTCGAGGAAACCCGTCCGCACCGGCTTCTTCAGCTTGTACGCGCGGTCGCCGGGGAAGAACACCACGGCGGAGTGCGTCTCGGCGACATCGGCGTACGGTTCGCCAGCGAGCTCGTCATGCGCTGCGCTGTCGGTCCGGTCACCAGCACCTCCTTCGTGCTTACTCTTCCCGCGCGGTCGCTGCCTGGGCAAGCCGGGCGTCAGGCGAAGGCGGCCGTGACCTTAGCGAGCCGCAGCACGTCGTCCGGTCCGCTCAGGTCGGGCAGCGAGACGAAGACCGTGCCGACTCCGCGCTGGGCGAGCAGCCGGTACCTGCCGATGTGGTCGGCCGCCGTGCCCGCATGGTGCAGCCGTGCGTAGGCGGCGGCGGACAGCCTGCGACGCAGCCGCTCGACCGTCGTCGCGACCTGATCGCGGTCGGCACCGAGTACCGGGGCGTCGAGCACGGTGATCAGCAGGTCAGCTGGGTCCCGGCCCGCCTGCTCGCAGTGCGCGCGCACGACGGCCAGCTTGCGGTCGAGCGTGTCGAGGCTGGCGGGGAGGTTGCAGCCGTCGCCGAGCGTGGCCGCGATCCGCAGCGTCCGCCGCTCGCCTGAGCCGCCGACGATGATCGGGACGGCCGAGACGGGGCGCGGGTAGCAGGTCGTCTCGGGCAGCGACACCCGCTCGCTTGAGTAGGCCCTGGTCCCTTGCCGCCAGAGCGCACGGAGCGTCTCGATCGCCGCCTCGAGCTGATCGAGCCGCTGGGAGGCGGGCGGAAAGGGCAGCCCGAACCCGGCGTGCTCGCGCTCCCACCAGCCCGCGCCGAGGCCGCAGAAGGCACGGCCGCCGCTCAGCACGTCGAGGGTCGCCACCGCCTTGGCCAGCACGCCCGGCGGCCGGAAGCTGACCGGGCTGACCAGGGTGCCCAGGCTCAGGCCCGATGTCACCCCGGCCAGCATCCCGAGCGTCACCCAGGGCTCGGGTATGGCCTCCCAGGCCCGGCCAACCTGCGGTATCTGGATCAGGTGGTCCATCAGCGCGATGCCGTCGAGCCCGGCCTCCGCGGCCGCTGCCGCGATCGCGGCGAGCCAGGCCGCCGGATCCTCGCCCCAGGCAAACCGCGAGATCTGCAGCACGAAACTCATCCGGGCAGGCCGGCTGCGCTGCCGCGCGGCGGCCGCCTGGCTGCCCGAGGTGTGCGACGGCTCGACCGCGGCCTCGTCGGCGTGCTCGACGACCAGCCAGCCTTCCGCGGCGACCTGGCTCGCCGCGTCGGCCATCCGGCGCAACTGGCGGTCGAGGGCGGCAGCGGGCACCGGCCGGTCGCGGCTCCGGTTCCTCCGACGGCACTCGGCAGCATCGGTGCCGAAGAGGACGGCCACGGCCGGCAAACCCTCGCGGCGCGCGAGCTCCAACTGGGCGCGGCGCCGCTCGGGATCCAGGCCGAGCGTGTCGACCACGGTGTTCAGCCCGCGCCGCACCCGCGCGGCGACGATCTGGTCGAGCAGGGCGAAGGCGTCCGCCGATGCGTCCAGATCCTGCTCGCCGCTGCCGACGACGCCGCGCAGCCGGTCCGAGCAGACGATCTCGGACTGCCGGTAGCGAGCCGCCGCCCAGGTCGACTTGCCCGAGCCCGACGGTCCGACCAGGACGACCAGAGCGGGATCGGGCACCGTGACGACCGGCATCGTCACAGCGTAGTGCCGGCACTCGAGGCTGGCCGGCCCGCATGAAGCCAATTCGCCAGGGTAGTCGTTGCCGACCGATGCACCGACTCGAAAGGCAGCACCCGGCCATGCGATCGATTTCGTCCCCGAGGACGCGCGCGTCGATGAGCGCCAGGCGCGCCTCGGAGAGCCCGGCCGCCAAGGCGCTGGCCAGGATCGGCCTCGCCGCTCGCGGTGTCATCTACATCCTGATCGGCTGGCTGGCCATCGAGGTGGCACTCGGCCACGGCGCGCAGCGGCCTAGCCAGCAGGGCGCGCTGCACCTGCTGGCAGGCACGTCGTACGGCCTCGTGACGCTCTGGCTGCTCGGCATCGGTTTCGTCGGGTACTCGCTGTGGCGGCTGAGCGAGGCCGCGTTCGGCGTCACCGGCGAGGGCATGGCAGCCGGTCCGCGGGTGAAGTCGCTCGTCCGGGCCATCGTCTACGCCTTCCTTGCCTATCTTGCCTTCGCGGTGATCTCGGGCGCGGCCGGCAACCAGACGCGCAAGCAGCAGGACTTGACGGCGACGGTGATGCGCCACTCGGGCGGCCGGTGGCTGGTCGGGCTCGTCGGCCTGGTCATCCTGGTCGTCGGCCTGATGCTGGCGGCCGAGGGAGTCCGCCGCACGTTCATGAAGTACCTGCGGACCAGACAGATGAGCCACCGGACCCGCGTGCTGGTCGAGCGCCTCGGCATGATCGGCACCACGGCAAGGGGCCTCGTGTTCGCCGTGGTCGGCGCGCTGATCGTCGACACGGCCGTGACGTTCAACCCGAAGAAGTCCGGCGGCCTCGACAAGGCCCTGCTCACGCTGCGGCACCAGCCCCTGGGCGAGTTCCTGCTGCTGATCGTGGCCCTGGGCGTCTTCATCTTCGGCGTGTACGGGCTCTGCGAGGCCCGCTGGCGGCGGGTCTGATCCTTCGCCGGCGCCGGCGGGTAGGGTGCTCGGCATGGCCGCCGTGCAGCCTGACCTGGCCGGGCACCCCGACCGGCTCAGGTGGAACGCCAGGTACTCGCGCGGGTTCACGGCCTCGCGCCTGCCGCACCCGCTCGCCGTGCGGGCGCTGTCGCTGCCGCTGCCCGACGGGCCGGTGCTCGACCTGGCGAGCGGGCCGTCAGGCAGCGTGCTGCTCGCCGCGGCGGCCGGGCGGCGCTGCGTCGCCGTGGACGCAGCCGATGTCGCGCTCGACCTGCTCGGCCGGGAGGCGGCCAGGCGCCGGCTCTCCGGCCTGGTCAGCCTCGTCCACGCCGACCTGGGCCGCTGGCGGCCCGAGCCGGCCAGCTACGCGCTCGTGCTATGCACCGGCTACTGGGACCGTGCCCTGCTCGCGGACGCGGCGCTGGCCGTGCTGCCCGGCGGCCTGCTCGGCTGGGAGGCGTTCACCGAGGACGCGCTGCGCACCAGACCGCACCTGCGCGCCGGCTGGTGCCTGGCGCCGGGCGAGCCGGCTTCGCTGCTGCCCGATGGCTTCCTGGTGCTCTGCGACGAAGACCTGCCGGACGCGGAGGCGGGCGCGAAGAGGCGCGTGCTCGCGCGCGCCGCTAGGGACACACCCTTGCTCGCCATCGCAGCCGCGGCGAGGCCGGGGCGTGGGAATGCCTCGACGAGGTCTTCGAGGTCCGGGAGGGCTCCTGCCGGGCCAGCCAGCGGGCGCGACCGACCGCCCGGGGCGCGATGCGCGCGCCGCCGGGCAGCCAGCCGCCGCCGTCAGGCCGGGTTCTTCTGCGTCGGTGCCTGCGTGCTCGACTTCTGCTGGCCGTTGGGCTGTGCCTCGGGCGTGGTGTCCGCGGCCTGGCTCGGGGCGGTCGGGGAGGCCGGCTTCTTCACCCTGTTGCGGATGAACGCCGCTACCGCGCCGCCCGCGGCGGTCACCGTGGCCACACCGACCGGCTTGCGCCAGCGCCGCTGTCTGGGCTGGGCCGGATCCAGCCGCTTGGCCGCCGCCGACATCGTGGCAGAGACCTTCGGCGCGACCGTGTCCTGCACTACTCGGCTCGAGCGCTCGACCCGCGGCGCCGCCCAGGCGCGCGTCCTGAGCAACTGCCTCCTGGCCGCCGCTCGGATGCTCTTGGCCACCGGCTTGGCTCGCTCCGCCGCCGGCTTCAGCTGAGCCGCCGCCTGACGAGCGGTGTCCCGCACAGCGTCGGTTCTCTTCTTCGGGGACATCTCTACCTCCGCGCGTGTGCTCGTGTTCCACGCACCGCTCCACCTTCCCCTGGCGAGCCGGTCCAATCGGAAAAGGCGCGGCCAATGGGCGCGGGCAGCGCAAATACGGGCTCGGGACCGCCCGCTGCGGCAACAGCCCGACGAAATCGCCGGCAAGGGTAGGGTTTGGGTCCGATGAGCGGCACAATCTCCCCATGAGAAGCCTCAGCCGGCTGGCTATGCGCCCGGCCACCCGCCCGGCCACCCGCCCGGCCACCCGCCCGGCCACCCGCCCGGCTACGCCGGCTACGCTCCCGGCTACGCCGGCTACGCTCCCGGCCCTGGCGGCCGGCGCCGCGCTGTGCCTGTGCCTGGCCCTGGCGGCGTGCTCCTCCGGATCGGCCAGCCCGGGAGCCCGCCGCAGCACCGCGGCCGGTCCTGCCGCCTCGGCATCGCCGGCCCAGCCGGCCACCGGCCCGGCCGCCCAGGCCGCGGTCAAGGCCATGTGGCGGACGTTCTTCAACGGCGCCGTCCCGATCCCGCGCCGTCTCGAGCTGCTGCAGGACGGCCAGCAGTTCGCCTCGTTCGTCAGGACGCAAGCCAAGACCTCGCTCGGGTCCCTGGTCCTGGCGGCCTCGGCCAGGGTCAGCTCGGTGACCCTGGAGCCGCCGGGGAAGGCGAGCGTGACCTACACCGTCCTGCTCGGCGGCAAGCCGGTCGCGAAGAACCTGACCGGCGCGGCGGTGTACGCGGACGGGAGCTGGAAGGTCGCGGCCAGCACCTTCTGCGGCCTGCTGCGCCAGGCCTACGGCAAGAAGAACCACCTGATCCCCGCCGCCTGCGGAAGCTAGCCAGATGACCGGCGCGATGGCCGTGCCCGGCGAGGTCGCAGCCGCCCGCTGGCGGCGCCGCCCGGTCGCGCTCGCGACCCTGTGCACGGTGCTGTTCCTGACCTTCCTCGACAACACCGTGGTGAGCGTCGCGCTCGCCAGCATCAGGGCCGACCTGCACGCCGGGGTGTCCGCCTTGCAGTGGGTGGTCGGCGCCTACGCCCTGACGTTCGCGGCGCTGATGCTGACGTTCGGGATGGTCGGCGACGAGTTCGGCCGCAAGAAGGTGATGCTCGCGGGCGCCGGCGTGTACTGCGCCGGGGCGGCGATGTCGGCGCTGGCACCGAGTATCGCGATCCTGGTCGCCGGGCGCGCGGTGATGGGCCTGGGTGCCGCGGCGAGCGAGCCGGGCACGCTCTCGATGATCAGGCAGCTCTACGCCGAGGAGCGGAGCCGCAACCGCGCGCTCGGGATCTGGGCGGCCGTCTCCGGATTCTCGCTGGCGCTCGGCCCGGTGCTCGGCGGCGCCTTCGTGGGCGCGTGGAGCTGGCGCGGGATCTTCTGGTTCGACGTCACGTTCGGGCTGGCCGCGCTGGCGGCGGCGGCCCTCGTGCTGCCGGAGAGCGCCGATCCCCAGGCCGGGCGGGTGGACGTCGGCGGCACGGTGCTCGGTGCGAGCGCGCTCGGCGCGCTGGTGTTCGCGGTGATCGACGGCGAAAGCGCCGGCTTCACCGCGCCAGGCGTCCTCGCCCTGTACGGCGTCAGCGCGCTGGCCGCGGCCGCGTTCGCGAGATGGGAGCTGCGGAGCCCGCATCCGCTGCTCGACCTGCGGTTCCTGCGCGTTCCGCGGTTCACCGCGCCGAACGTGATCGCCGCCTGCTGTTACTTCGCGACGTTCGCGATCTTCTTCTTCACCGCCCTGTACCTGGCCGAGGTCGCCGGGTACTCCGGCTACCAGGTGGCCGCCATCTTCGCCCCGATGACGGTCGTGATGATCGCCGCGTCCCTGCTGGCGGGCCGTCTGACCAGCGTGATCGGGGTGCGCTGGTCGATGACCGGCGGCTGCCTGGTATTCGCCGCCGGCCTGGTCGCGACCAACCTGGTGCTCGGCCCGCATCCCGGCTACGTTCCGCTGGCGGCCGCGCTCGCGCTGGCCGGGGCCGGACTCGGCGCGTGCGTGGTGCCGGTCACCTCGTCGGTGCTTGCGGCGGTGCCCGGCGAGCGGTCCGGCATGGCGGCGTCGGCCACCAACACCAGCAGGGAGGTCGGCGCCGTGGCCGGAGTGGTCGTGCTCGGCGCCCTGGTCGACGCCGAGCTCAAGTCCGGCCTGATCGCCCGGATGACGCAGCTGCACCTGCCGGCCACGTTGCAGACCGCGGTCGTCCAGGTGGTCGAGACCGGAGGCGGCGGAGCGCTCGCCCTCGGCGGCGCAGGCGGGGGAACCGGAGGCGGCGGCGGGCCGGGCGGTGCTGGCCAGGGCGGTGCTGGCCAGGGCGGCGGGCTGATCGGGCAGCTGCTCCAGGCCGGTTACTCGGCTTTCGAGACCGCCCTGCACGATGCCCTGTACCTGTCCGCGGCCCTGCTGGCCGGCGCCGCGCTGCTCGCCCTCACCACGCTGCGCGGGCGGGATCAGGATGCTCCCGCGAGCACCTCGTCGAGCCGCTCGTAGCTCTCGCGGACACCGGCCTGCATCCCGCCGGCGACGAAGGCGTCGCGGGCGGCGAACGAGTCCACCAGCGACGTCGACGTCAGCCTGGTGCGGCCGTCGCCGAGATCGGTGAACACGATCCGCTCGAGCGCCACACCGTCCGGCTCGCCGTCGTAGGTGAACGTCTGCACGATCAGCTCGCCCGGCCGGACCTCGTGGAAGCAGCCGTGGAAGCCGAACTCGTTGCCGTCGGACAGATGGGCGTACCGGTAGGAGCCGCCGGTGCGGCAGTCGTAGTGGTCGATCCGCATCTGGTGCCGGCGCGGCCCGAGCCACCTGGCGACCAGGCCGGGATCGGCATGGGCGCGGAACACCTTGCCGGGCGCGGCGTCGAACTCCCTGCAGATCCGCACCAGCGGGACGTCCCGGTCGACGGTGATCTCGGTCTCGTGTGTCTTGGCGGTCATCATGACATTCCTTCGGTTGGCGGGACTGGCTCGACGTCGTCCGGCATCGCGGCCAGGACGTGGTCCAGACGGCGGTAGCGCTCCTCGGCCTCGCGGCGGTAACGCTCGATCCACGCGGTCAGCAGGTCGAGCACCTCCGCCTCGAGGTGGACGGGGCGGCGCTGGGCGTCCTTGGTCTGGCTGACCAGGCCGGCCCCGGCCAGCACCTTGAGGTGCTTGGAGACCGCCTGGATGGTCACGCTGTACGGCGCTGCGAGCTCGTTGACCGTGGCGTCCGCGACGGCAAGCCGCGCGACCATGTCCCGCCGGGTGGGATCGGCCAGGGCCGCGAACACCCGGGAGAGCGGATCGGCCGCCACCGGTTCCTCCTTGCGGTCAACCGTCTGGTTGAATACAAGGTAGCTCGCGGCACGAGCCGTTGTCAACCAATTGGTTGAACAAGCTCGTGCGTGGCTGGTGACGTGCGCGGGCCCAGGTGGCGGACGGAGGAACATGGCCGCGGGGCGCTGGGAGTTCTGGGTCGACAGGGGCGGGACGTTCACCGACGTCGTGGCGCGCCGGCCGGACGGCACGCTCGCCGTGCACAAGCTGCTGTCGGAGAACCCGGCGCGGTACGCCGACCCGGCCGTGGCCGGGATCCGCCACCTGCTCGGCGTGCCGCCCGGGGCGGCGATCCCGGCCGAGCGGATCGCCGAGGTCCGGCTCGGCACCACGGTCGCGACGAACGCGCTGCTCGAGCGCACGGGCGAGCCGACCGTGCTGGTCATCACGGCCGGGTTCGCCGACGCGCTGCTGATCGCGTACCAGGACCGGCCGAAGATCTTCGAGCGGCAGATCGTGCGGCCCGAGCTGCTGTACTCCCTCGTGGTCGAGGCCGCCGAGCGGGTCGGCGCGCGCGGCGAGGTCATCCGCCCGCTCGACGAGGGCGCCGTCGCCCGCGACCTGCGGGCCGCTTATGCCGACGGCTTCCGCGCGGTGGCCGTGGTGTGCATGCACGGCTACCGCTACCCGGAGCACGAGCGCCGGATCGGCGCGATCGCCAGGCGGATCGGGTTCACCCAGGTGTCGGAGTCGCATGCGACCAGCCCGCTGATGAAGCTGGTCTCGCGCGGCGACACGACCGTGGCGGACGCCTACCTGTCCCCGATCATCGCCAGGTACTCCGGCCGGGTCCGCGCCGAGCTGGACGGCGCCCGGGTGCAGTTCATGCAGTCCAATGGCGGGCTGACCGGCGCGCGCCTGTTCCGCGGCAAGGACGCGATCTTGTCGGGCCCGGCCGGGGGCATCGTCGGCATGGCAAGAACCGCGCAGGCCGCCGGGTTCGGCCAGGTGATCGGGTTCGACATGGGCGGCACGTCCACGGACGTCTCGCATTTCGCCGGGGAGCTCGAGCGGCAGTACGAGACGCACGTCGCCGGGGTCCGGATGCGGGCGCCGATGCTGAGCATCCACACCGTGGCCGCCGGCGGCGGCTCCGTGCTGCACTTCGACGGCAGCCGATACCGAGTCGGCCCCGACTCGGCGGGCGCCGACCCAGGGCCCGCCGCGTACCGGGCGGGCGGCCCGCTGACCGTTACCGACGCCAACATCATGCTCGGCCGGATCCAGCCCGGGTACTTTCCCGCCGTGTTCGGCCCGGCCGGAGACCAGCCGCTGGATCCCGCGGTCGTGGCGGGCAAGTTCGCGGCGCTGGCCGGACAGATCGGCGCGGCCACTGGCAGCACGCCGCAGCCCGAGCAGGTCGCGGCCGGATTCGTCGACATCGCCGTGGCCAACATGGCGAACGCGATCAAGAAGATCTCGGTGCAGCGCGGCTACGACGTGACCGAGTACGTGCTGGCGACCTTCGGCGGCGCCGGCGGGCAGCACGCCTGCGCGGTGGCGGACGCGCTCGGCATGACCCGGGTGCTCATCCACCCGCTGGCCGGGGTGCTGTCCGCGCTGGGCATCGGTCTGGCCGATGTGACGGCCATGCGGGAGACCGCCGTGGAGGCACCGCTCACCGAGGCGCTGCTGCCCGAACTCGACGCCGTCGCCGGCCGCCTGACGGCCGACGCGCGGGCCGAGCTCGCGGCCGACGGGGTCGATCCCGCCAGGGTCGCGGCCGTGCGCCGAGCCCACCTGAAGTACGAGGGCACCGACACCGCGCTGGCCGTGCCGATCGGGCCGGCGGCGGCCATGATCGGCGACTTCGAGGCCGCCTACCGGCAACACTTCTCGTTCCTCATGCGCGACCGGCCCGTGATCGCCGAAGCCGTCTCGGTCGAGCTGACCGCGGCATCGGCCGCGCCGGACGGCGGGTACGCCGTCGCCGGGCACGGCGGCGGGGCCGCCGGCCGCGGCGCGGCCACCGTCCGCATGCACGCCGGCGGGACCTGGCGCCAGGCGCCGCTGCTGGCGCGGCGCGACCTGCGGCCAGGGCAGCGCGCCGACGGCCCCGCCCTGATCACCGAGGACTTCGCCACCACGGTCGTGCAGCCGGGCTGGCGCGCCGAGCTGACCGCCCGCGGCGACCTGCTGCTCACCCGGGTGGCGGCCAGGCCAGGCGGCAACAGCGCAGGCACCGACGTGGACCCGGTCATGCTGGAGATCTTCAACAACCTGTTCATGTCAGTCGCCGAGCAGATGGGGGAGCGGCTGCGAGCCACCGCGCACTCGGTCAACATCAAGGAGCGGCTGGACTTCTCCTGCGCGATCTTCGACTCGGCCGGCGGGCTGATCGCCAACGCGCCGCACATCCCGGTCCATCTCGGCTCGATGGGCGAGAGCATCAGGATCGTCGCCGAGCGCAACGCCGGGCAGATGCGTCCCGGCGACGTCTACGTGCTCAACGACCCGTACCACGGCGGCACCCACCTGCCCGACGTCACCGTCGTCACGCCGGTGTTCGGCACCGGGCCGGGGGAGCACGCCGCTCCAGGCGCGGGCCAGCACAGCGCGCCAGGGGACGCGGGCCAGCACAGCGCGCCAGGGGACGCGGGCCAGCACAGCATCCTGTTCTTCGTCGCCTCGCGCGGTCACCACGCCGAGATCGGCGGCATCACGCCCGGCTCGATGCCGGCCTTCTCCACCCGGGTGGAGGAGGAGGGGGTGCTGATCGACAACTGGCTGCTGGTGCGCGATGGCGTGCTGCGCGAGGCGGAGACGCTCGACCTGCTGCGGGACGCGCCGCACCCGTCCCGTAACCCCGAGGTCAACCTGGCCGACCTGCGCGCGCAGATCGCCGCGAACGAGCGGGGCGCCGGCGAGCTGCGCCGGATGTGCGAGCACTTCGGCCTGGACGTGGTGACCGCCTACATGGGTCACGTCCAGGACAACGCCGAGGAGGAAGTGCGCCGCGTGATCAGCAGGCTGCGCGACGGAGCGTGCCGCTACGAACTGGACAACGGGGCCGTGATCCACGTGGCGGTCCTGGTGGACCGGGCCGCGCGCAGCGCGGAGATCGACTTCACCGGCACGTCGCCGCAGGGGAGCGGGAACTTCAACGCGCCGTCGTCGGTGGCCATGGCGGCCGTCCTCTACGTGCTGCGCACGCTGGTGGCCGACGACATCCCGCTCAACTCCGGCTGCCTCAAGCCGGTGCGGGTGATCATCCCGCCCGGGTGCCTGCTCTCGCCGCGGTATCCGGCCGCGGTGGCGGCCGGCAACGTCGAGACCTCGCAGGCGATCACCGGCGCCCTGCTCGCCGCGCTGGGCGTGATGGCCGAGGGCTCGGGCACCATGAACAACATCACGATCGGCAACGCGCGCCACCAGTACTACGAGACGGTGGCGAGCGGCTCGGGGGCCGGTGACGGGTTCGACGGGACCGACGTCGTGCAGACCCACATGACCAACTCCAGGCTCACCGATCCCGAGGTGCTCGAGTGGCGTTACCCGGTCCGGCTTGACCGGTACGAGATCCGCCGCGGCAGCGGCGGGAACGGGCGCTGGCACGGCGGGTCAGGCGGCCGGCGGGAGATCAGGTTCGGTGAGCCGATGACGGTGACCACCCTGGCCAGCCACCGCCAGGTGGCGCCGTACGGCATGGCGGGCGGCGAGCCGGGCTCGCTGGGACGGCACTGGGTGCGCCGCGCCGACGGCTCGGTTACCCCGATGCGCGGCTGCGACTCCCTGCAGGTCGGCGCCGACGACGTGTTCGTGATCGAGACGCCGGGCGGCGGCGGGTACGGACACCGGCCGGGCAGCGGTGCGTAGTCGCCTTACAGGCCAGTCCGCCGCCCGCGAGGTTCCGGTTTCGGGGCGTGTTCTGGTCCAAGCTCCGCCCGGTTTGCCGTACCGTGTACGTGTCCGTCAAAACGGCACATCCCCCACGCGGTAAAGGACGGCAATGCCAGCAGAACTGCCTGCGATCGCTCCCGCCGCGAGGCGCAGGGTTCCTGAACCGCTCCGGCGCGTGCTGGCCTCGCCGGGCGGCAGGCGGATGCTCAGGTTCGCTCCCGCCGCGCTGCTCGCGCTGGCCGCCACCCAGGTCACCTACTTCCTCTGCTTCAGCGTGCTGGCCATGACCGGCCGGGCCGCGGGTGCCGCCGGCTGGCTAGCCGGGGCGGCGGTCAGCTACGGCGTCAGCCGCTGGGCCTGGGAACGCAAGGGCAGGCCGCGGCTTTTCAGGGAGACCCTGCCGTTCGTGGCCATCTCGCTGGTCGTCGGGATCGTGCTGACCGAGGCCAGCCACTTCGGGTACCGGGAGGCCGCGGCGCTCGGGCTGCACGGCGCCGCGCACGACGCGTTCGTGCAGGGCTTCTACCTCGCCGCCAACTGCTGCACGTTCCTGACCAGGTTCGTGATCTTCCACTTCGTGCTGTTCACCGACCGGGACGCGAAGTCCGGCTCGCGGCTAGGAGTCGAGGACGCCTAGCCGCGCGGCTGCGGGTCACGGCGGCGCCGTCCGTGCCCGCGGCAGCCACTGCCCGCGGCCCGGCCGGGCCAGCACCTGGCCGTCCTCGAGCACGACCGCGCCGCGGCTCACGGTGTACCGCGGCCACCCGCATACCTCGCGGCCGTCGTACACCGAGTAGCCCGCCCTGGATCGCATCGACCGGCCGTCGACCGTGCGGCGCACGCCGGGGTCGAGCACCAGCAGGTCGGCGTCGCTGCCGACGGCGATCGTGCCCTTGCGCGGGTAGAGCCCGAACAGCCGGGCCGGGTTCGTCGAGGTCAGCGAGACGAAGCGGGACAGCGGGATGCGGCCGGCCCGCACTCCCGCCGAGAACAGCATCGGAAGCATCGTCTCCAGGTCGGCGACGCCCTGCCTGGCCGTGGTGACGTCCTGGGCCGGGTCGAGCTTGTCGGCCAGCAGCCACGGCGCGTGGTCGCTGCCGAGCGTGTCGACCGACCCGTCGGCCAGGCCCGCCCACAGCGCCTCGACGTCGGCGTCCGCGCGCAGCGGCGGGGCGCCGATGTACTTTGCGCCCTGCGGCTCGGTCAGCGCGGCGCTGGTCAGGTACAGGTACAGCGGCCTGATCTCGACGAAGACCGGCAGGCCGCGCGAGCGCCCGCGCCGGGCGGCGTCCAGGGCCGCCTGCGAGGACAGGTGGACCACGTAGACCGGCGAGCCGGTGGCCTCGCAGATCGCGACGGCCCGGTCGACCGCGGCACGCTCGGCCGGCACCGGCCGGCTGGCTGCCCAGTCAGCCAGGCCGCCCCGGCCAGCCCGCAGCAACTGCTGGCCGGCGAACCTGACCAGGGCGCCGTCCTCGCAGTGGAGCAGCGTCAGCATGCCGTGCTGGCCCGCGACCCTGACTGCCTCGATCATCCCGTCGGCCCGGGCCTCGAACTCCTCCCCGACCATGAACAGCTTCAGGCTGGTGTGGCCGGCCGCCGCCAGCCGCGGCAGTTCGGCCAGCGCCTCTGCGGACGGGCTGGTGAGCACCGGATGCAGCACGTAGTCGACGCCGGCCAGGGCCTTCGCCGCGGCGAGGTCGCGGTCGAGCGACTCGGCCAGCGAGTCGCCGGCCGCGGGGAAGGTCATGTTGCCGATCGTGGTCACGCCGCCCGCGATGGCGGCGGCCGACCCGCTGCCGAAGTCGTCCACCCAGGCCGGTTCGCCTGGCTCGGCCGGCGGCGGGGAGGACAGGTGCACGTGCATGTCCAGGCCGCCCGGCAGGACCAGCGCCCCGGCCGCGTCCAGCTCCCTGCGGCCGCGCGGCGACCCGCCGATCTGGCTGATCCTGCCGTCGCGGACCCCGAGGTCGCACTCGGCCGAGCCGCCGCCCGCGGTCACCACGGTTCCGCCGCGGACGACCAGGTCGCAGTCGGGGCCGGGAATCGCCCTCACCTCCCTCTCGGCGTTTGCCGGGTGCCGGGTGCCGGGTGCCGCGGTCAGGCTCGCCGGGGGGACGGGTGCCTGGGCTCGTAGACGGCGAGCTCAGATCCGTCCGGCAGGCGGATCGCCGCGAGCAGTCCCCAGCCCTGATCGGCGACGTCCCGTGCCACGACGGCGCCCTTGGCCGTGAGCTCGGCCAGCGTGGCGTGGATGTCGTCGCACATCAGGTACAGCTGATGGCTGGCCTGGTCGGCTGGGTGAACGGCGAGCTCGGCGGGCGGCAGCGCGAAGATGGGCCAGCCGCCGCCCGCGTCGACCGATGCCATGCCGAGCGTGTCGGCGAGGAACCCGCGGACCTTCTCGGCCTCGGGGGAGAACACGATGGCATGCACCCCGGTGATCACACCGGGATTCTAGACCTCGGGTCAGCCGGCCGCCGCTTCGGCCGACTCCTTCTGCTCGACGAGCTCGCCCTCGATCATGATCTGGATCTCGTTGCTGACGACGAAGCGGCCGTCCAGCACCATGTTGAAGGTGAGGCCGAAGTCCGTCCTGTTGATCTGCGTGTGCGCGCTGTAGGCGATCCTGTGTCCCATCATCGGGTCGTTGAACTCCCCGTACTTCGTCACCTCAAGTGAGACCGGGTGCGTGATGCCCTTGATGGTCAGGTCGCCGGTCAGCGTGTAGCGGTCGGGCCCGGCTGGCCGAACGGAGGTGCTCGTGAACGTGATCTCGGGGAACTGCTCTGTGTCGAGGAAGTTCGCCGACCGCACGTCGTTGTCCCGCGTTTCGTTGTTGGTGCGGATGCTGGCGGTGACGATGGTGACCTGCACCGACGCCGACTCCGGCCGGTCCGGGTCGATGTCCGAGGTCGAGGAGACTTCGGCGAAGTGACCGCGGACGGTCATCATGCCGAGGTGCTTGGCGGAGAACTCGACCTGCGTGTGGTACGGGTCAAGCTGCCAGTTTCCCATGGATCCTCCTTGCACCCGTTTTGGCTAATTCTCGTTATGTGCAGTCAATCCTAGACCCGGCCGGGCTGTTCTGGAGGAAGCCCTCCACATACGCCGTGGTCGCTCAATCCCGCGTCCACGGTAACTGCCGCAGCCGAGACCACGACTCCCGGTTCGCTCGACGACCAGCTGATCGCCAGGCTGCCGTACCACCGCATCATCGTGCTGGGCACCGAGGTGAACGACGCCGTCGCGAACCGGCTCTGCGCCGAGCTGCTGCTGCTGCTGTCGGCGGAGGACCCGCGCGACATCAGCCTGTACATCAACTCGCCGGGCGGCTCGGTCAGCGCCGGGCTCGCGATCTACGACACGATGCGGCTGATCCCGAACGACGTCAGCACGCCGGCCATGGGCCTGGCCGGGAGCATGGGCCAGTTCCTGCTGTGCGCCGGGACGCCGCGGCCGACGTGGAGATCTACGCGGAACAACTCGAGAAGACCGGAGCGATGATGGTCAGGCTGATCGCGCAGCACACCGGCCAGCCGGCGGAGACCATGGAGCGGGAATCCCCACCGTGGTCGAGAGGACCCCGCTCGGCGAGCGCGCGTACGACGTCTACTCCCGGCTGCTGTCGGAACGCATCGTCTTCCTCGGCACCGAGATCGACGACGGCGTCGCCGACGTGGTGATGGCGCAGCTGCTGCATCTCGAGTCGGCCAGCCCCGACCTGGAGATCAGCCTCTACATCAACTCGCCGGGCGGCTCCTACAGCGCGCTGACCGCGATCTACGACACGATGCAGTTCGTCCGGCCGGACATTCAGACCGTCTGCCTCGGCCAGGCCGCGAGCGCCGCGGCGGTGCTGCTCGCCGCCGGTACCTCGGGGAAGCGGATGGCGCTGCCCAACTCCCGCATCATCATCCACCAGCCGGCCACGGAGGGCGGCTACGCGCAGGGCTCGGACATCGAGATCCAGGCGCGGGAGATCCTGCGGATGCGCACCCAGCTGGAGGAGATGCTCTCCCGGCACT